>OGYZ01002274.1_pt1 | contig 13405 bp, 10 predicted proteins | sample 1576681 | NCBI WGS metagenome assembly OGYZ01 (sample SAMEA3541480, study PRJEB24748) | human gut metagenome | biome: human gut; feature: human-associated habitat; material: faeces | place: China | collected 2012 | reverse complement strand
ACGAAGTAGAGGATATCATGGCGTAAAACAAAGTCGTAATAAATCAAAGAAAATACACGTTATCACATTGATACACAGACACTTTTTTGATTTGATTTCTTTTATTTCCTTGACTGTTAAAAATCTATTTTTGGTGCATTTTTGTTGCACGTTTGTTACGCGAAACAAAATAATCTTTATAACTTTGACCTCAGAGAAACCCGAATGGGGGCATAAAATAGAAACAAATAAAAGCATATAACAGCATGGGAAGACAAAAGAAAGTATCAAAACCGAAAGAGCCTGTTCGCATTCGTCAGCGCAAGTTGAAGAATGGAAATATCAGCCTCTATCTCGACATTTATTCGGATGGTGTCAGAAAATACGAGTCGCTGTCGCTCTACCTCGTCCCAGAGAAAGACCCGATTTCAAAAGACCAGAACAGGCACGCTATGCAAGTGGCAAACAAGGTGAAGTCTGAAAGAATATTGGGGCTGCAGAACCGTGGCATCAAACAATGGGAGAAAATCAAGCAGGAGAATATGCCACTGCTGACTTGGCTCTGCAAATATGAGCAGTCGGACGGCAACTTTGCCAAATCCACATTGAAAGGCAGAAAGGAGATGCGCCACAAGATAGAACAGTACCTTGCCACGACTGGCGACATCAATATCTGTTTGTCAGAAATAGATATTGATTTTTGCCGTGGCTTCGTGAAGTTTTTGAAAACGGCACATCATGGAGTGAAGAAAGACGCTACAGCTGTTATCAGTCAAGGTTGCGCACATCATCATCAAGCGGTATTCAATGGAGCGTTGAATAAGGCAGTGCGTGAGGGTATCATAGCAAGCAATCCAATGAAACTGTTGGATGCTAAGGAGAAGCATCAGCCAGCCGAAAGCGTAAGAGAATATCTGACCATTGACGAGTTGAAAGCCATTATGAAAGCGGACTGCGCCAACACGGAAGTAAAAAAGGCATTTATCTTCTCTTGCTTTGCAGGATTGCGCTTGGGTGATGTACGTGCGCTCACATGGAACAAGGTGTTTCTCGCATCTGACGGAAAGACAAAGTTTGTCCGCACGATCATGGAGAAGACAAACAAACTCGTCAATGTTCCATTATCAAAAGAGGCTCTGAACTGCCTTAATGAAAAGGAAGACCCGAACGAGCCGATATTCACTTTGCCAGGCACTCCAACGGTATGTCACGACATTCGTAAATGGATGCAAAATGCTGATATTAAAAAGCACATCTCGTTTCACTGCTCACGGCACACCTTCGCCACGATGATGCTGACACTTGGAGTTGACATCTATACAACAAGCAAATTATTGGGGCATAGCAATGTCTCTACAACACAGATATACAGTAAGATAGTGGACGAGAAAAAAGTGGAGGCGGTCAACAAGGTTGATAATCTATTTGATTAGCACTAATAAAAAAGGTAACTGAAAATGAGTATAGAGATAAGAACAAGAGTGTTAAAAAATGGCAGTCAGTCGCTATACCTTGACTGCTATGAGAATGGTAAAAGGGAATATGAGTCACTGCATTTGTACCTTGTCCCAGAGGTAAACGAAGACGCAAAGCGAGAGAACAAGAACGCCATGAAAAAGGCGGTCGCTATAAAGGCTGAAAGACTCCTTGGTATTCGTAAGGAGGCAAAGTCTTCAGATGAAACGGCATTGAGAAAGGCATCGCCTGTTTTCTATGAATGGCTGCTTGATTATCACAAGGGATTGATTGACAGCCAAGCGTATTCTCTGAACTACATCAAGAATGTATGGAAGCTGATAGCCATCATGCACCAATATATGAAATACAGCCATAAAAGTGGCATACGATTGATAGACTTCAATAAAAACGTATATGTGGGCTTCTTGAACTATATGAGGGACATCTATGTTTCGCCAAAGTCTCCAAGCAACCCTCAAAAGTTGGCACAGTCCACCATGCACCAAATGCAGACCACACTCAACACCATATTGAACAAGGCGGTCAGAAACGGTCTGATAAGTGCAAATCCTTTTGCTTCATTGGATATAAGAGAAAGGGTCAACAAGGCAGAGAGTAATATCGTTGCATTGACAAAAGAAGAAGTCATGTCATTGGCTTCCGTTGAAACAGGCAGCCCTGCAACCAAACAATGTTATATGTTCTGTTGCTTTACAGGTTTAAGACATAGCGACATATCCAACTTAAAATGGAAGGATATTCGCCAAACTGATGCGGGATTGGCAATCTATCTGCCTCGTATGCAGAAAACCAAGCACCCCATTCTGATACCATTAGGCAAAAAGGCATTGGAATGGTTGCCCGACAAGGAAGATAAAAGTGAAGATAGCCTTGTGTTCAACACACCGCAAATCTGCAACTGTGACAGAGCCTTGAAGCACATGGCTAAACGAGCTGGCATTACAAAGGTTCTCGGATTTCACACAAGTCGGCACACTTTTGGAACGTTGGCTATCCTCGCAGGATGTGACATCTTGACTGTGAGCAAACTATTGGGTCATAAAAGTGTTAAGACAACACAGATATATGCTTCTGTAGCCATGCAGATGAGAGCGGATGCCGTCAAGCGAGTGGAAAAAGTATTTGGAAATTAGGGAAGAAAAGAAAGGGAGTAAGGAGGATAAAATCTCTTTATTCCCTTATTTCGTTCTGATTTAGCTACAAAACCACAAAAACACTCGCATAATCACTAAATATAGCATAAAACGAGCGGTTTGATGAAATAAAAGTACTACATTTGCGTTATTATAGGAAATAAAGGTTTGAAAAATGAAGCTGAACAGAATAAAACTGGTTCTGGTTGAGAAAGAAGTCTCCCAAACCGAATTGGCAAAGAAACTCGGAAAAAGTTTCAGCACCATAAATGCCTATTGCAGTAACCGCAAGCAGCCATCATTGGAATTGCTGAATGATATAGCCGATATTCTCTCTGTCAGTATGAAAGACCTCATAGTGGATAAATAAAATCGTATAGCTATGGCAAAAGATGCAAAATCAGCGTTCTGCGAGGACAGCAGGGTGAAGTTCCCCACACTCATGCACCTAATGGGTATGGGTTTCAAGTATGTTTCCTTGAAAGGACTGAAAACAAAATATGTGGAGGCTCCTAAAACGGAGTTTGACCCACTAACGAATATTTTGACGGATTATTTTACAGATGCTTACTGCACCCTCAATCCTAAGGCGGAGAAAAAGGATGCAGAGGATATGCTTGTCAAAATACAAAAGTCATTGCAGAATGACGATTTGGGCAGACAGTTCTACAATGAAATACTGTTGAATACAGGAGAAAGGATTATAGATTTGTCTTCTCCTGCCAATTTCTATAGGAATAACACATTCCAAGTTACCACAGAAATGACTTGTGGCAGCAAGGACAGCGACAACTACCGTCCCGACATAACGATTTTTGTAAACGGTTTGCCATTGGCTTTCATTGAGGTAAAGAAAGAGAATAACCATAAAGGCATACAAGCGGAAACAGACCGTATGAAACAACGTTTTGTCAATCCGCAATACCGTCGCTTCTTGAATATCACACAGATAATGGTGTTCAGTAACGATATGGAATATGACAATAATGAGGTTACGCCAACTATCGGTGCTTTCTATGCCACTATCGGAAAGAAGAATACAAAGTACAACTGTTTCCGTGAGGAGGGACAGGATAGTTTCCCTACTGCACGGCATATTCACCAAGTAACGCCCGAAGAGGAAGAAGTCCTTTTGCGTGACAACAATGTGCCGCAATATAAGAACAGCAGTGAATACAAGACTAACTGTCTGGCAAATACTCCAACCAAGCGTATTTGTGACAGTCTGTTTTCTTTCAATCGTTTCCATTTTCTTTTGAAATATGGCATCGCATACGTTGACTATCCCAACGGGCTGCAAAAGCACATCATGCGCTATCCACAGTTGTTCGCCACAAAAGCTATTGAGCGGCATTTGGAGACTGGCAAAAACAAAGGTATCATTTGGCACACGCAAGGTAGCGGAAAGACTGCCTTATCATTCTATAATGTGAAATACCTAACGGATTATTATTCTGCAAAAGGGATTGTTCCGCAGTTCTTCTTTATCGTTGACCGCCTGGACTTGATGATACAAGCCCAAAGGGAGTTTTCGTATCGTGGTCTGAAAGTCAATTCTGTGCAGGATAAGGGGGCTTTTGCAAATATAATAAGCAGCGGTTTGACTACTCAGAACAGAGAGGGTAAGCCTGAGATAACCGTAGTAAACATACAAAAGTTCTCCAACGATTCAAAGGCTTTGGCAAAGAATGCCTACAATGTACCTGTGCAGCGCATCTATTTCATAGACGAGGCACACCGCAATTACAGTCCAGACGGCAGTTTCCTTAAAAATCTCATATCCAGTGATACGAATGCCGTCAAGATAGCCTTAACAGGCACACCAATCATCAGTAAGGAGTATAACACCAAAGATATTTTCGGTGATTACATACACACCTATTTCTATAATGCGTCCATTGCTGATGGTTATACACGCCGACTGATACGTGAGGATATAGGCTCAAACTATAAAATCAAGTTGAAAGAGGCTTTGAACAGCATCCGTGTAAAGGTACACAGCGTAAAGGAAAGCGATGTATATGCCCACCATGTGTATGTGCAACCGCTTCTTGATTATATCATAGAAGACTTGCGCACATTCCGCCAAAAGAACGAAGACAACACGTTAGGCGGTATGGTCGTGTGCAATAGCAAGGAACAGGCACAGCTCATGTACCGACTATTTCTTGAAAAGTATGCCGATGAAAGCGAACTTGACAACGAAACGGACGAGGACGGTTCAATCGTGTACAAAAGTATCAGTGCTGGCGAAATGGAAGTCAAGAAAAAGCCTTGTAAGAAAGGTTGCTATCGTGCGGCACTTATCACATACGACAGTTTCGACAAGGAAACTCGTGCCAAGTGGATAGAACTGTTCAAGGATGGCAAAATAGACTTGCTTATTGTGTTCCAGATGCTCCAGACAGGCTTTGATGCTCCACGTTTGAAGAAATTGTATCTGCACCGTATGGTCAAGGAGCATAACTTGCTCCAGACATTGACACGTGTAAACCGTCCATACAAGGACATGAAGTATGGCTATGTGGTGGATTTCGCCAACATTGAGGAGGAATACAGCAAGACAAACAAGGAGTATCAAGAAGAACTTGAACATGAGGTTGGCAAAGACAATATACAGAACACCGATCGCTTGTTGGTGTCAATGGACGAAGCCAAGAAAAGGGTTGATGAAGCCAAGAAAGTGCTTGACAACTATGAACTGGGCAATCCAGAAATCTTCTCTCGCCAACTCAATTTGGAAGATGACAGAAATGTTGTCCGCACAGTCCTCAACTCTCTTGAAGATATGCGGAGTTTGCAGAACATGCTTACTTCGCAAGGCTCTAACGCTGACGAGGTTGTGGAAATCAGCGACATTCACAACTTGATAAAGGCAGCGAAGAACCGTCTTGACCTGTTGGGCTTCATAGACAATTCCGATGAGAACGCCAATGCAAAGCAACTGCTCAATATGGCATTGGAAAACATTGAGTTTTCTTTTGAAAAGCGTGGCGAGGGTGAGTTGGAGATACAGGAACAATACAAGCAAAGCGTGGAACACGCCCGACAGCAACTGAAAGCGTGTGTTGATACCGATGACCCAGAATATCGCTCTATCTTGGAAGAGTTCCTGCGCCTGTTCCGTAAAAAGGAAATGGAGTCACAGGAGGAGTTTAATATGCACAAAAAGATACAGAACGTGAATGACATTCTGCGTCGCATCAAGAAACTGAATGAACGTGACGCTTTGGAAGCTATCAAATACAATGGTGATACCAAGTTTGTGCGTGTGGAGAAACGACTGAAAGAGAAGGACAAGGAAGAAACCGAACGCAAGGTTACGCCACGCAACTACGCATGGACGGAGGAAAAGGAGAAAATGACCATCATTCTGCTTGCCATCAAGGAAGATGTGGACGATGTGTATTTCCATAACCAATCCATCTTGGAAGTTCCAGAGTATTTCAAGAAGAACATCCTTACTTACGTCACACGCCATTTCAAGGAAGAAGCGGTAAAGACCGACCGTGAGGTGCGCAAGTATGTGAGTGAGATAATAAACAGAGAATATCAAATAACAAGATAACAAACGAATGAAAAATATAGAAGAAATTAAAAATCAGACCTATGCGCTGATTGATGACTTGAAAAAGACTACCACAGAGAACGGACTCGCTGGTAGCGGTAACGAATATGTGGTTATTGTGGAGATTTTCCTCTACAAGTTCCTTAATGACAAGTTTATCTATGAGGCTAAAAAAGAAAATCCAGAACTGGCTAATGCCGAGGATTTCTTTGCAGCTCTTGATGCCATGTCGGAAGATGATTATGAGGAGATGTGCGATTCTATGCTCGACACAATCATCTTGAAAAAGGAACATCTTATTCCGTTTCTTGCCAAGCGACAGAACGAGGATAAGTTTGCCGAGCTGTTCGATTCTACATTGGAGAGTATAGCAAGCGAAAACTCAGACATCTTCTATATCCTCAATGAGGACGAGACCAGAGTTTCCATTATGAAGCCTATATCTGATGTGGTTTCTGGTGGAACGAACAAGAAGAATGCCTTTTGCCGTTCGCTGATTGGTGATGTGGCAAGTTTCTCGTTTGAGAATGCCTTTGAAGCTGGCTATGATTTCTTCTCCACGATATTTGAATACCTTATAAAGGATTACAATGCCAATGGTGGTGGCAACTATGCCGAATACTACACGCCTCACGCTATTGCAGCTATCATGGCTCAACTGCTTGTTGATCCGTCGGAAGATGTAAGGAGCGTGACTTGCTATGACCCATCGGCAGGTACAGGAACACTTGTTATCGCCTTGGCTCATGCCATCGGTGAGCAGAACTGTACGGTCTATACACAGGACATCAGCGATAAGTCATCAACAATGATGATGTTGAACCTTATCCTTAACAGCATGAGCCATTCTCTGACCCATGTAATACAGGGTAACACGCTAAAGCATCCATTCCACAAGAATGAGGATGGCTCGTTGCGTAAGTTCGACTATATTGTCAGCAATCCACCTTTCAAGTTGGACTTCTCCGACTATCATAGCGATTTGAAGACCGATAGTTACAAGGGGCGTTTCTTTGCTGGCATTCCAAACATTCCTTCCAAAAACAAGAAAGGCATGGAAATCTATCTGTGCTTCTTCCAACACTTACTTTACAGTCTGAAAGAAGACGGTAAGGCGGCTATTGTCGTTCCTACGGGGTTCATCACGGCTAAAAGTGGCATCGCTTTCAAGATACGTAAGCACTTGGTCGATGGCGAGAAGTCCATTCTGCGTGGTGTGGTAAGTATGCCAAGTAATATCTTTGCAAACACTGGCACCAATGTAAGTGTGGTGTTCATCGACAAATCTGGTGTAGATAAACCAGTACTCATTGATGCAAGCAAACTTGGTGAGACAATCAAAGAGAATGGCAACCAAAAGACAAAACTGCGCACAGAGGAGATACAACAGATTGTCAACACATTCCGCAACAAGGAAGTGGTTGAAGACTTCTCAGTCACTCCAACTTTTGATGAGATAAAGGAGAAGGGCTACAGCTTCTCCGCTGGTCAGTATTTCGACATCAAGATTGACTATGTGGATATTACAGAAGATGAGTTCAACCGTCGTATGGATAATTTCAAGACCACGCTAAGACAACAATTCAACGAGAGTCACCGTTTAGAAGAAGAGATTCTGAAGCAGTTGGATTGTATCGGTTTCAATGAAAATGTAGGAAAGGAGAACAGCAATGAGTAACGAGATACAATTCCTGCTTTACAATATGCCAGATGCTGACGGCAAGGTGCAAGTGGTCATCAAGGGTGAAACGCTTTGGTGTACACAAAAGGCTATGGCTCAACTCTTTGGCGTTGGTGTTCCTGCTATTAGCAAGCACTTGAAGAATATCTTTGAAGAGGGTGAACTTGTTGCGGATTCAGTTATTTCCAAAATGGAAACAACTGCCGCTGATGGCAAGAACTACACAACGACATATTATTCTCTTGATGCCATTATTGCCGTTGGATATCGTGTATCTTCACTAAAAGCCACTCGTTTTCGTCAATGGGCTACAAAGATACTCAATGAGTATATCAAAAAGGGCTTTGCAATGGACGATGAACGGTTGAAGCAAGGTAATGCTGTGTTTGGCAAGGATTACTTCCGTGAATTGCTTGAACGCATCCGCTCTATCCGTACAAGTGAACGTCGCATTTGGCAACAGATTACGGACATATATGCAGAGTGCAGCACCGACTATGACAAGAACTCTCCGACTACAAGAGATTTCTATGCTATGATACAAAACCGCTTCCACTATGCCATTACAGGACAGACTGCTGCGGAGATTATCTATTCAAAAGCAGACCATACGAAAGACCACATGGGATTGACCACTTGGAAAAATGCCCCAGATGGACGTGTTCTGAAATCAGATGTTAGCATAGCCAAGAACTATCTACAAGAGAAAGAAATCCGACAACTGGAGCGTGCTGTAACAGGCTTCTTTGACTATATCGAAGACCTCATAGAGCGTGAAAACACGTTCAACATGTCGCAGTTCTCGGCAAGTGTCAATGAGTTCTTGACATTCCGCAAATACCAGATATTGCCAGACAAAGGAAAAATATCTGCAGCGCAAGCCAAGAAGAAAGCGGAAGAAGAATATGACATTTTCAATAAGACACAACGCATTGACTCTGACTTCGATAAGGAGATAAGAGGATTGCTTGATAATAAGTAAGTTGAGAAGTATGAAAATTAAAGATATAGTGACCTTTGTGTCAAAGTCTATAACTCCTCAAAAGGGAGTGACATATAACCTGTATAGTCTGCCCTCGTTTGATGAGGGTAAGACTTTTGAGGTGTTGGACGGAGCAGACATACAAAGCAATAAGTACGACGTTCCTAACAAGTGCATTTTGTTCAATAAACTAAATGTCCGTTTTAAAAGGGTATGGCGAATAGATAGTCATGATGAAAACAAAATAGCATCAACGGAATTTTTGCCACTTGTAGTAGACGAAGATGTTGTTGATTTTCAATATTGCTATTATCTGTTGATTTCAGATAAAATCACTAATTATCTATGCGGTCAAAATACTAATACATCGGGAAGTCACAAGCGTATTGACCCTGACAATTTCCTGAATATAGAAATAAAATTGCCGAAAATGTCAATCCAAAGACAGGTTGGAAAGACACTTTCAGCATTAGACCGTAAAATAGTCCTCAACAAGCAGATAAATGATAATTTAGAGGCGATGGCAAAGCAGCTCTACGACTATTGGTTTGTGCAGTTTGACTTCCCGAATGAGGAGGGCAAGCCGTATAAGTCGAGTGGCGGAGCTATGGTCTATAATGAACGCCTCAAAAGAGAAGTTCCTATTGGTTGGGAAGTTGAAAATCTAATCGATTTTGCAGAAATAAAGAATGGTGCGACACCTTCAACAGCCGATGAAGCAAATTATGGTGGTGATATAGTTTGGATAACTCCAAAGGATTTGTCTGACCAACAATCAAAGTTTGTGTATCAAGGTGAACGCAATATAACAAAGCAAGGTTTCGATTCTTGCAGTACAAGTATGCTTCCAACAAATTCTGTACTTATGTCAAGTCGTGCTCCTATCGGTCTTGTTTCTATTGCAAAGCATGAGGTCTGTACAAATCAAGGTTTCAAGAGCTTTATTCCTAAAAATATAAGTGATTCTATATATTTGTACTACTACATAAAGCACCATATCAAGCAAATAGAACAATTAGGAACAGGTACGACTTTCAAAGAAGTTTCAAGGGATGACCTCTGCAAGTTTCCAATTCTAACTATTGGTGTAAAAGACATCTATGTGCAATGGATAGAATTACAAAATGGAATAGCAGACAAACAGCTTGCTCTTACAAAAGAAATTGCTGCTCTAACTAAGCAGCGAGACGAGCTCTTGCCATTGCTAATGAACGGTCAAGCCACGGTAAATTATCATTTATCTGACGATTGACTTTGATTTTCTCATCAATAGAGGCTAAAGAGGCAACTATTTGGTTTTGTTTTTCGAGGGGTAGATATTCAATATCAATGGCAGACAGAGCATTGTCAAGCTGTAAGTTCTTGATGCCTGAAGTCTTCCCCTCGAAATTGAAAAATGCACCATGATTATATACATTCTGCCAAAAGTAATACACATACAAAGGATTCCAACCAGCCTTTACACGAAATGCTGTACAAAAGTTAGAACAGACAACATTACCTTTGGCTTTTATCAAATCTTCCGACACATATACAATGCGTCCTGTAGATTGTGTAGGACTACCTCCCGATTTTTCAATCACCAAATCACCTGCTGCCAGAAGTTTTGTTTCTTTTGTGCGGTCACAAACATATCGTTGAGGTATGTCTGTAAAATTGTGGTTGGTTATAGGCACTATGTCTGCGCCCCTAACACAATATGCTGCATTAGGGGTATCTTGCGTAGGAGATTCTTCGCCCCAATCTCCCGTTATAAATGTGTCAATAATATCTGCTAATTTCATATACTTCTTACATTTTGTGATGCAAAGGTACTCAAAATCAAGCAGAATAACTAATTTGTAAACCTTAATTAAGGAATTTACGGTGTGCTATCTTGACATTTGTCTGATTTACCATAGCATAATGCAGCGTGGTGTCAATTTTTACATGTCCCAACATCTTCTGCACTTGCTCTATTGGCATACCCTTGTCAATAGCCATTGTTGCTAATGTTCTACGGAATTTGTGAGGGTGAACCTTGTTGAGGTTTACACGCTTTCCAAGCTGACGCAAACGTACTTCCACGCCACTAATGGTCAGCCGTGTGTGAGGTTCATGAAGACTTACAAATAATGCAGGGTTAGTGTCTGTGCGTTGCTCCAAATACTTTTTGAGGTGAATTTTAGTCCTTGCGTTGAAATAAACCTCACGCTCTTTGTTGCCCTTGCCAAACACTACACACTGGCGTTCTTGAAAGTCGATGTCGTCACGGTTGATTTTTACTAACTCCCCTACACGCATACCAGTACTAAGCAGCAAATCTATCATCGCAATGTCACGCAATTCATGGCAACTATCACGCAACACTTCGATATTCTCATCTGTCAGCACCTCTTTCACCAAAGCATCCGTGCGTACCTTATGGATTCTGCGCACTGGGCTTTTGGTGATATAGTCCTCGTCTTCCAACCAAGAGAAGAAGCTGGAATAGATACGGCGTAAGTTGTCAATCGTAACCTTACTAAGTCCTCGTTGTTCCTGCTGGTCAGCGAGATAGCAACGAATGTCATTAGTGGCAATGTCGCACACATTCTTCTTCACAGTCGCTATCAGCTTCTCAATGGAAGACTTATAATAGTGGATTGTCTTGTCTGAACAGCCCTCCACTTTCTTTGAGGATATAAAAGCCCCAAGAAGTTCAACGTTTTCCTTGTTGCGCTGTTCTTCCTCTGTTGCCTTTGGCGTAATTTCACACTCTGACAGAGCCTTTCGGGTCACATCTGTCAGCAAATCCAACTGATTTTCAGTCAAAACCGCTCGCATGCCGTCTAAAACGGTTTGTATAATTGTTTCTTTCATGTCATAAAACTTGTATTGGTCTCTATATAATATAAGGGAAGAAAGAAACGATGCCGATAAATGATAATTTAGAGGCTATGGCAAAGCAACTCTACGACTATTGGTTTGTGCAGTTTGACTTCCCAAACGAGGAGGGCAAACCGTATAAATCGAGTGGCGGAGCTATGGCTTGGAATGAGAAACTGAAGCGTGAGATACCGCAGGGATTGGGTGCCCCAAAGATTGGAGATATAGAAAAGAACATCATAACTGGCAAGACTCCTTCATGTGCAGATGAGGATAATTTCGGAGGAGATATACCTTTTGTGACGATAGACGATATTAGAGGCAATCTATTTGTTTTTGAGGCACAACGCACTCTTTCTACAAAAGGTGCAGATAGTCAAGCTAAGAAATACTTACCCATAGGAAGTCTTTCTGTTTCATGTATTGGAACTATTGGTGTTATGGGATTTGTTGCAAAATTAGCGCAGACGAACCAACAGATAAACTCAATTGTTTTTGAACATGAATATAACAAAGAATTTTTATATTTTTCTTTGAGATTGTATTTTGAAAATGCAAAAGCTAAGACTGGGAATGTTTTTGCAAATATGAGCAAGGAAGAATTTGCATCAATAATCGTGGCTTATCCCCCCAAGCAAATTTTACAAGCTTTCCATAATAAAGTTGCTCCAATATTCGATAGTATAAAGAATAATACAGAAGAAATCAATAGTCTCACTAAGCAGCGCGACGAGCTTTTGCCTCTCTTAATGAACGGTCAAGCCACGGTAAATTATCATTTATCGGCAAGTACTTGTATATCTTTTGATATATCTGTCTTGTTCTTAAACTTTACAAACGGCAATTCACTTTATGAAACAATCAGTCTTGATTATCAGTGCTTTGCATTATCTTTGCACTCAAAAGAAAATACGCATGGGAATATTCAAGACGATAAAAGACATATTCAGCAACGACAAAGGCAAGGAGACAAACACGCAAGAGAACGTTTCCTTGCCTTCTTCTATAAATGTACCTCAACAGTCCACCAAGCAGCCTTTGGTAATGCCTGGTGTTACAGAGGTTATAAAGGCAAGGTCATATCTGAAAGCAAATGACACAGAACAGACTAAATGCCAATACGAGAGGGCGGTTCAAAAAGGATATTCATTGAACCTTGAACCCTATAATTGGCTACTTCGCCATTATATAAGCAAAGAACAATGGAGCGATGCCAAGCGTGTTCTGTTGCTTGTCCCTGCAAAATTCAGCCAAGATGCGCTTGTTGTCGAATTTAGGGAAGTAATAAGGCAACGAGAAGACAAACTACCCAAACAAGCCAATCTCCACAGAAACATTACCACCAAAGACACATTGGCAAACCGATACAAAAGTTTGATTGCTCAACTGCCCGAATTTGATTTCTACACAAGTGGAAACGATACTTTGTTTTCAGAAGACGCTCCAGCGTGCCGTCAGATAGAAGATATAATCAGCCATATAGAGAATGAACTACGCAAGGCAAAGGTTGCCGAGAAAAGCAAGGATTACATCACCGCAACCAATATCTATGAAGAGCTGATTGCCAATGGCTATTGGAAGCCAGAGCCTTACAACCGTCTGCTTTATATCTATGACAAGGCTGGACTTACAAATGGGGTAAAGGAGTTACTTGTTCTTGCAATAAGTTTCTTTGAAAATCAGCAAAAGAAACAGAAACAGGAATTATTACGCCTTGCCGACAAGTACAAAAGCAG
>OGYZ01002271.1_pt1 | contig 13433 bp, 7 predicted proteins | sample 1576681 | NCBI WGS metagenome assembly OGYZ01 (sample SAMEA3541480, study PRJEB24748) | human gut metagenome | biome: human gut; feature: human-associated habitat; material: faeces | place: China | collected 2012 | reverse complement strand
TGATAAAGTATTTTGTGTACTTCACACGTAACAAAGATATGTTTTTATTCAATATCAAGAACATTTCTTTGCACTTTTTTAACTTTATAATTTTTAATTTGCAAAGAATGCTTGTATATACATTATTATATATTTAATTTAAGGTTCTTCAATATTTAAAGCATGGAATTCTATCAATCCATTCATAGGGGTTTCTTCAATCACATCTAATTCGATTCCAAATTCACCTGCTACTTCTCTTAATATGGTGGCGTAACTGTTAGCTAATGAACCGACAAATCGAATGGGATAGTTTTTGTAGTCATATTGGCATACATTTCGAGTGAAGAAGTTTCTTAGATTACTGGTTATCAGATTGAATACATAATCGTCATTCGTATAATCGGCTAAAAAATAAGAGATTGTGGAAAGAAAACGGTTCGGGAAAGGACGGTTATACACTGATTCCATGACCTCATTAGGACTGATGCGGAACTTTTCGAAAAAATCGGCCATTACATCCTTAGGAGCCAAGCCTTTCAAGACATCAGACAAGAACATTTTGCCCAACACCGCTCCACTGCCCTCATCGCCTAGAATATATCCGCCTGCTCTGACGTTCTTAACTACTATTTTTCCGTCATAAAAGCATGAGTTAGAGCCTGTTCCTAAAATACAGGCAATACCTGCTTCGCATTTGAACAAACCGCGGGCAGCTGCAAGAAGATCGCTTTCTACTTGGATAGGAGTTTTAAATTGTGCTACTAATGATGCACCCAATATATTCTTCTTTTCATAAGAAGTACATCCGGCTCCATAATAGTATACTTGCTCTAATTTCTTTTTAAAGAAAATCTCAGGTAAACCTAAACGTACACTCCGGCTAATCTCCCTTCTTGTTTGGAAAAAAGGATTTAACCCTTCTGTGAAAACACGCTGTATCAAGTGATTGTCTTCAACCAGGGCCCATTCAGTTCTTGTAGAACCACTTTCTGCGATTAGTTTCATAGATAGCTTGTTTTAGAATTGGATACAAATATATAGTTATTTTTAATATTCTTGCACTATTTTCTCAAAAACTTTATTTTATGATTTAGATCGGTCATTATCTTTTGATTCTATCAGGTAAGATGTTTGTAGGCTGACAATAACCGCGCATCTGTCATGAACAAATAAAGGCCTACGTACTTTTAATTCGTTAGACAACTGTCTAACGAATTATTATTAATGGACATAAGGTTATAACCGCCTAAGTTCCTCGTGTACTTGAAACTTATAACTAAAAATATATAAACCTTTAAACTAAAAAACGCCTATGGAGCAATTGGAAACACAGAGACGAGGGTAGCTCGTATTATACTCTCATAATTATTTTTACTCTTACCTATTTTTGAGAAAATTATTTTAATTAACAAAATCATCAATCATTTATGAATGAAGATCGCAGAAAGCGAGGATTTGTGCACAGCAATTTCCTCACAGCAGTAGCAATCAGCGCACTGTTTTTAGGCAGTGGTAATGTGATGGCTGCTCAAACGGATACCGACATCTCTTTAGGAGTGACAGAGCAATTGCAAATGCAAACTATAACCGGACTGGTGGTAGATGCAAATGGTGAACCTGTCATCGGAGCCAGTGTCGTAGAGAAAGGAACTACAAATGGCGGTATAACCAATATTGACGGCAAGTTTACGCTGAATGTGAAGCCGGGAGCCGTTTTGAAAGTTTCGTTCGTTGGTTATCAGACTGAGGAGGTAAAAGCCACGAGAACAATGAAAATTGTTTTGAAGGAGGACAGCGAGATGCTTTCCGAAGTTGTAGTCGTGGGTTACGGTACACAAAAGAAGGCCAATCTTACGGGAGCCGTAGCGACGGTCGATGTAAACAAGGCATTGGACAGCCGCCCTATTGCCGATGTGGGGCGCGGACTTCAAGGTTCGGTGGCAGGTGTCAATGTCACAATTCCTACGGGTGAAATCGGTTCGGACCCGTTGATAAAAATTCGTGGTCAAGTAGGTTCTATCAAAGGTGGTAGCAGTCCGCTTATTTTGTTGGACAATGTGGAGATTCCGAGTATTCAGATGGTGAATCCGGATGATATTCAATCCATTTCAATTTTGAAGGATGCGGCTTCCTCCTCTATTTACGGTGCGAAGGCAGCTTTCGGTGTAGTGTTGATTACTACGAAAAAGGGAGCGCAAGGAGATAAGTTCGAAGTGAGCTATTCCAATAACTTCTCTTGGCAGGACCCCGCCAAGAAAATTGAAATCGGAGGCATAGAGGCACTGCAATATACGCTGGATGCGCAGATCAACAGAAATGAGCCTATGCCTGCCGGTGGTTTTTGGCGTATCAATGAAGAAAGTTTGGAGAAAGCTAAAGAATGGCAGCGGTTATATGGCGGGAAAGTAAATTGGAACGATCCTGTGGTATATGGGCGTGACTGGTATTTCGATGGATCGCAGAAATATGGATACCGAACCTATGACGGAGCTAAGGCAATGATTAAGAATTGGGCCCCGACCATGACGCATAATCTGTCTGTAAGTGGAAAGAGTGGAAAGACTACCTATAACATAGGTTTGGGCTATCTGGACCAGAGCGGCATGTCAAGAACGGCGAAGGAGGATGATTTCAAACGATATAATGCTTCGGTCAGCGTTTCTTCGGAACTCAACAAATACATTACGGTGAGAGCCAGCTCTATCTACTCCGACCGCAACAAACGCTATCCGGGCATCGGTAATACGGCTGCTGACCCTTGGTTGTATCTTTACCGTTGGAGCCCGTTGATGCCGATGGGGGTAACGGAGCATGGCAATCCGTTGAAAGAGCCTACCTATGAAATGGCGGCTTCCAATACTGATAATTTGCAGAATAAGTATTATAACATCAATTTAGGATTTACGCTGAATCTCACCAAGAACTGGGATGTCAAGTTCGACTATACGTATGACAAGCAGTCTACCGAAACCAATTCTTCGGTAACGCAATACAATGCCGGTGAGATGTGGTACTCGCCAACACCATGGATTGAAAACGGCAGCCAGGTATATGTCAACGAACTTGGAGAGAGAGTGGACACCGGCGGCATGCCCGCCTATCGTTTCCCGGTGGGACCTTATTACAACAGTTCGGGCCCTCAGACAAGTCAGGTGGCAACCAAGAACAGATCGGTGGACAACAACACCATTAATGTTTATACTACCTACAACCTGCAACTCGGTGCAGAGAAGCAGCATGCTTTCAAGTTTATGGCAGGTATGAACAGGGTGACCAATAAATGGAGTTCATCAAAGGGTACCATAAACGATCTGATAGACTTGGAGAACCCGCAATTCCCGTTTGCCGTAGGCGACCAGTTCTTTGAAGGAGACCGCAACTGGGAATCTCAACTGGGCTTCTTCGGACGTCTCAACTATGCTTTTGAAGACAAATACTTCCTCGAAGCCAATATACGCAGGGATGGCTCATCCAAATTCCCCGATCATCTGAAATGGAAATGGTTCCCTTCTTTCTCCGCCGGTTGGGTATTTACCAGTGAGGAATTCATGAAACCCATTGAGAACATCCTGAGCTTCGGTAAGTTCAGGGCATCTTGGGGTAGCATCGGTGACCAGACGGTATCCAATACATTGTATAAGTCTGTATTGGAAGGAGGACAGTCTACTTGGCTGGGCGGTAACGGCAATAAACTGCCTTTGTTCGGAACTCCTACGCTGGTGGACAGTGACATTAGCTGGCAGCAGATCGAAACGCTGGACTTCGGTATTGACTTGCGGTTCTTTAACAATAAGTTTGGCGTGACTTTCGATTGGTACAGACGGGATACAAAAGACATGCTTGTGGGTGGTGAAAGCCTACCGGTGACACTGGGCACTACTGCTCCGGTGGGCAACTACGGTAGCTTGAGGACCAAAGGCTGGGAATTGTCGGCCGACTTCAACCATCGTTTCTCTAACGGATTGGGCATCAATGCTATGGCATCTATATCCGATGCAACTACCCACATAACCAGAGGCGCTGACTATCTGACGCCATGGGAAGACCGTAAGCTGGGTTCTGAATTCTCTACCGGAAGCCGATACGGCGATATTTACGGTTTGGTAACAGACAGGCTGTTCCAAAAAGAGGACTTCGTTTATGGAGAGGATGGAAAGATAGAGAAAGTGACCGTTGTCTATAATGGAACGGCTCGCGAAACGAACAAACAGTCTTCCAAGTATCCTGTATATCAGGTGCACTATGAAGACGGCAACAAGATTGTCTTTGCTCCCGGTGATGTTAAGTTCGTAGATTTGGATGGCGATGGCTACATCACTCCGGGTACGGGTACAAACGGTGATCCGGGCGACGTGACCGTTATCGGTAATACCACTCCCCGCTATGAATACAGTTTCCGTTTGGGTGCCGACTATAAAGGTATCGATTTCTCCATCTTCTTTCAGGGCATTGGCAAACGCCAGATCTGGGGTAGCGGACAATTGGCCATTCCGGGTTTCAATGCCAAAGAAGGGGCTATGCCCAAGACTTTTACCACCAACTATTGGACGGAAGAGAATACGGATGCTTTCTATCCCAGAGCTTGGGATTTGGGAGGCAACGATACCGGATTCAGCATGCAGAAGCAGTCACGCTATCTGCTCGACATGTCCTACTTAAGAATCAAGAACATTACGTTGGGATATTCCGTACCCAGAAATCTGTTGTCCAAAGTATACCTGACGAAAGCCAGAATCTATATGTCACTGGAGAATTTCTTCACATTTGATAATCTGGACGGGCTGCCTATCGACCCGGAAGCTGTGTCGGGCTATTCCATGTTCAGAACTGATGAAAGATATAATCTTGGACGCACCGGTACGGGTACACCGGTATTTAAGAGCATATCATGCGGTATTCAACTAACCTTCTAAAATAGAATTATTATGAAACTAAAAATATATGCAGTTTTAACCTGTATCATCTTCTTGTTCTCCAATTGCAATGATGTGCTCGACCGCCCTTCATTGACATCGGCCGAAGATGCTGCCTATTGGACCAGCGAGTCGAGAGTGCGCTTGTATGCCAACGCTTTCTATTCCAACTTCTTTGTGGGCTATGGAGTGGGTTATGAAACCACTTATGCTCCCAACGCCAATTATACCTTTAATGATGATGCGGTGATTAGATCCACCCAGAGGAACTTCAACCGTTCGGTTCCTACCAGCAAGGGAAGTACATCCTTGGACATTAAATGGGAGAGTGAGTTTACAGGCCCGACCTGGAATTTTGCCTGGGTCAGAAAAGCCAATATCATGCTTGCCCGTATCGACAGTGAGATGACGAATATATTGACCGAAGAACAGTATAACCATTGGACGGGTATAGGACGCTTCTTCAGGGCATTGGAATATGCGCGTCTTGTAAACGTGTTCGGTGATGTGCCCTATTATGACACAGAGGTGCTGAATACCGATAAAGATGCCCTGTACAAAGACCGTACTCCAAGAAACGAGGTAATGGATGCCGTTTATGATGATTTTGACTTTGCGATGCAGAACGTCCGTAAGAGCGACGGTGCGCAAAATGTAGACCGCTATGTGGTGGCCGCTTTCGTTTCGCGTTGGGCATTGTTCGAAGCAAGCTGGCAGAAGTATTACTATAAGGACAATGAACGTGCCAAGAAGTTCTTTGAGCAGGCCATTACGGCAGCGGATATTGTAATGGGCAGCGGCAAATACGCCATCGACGTGGATTTCCGTACGCTGTTTGGCTCGATGAAGGCTCCCGGAAAAGAATGTATCTTATATCGTACTTATGATGCCGGCCAGAAGGTGACGCACTCCATTGCATCGAATTGCAATCCGCAGAACTCCACCGATGTAGGTCCGAACCTTGATTTGATAAAGTCGTTCATCTGTACGGACGGCAAAGATTATCAGACTTCCGGACTGGATGATGCCGATGACTTTACGTTGAGCAACCTCATCAAGACAAGAGACCCGCGCTTTGAAGCGAGTTTCTATGAAAAGCCGGTGCCTACGGCAAAGAGTTGTTATTTGTTTGTAACCAAGTTTATACCGCGAAGCGCTTTGGATTTTTTGAAAATAGAGGGCGGCACCATAGCTCCTGAGTTCTCGGGCAGCAGCAACGTGACCGGTTATCCGGTTATCCGTTATGCCGAAGTGCTCTTGAACTGGATTGAAGCAAAGGCGGAACTTGCAACATTGGGCGGAACGGCGGTTATTCAGGATGACATTGATGTTTCTATCAATAAGATTCGCGAGAGACCGATAGCGCCCGAAGCGAAGAAGCTGGGAGTTACCCGCACTGCTGATATGGACCTCGCCGACCTTCCGGACGATCCCCGCAGAGATCCTTCTGTATCAAAACTGCTTTGGGAGATCAGGCGTGAACGTCGTATGGAGTTTGCATTTGAGTTCTCGCGTATTATCGATCTGAGACGTTGGGGCAAGTTGGAATACATGGATACTGAAAAGAATAAGGACTTGTTGGCAGGTACTTGGGTGAATTTTGCCGAAGAGGTGAGCGATGAGCTGAAAGATGAAAATAAGGGCAAAATCCGGGTAATGGACAAGCAGGGCAACTTCATCGTGTTCGACGGTAAGAACAAGGATAAGATGAAAGGTTTCTTCTATCCCGCAGAGAATTTGGGGAGATTGAAGTTCTTGAATGTTCCTAATGTCAATCCGTACCTTTCGCCTATCGGTACTAACCAGATTGCGGACTACCAAAGCAGAGGATATACGCTGACGCAGACCGAAGGCTGGCCTACCGGCTTGGAATAATGAAGCGAGTAAGTGAAACAATGAAATTTATTTCAAACTAAAACATGAGATTATGTATAAACTAATAAGAAATATTGGATTTGCAGTCGTATCACTGGGGCTTGGCATGGCTTCTTGTGATGAGGACTATCCTAAAAGCCATATAGAGCCTTATGATACCGAACTCCTTTCAATCAAAATACTTAATGCCGGAGCCAACGGTGACAAAGTGGTGGAAGGAACGATTGATGAAGCAAAGAAGACGATCAATTTCCCCCGTCTGGATGTGGAAACCGACTTCTCGGCTTTAAGTATAGAAGCCGAACTTTCCGAAGGAGCTGCATTGCAGAGCGAAGTAATGGATTATTCCATGGATGCGGAGACGAATGAAAAGACACAGGTGCTTAGAATTATCAATCATAACAGATACAAGGACTATCTGATGAAAGTCAGAAAAAGAGTTCCGGTATTTGGTGCTGATTTTGAAAAGCCGACGGTGTATAATTTTTCGGGAGATAATATTTATAGTGATTTTGCTACTAATTATACCCGATGTGCTTCGTATGACGGTGAACATGTATTAGTGGTCAGTAGGCCAACTACTCCTAATTTCCATACTCCCCATCTCCTTAAGGTTTCAGATTTGAAAAGGGGAGAAATCAAACCGATCATGTTAGATGTAACAGGTGTAAAAGGGGGAACTTATGACTACAACATGGGGGCATTGATTAATGGACATGTGTATCTTTCAAGTCTGTCCGGAGGTAAGGTTTCGCCTTTTAAAATTTATTATTGGGAAACGCCGACTTCTAATCCGGAGGTAATAGCGAATATTAACGTGGGAAATATTCCCGGAGCAGGGAACAGACATGGTGATAATGCCTCTTATAATATTGATGAAAACGGTAATGGCTTTATCTTCTTTGGAGACAATGCTGCTACTGAATTTTTAAAGGTTCCTATAAGTGGACATAAAACGGTTGATATTGGTAATATTAAAGTTTTACCTTCAAAATCAGATGCAACAATGGTGACAAATGTATATAGAGTCGGTGATACGGATCAGTATTTATGGTCAGGTATCAGAGTGCCTGTTACATTGGTTGATGAATCGCTTGGGGAAAAATATAAATCAAAAATAGCAGGAGAAGCTGTTGCTCCAAAGGTTGTTACATTCAATGAGGAACGCTATTTATTGGTTTGTACGGCTGGACAAGGAGCTGCTTCTAAAGCTTCTATTGCTTTGGAAGTTTATGATTTAACCAAAGGAGAAACCATCGAAGATGCATTGAAAAAGTTTGATGAGGGAGAGAATCATAACCCTATTTACCAATTTAAACTGGGGGGAAGTGGAAACGGAAATGCTTTAGCTCAGACGGATTATTACATAGAGAAAGATGAAAACGGGAAAGATGCAAAGCTTTGTCTATTTGCGTCGCGTACTCAATCCGGATTTGTTATCTGTGAATTCCCCATCAAGCAAGAGGAAATGGATTGATGCTTTATCTTTTTGTAGGATTAAATAATTTATAATGTTTACTTGGGAGCCGTCTGATCTGTTTTAATTGGGCGGCTTCTTCTTCTAAAACCAAAATAATGAAATACTTAAAATATATAACTCTGGTTGCTCTTCTTGCATTTGCCGTCTCTTGTAGCAAGGACGACGATGGAGAGAATATGCCTCCGGAGCCCACACCACCGGTAGAAAAACCTGAACCGCAGGCTGTAACCTTACCCCAAAAAGAATTGCGCGGTGCATGGATCACTACCGTATGGGGCATTGACTGGCCGATGGAAGATTACAATGCCGCTACTCAGCAAAAGAAATATACGGATTATTTGGATTTGTTGGTTGCCAATAACATGAATGCTGTATTCTTCCAGATACGCGGAATGGCGGATGCCTTTTACGAGTCGCAGTATGAGTCGTGGAGTAAGAACATAACCGGTACTGCCGGAAAAAATCCGGGCTATGATGTTTTGGGTTTCCTTGTAGAGGAGGCCCACAAACGGGGACTCCAGTTTCATGCCTGGATGAATCCTTACCGCATCTCTACAAGGGCAAGCAAGAACAGTTCTTTTGCTGAACTTGACACCAAAATTCCGGTAGCGTGGACTAAGGACTATAACAAAATCCGCATCTACAACCCCGCCATGCCCGAAGTGCAGACCCGTATTATGGATATCGTCAAAGAAATCATAACCAAATACGATGTAGACGGCATCCATATGGATGATTATTTCTACCCTTCGCTGGAAGAAGGCGAAAGCATGAATGATAATGCGGAATATGAGAAATATGGCAAAGACAAGTTTAAGAGTATTGAGGAATTCAGACGAAACAATGTGGATGTAGTGATACAAAACATTCAGAAGGTTATCATAGATACCAAACCCGGCGTGATCTTTTCCGTAAGCCCTGCGGCAAATATAGACAACAATTACAGCAAGCTGTTTGCCGATGTCAGGAAATGGCTGAAAGAAGGGTGGGTGGATGTAATCATTCCTCAATTGTACTTCGCTACGGGGACAGGGAAAAACAGCTTCAACCAGTTTCTTGATCAGTGGATGCAGTATGTCAACCAAACCCATTGCCTGATAGGTTATGGCATTTATAAATTTGGCAGTACCGATCCTGACTACGGCAACGCTTTTCACTCCTCTGCCGACCTGAAGAGCCAGTTCGAATATGCAAGCAAGAAGTCGAAAGTGAACGGCAGTGTTTTGTACAGCATCAAAGATGTGGTAGCGAATAAAGTAGGTATCGGAACTGCCATTAAGGAGATATACAAGAAAAAAACGGTAATTCCCTATTTGGGGCGGACAGAGGCGAAATTGCCCTCTACTCCCGTCAAGGTCAGGACGGATGGCGGAAACTTGTCTTGGGAAGCGGTGTCCGGCGCTTATTATGCCGTATACAAAAGCAATGGAGAAGGGAAATTGGCTACTCTCGTGGGAACTACCAGGGAGACTTCTTTCAAGTTGCCCGGCAAAGGGACTTATTGTGTCACAGCGCTGGATAAAGCCAATGCAGAAAGCAGGATTTCAGAGCTGGTAACTTATTGATTAGACAATAAACCCCTGTTTTTATAAGGGAAGGGTGGTGTCGAAAGAAAATCAGCTATCATCCTGTCATTCGGAACGGGGTGATAGCTGATTTTTGTTTTTACACTTTATTTATGAACTAATCTTTCAGTGCATTCTCCTTGATCAGGTATTCCGCTATCTGAACGGCGTTCAGTGCGGCACCTTTCTTGATCTGGTCACCTACAATCCAGAAAGTGAGTCCGCAGTCATTGCTGAGGTCTTTGCGGATGCGTCCTACGTATACAGGGTCTTTTCCTGCAAGGAACAGCGGCATCGGATATTCTTTCTCTGCCGGGTTGTCCATCAGTACAAGACCTTCACCGTTAGCAAAGGCTTCGCGGGCTTCTTCTACGGAAACAGGACGTTCTGTCTCTACCCAGATGCTTTCCGAGTGAGAACGGAGGGCGGGAACACGAACACAAGTTGCGCTGACTTTAATGTCGGAGTGCATAATCTTACGGGTTTCGTTGTACATCTTCATTTCCTCTTTGGTATATCCGTTTTCAGTGAACACGTCGATTTGGGGAATCAGGTTGAATGCCAATTGGTAGGCGAATTTTTCAACGGTAACCGGATGGCCGGCCAATACTTGGCGGTATTGTTCGTATAGCTCGTCCATCGCAGCGGCGCCTGCACCGCTGGCAGCCTGATAGGTGGATACGTGTACGGTCTTTATATGAGAAAGCTGTTCGATGGCTTTCAGTGCCACTACCATTTGGATAGTAGTACAGTTAGGGTTGGCGATAATACCGCGCGGACGATCTTTAGAGTCGGCAGCATTTACCTCAGGAACAACCAAAGGCACATCGGTATCCATACGGAAAGCACTGGAGTTGTCAATCATTACAGCTCCGTACTTGGTAATGGTTTCGGCGAACTCTTTAGAGGTGCCTGCGCCTGCGGAAGTGAAAGCGATATCAACCCCTTTAAAGTCATCGTTGTGTTGCAAGAGTTTAACCTCGATCTGTTTACCGCGGAAGGTATATTTGGTGCCGGCGCTGCGTTTAGAACCGAACAACACTAACTCGTCCAACGGGAAATTCCTTTCATCGAGCACTCGCAGGAATTCTTGTCCTACGGCTCCGCTTGCTCCAACAATAGCTACTTTCATTTTTCTTTTGTTTTAATTTAGTTTATAAAATAGTTCTAATCTATCTATAAATGATAGAGTTGGTTGCAAATTTATAACAAATTGCTGTATGACACCGCATAAAGTGAAAACTTTTTCGTTATTTTGCAGTTAAAACCTAAAACTCACTGCGTATGGACTGGCTCAATTTCAGTTTGACACTTCCTGTAACAGACCCTACATGGATATTCCTCCTTGTACTCCTTATTATATTGTTTGCGCCCATATTGCTGAATAAATTACGTATACCGCACATTATCGGTATGATTCTGGCGGGATTGGTGATTGGCGAGCATGGCTTCAATATCTTGGTGCGCGACAGCAGTTTCGAGTTGTTCGGCAAGGTCGGACTTTATTATATCATGTTCCTGGCAGGGTTGGAAATGAATATGGGCGATTTCAAGAAGAATCGCGGAAAGGCTGTGATGCTGGGATTGCTGGCTTTCGTCATTCCGATAGGCATAGGCTTGGTTACCAATATGATGTTGCTGAAGTATAGTCTCGTGACGTCCATATTGCTGGCAAGTATGTATGCCTCGCACACGCTGGTGGCTTACCCGATTGTAATTCGTTACGGTGTGTCCCGCCATCGCAGTGTAAGTATTGCTGTGGGCGGTACGGCTGTGACGGATACGCTTACGTTGCTGGTGCTGGCAGTGGTGGGCGGTCTGTTTAAAGGAGAGTCCGGCGGACTGTTCTGGCTGTGGCTGGTGGTTAAGGTCATATTCCTCGGAGCGCTGATTATGTATTCGTTTCCACGTATCGGACGCTGGGTCTTCCGCCGCTATGATGATAACGTGATGCAATTTATTTTCGTACTTGCCATGGTTTTTCTGGGAGCGGGTTTAATGGAGTTCGTGGGAATGGAAGGCATCTTGGGAGCATTCTTGGCAGGGCTGGTCTTGAACCGCCTCATACCGCATGTATCACCGTTGATGAATCATCTGGAGTTTGTCGGTAACGCTCTGTTCATACCCTATTTCCTGATAGGGGTGGGCATGCTGATTGATATTCATGTCATCTTCGGGCAGGGAGATGCTTTGAAGGTGGCTGCCGTTATGATTGTTGTGGCGCTGGTGGGCAAGTGGATCGCTTCCTGGCTGACGCAGAAAATTTATAAAATGGCTCCCATAGAGCGTGAGCTGATGTTTGGCTTGAGCAATGCACAAGCAGCAGCTACGCTGGCGGCGGTATTGGTGGGTTATAATATTATCTTGCCGAACGGTGAGCGTTTGTTGAATGAGGATGTGCTGAACGGTACGGTATTGCTGATTCTTGTGACATGTGTGGTGAGCTCCTTTATTACGGAAAGGGCCGCACGCAAGATTGCCATGTGCGAGGCGCATCTGGAAGAGGAGCGCACGGTTGAGGCGGAAAGGATTCTTATTCCGGTGGCAAATCCGGATACGATTGAATATCTGATGAACCTGTCCTTGTTGATACGTGATACCAAACAGAAAGATAATCTGTTGGCTTTGAACGTAATCAATGACAACAATACTTCCGAGGGTTTGGAGCTTCGCGGTAAAAGGTATTTGGAGAAGGCGGCCATGATTACGGCTTCTGCCGATGTGCCGTTGCGCCAGATTACACGGTATGACTTGAATATTGCTGCGGGTATTATCCATACGGCGAAAGAATATGAGGTGACCGATGTGATTATCGGTTTGCACCGTAAGGTCAATATTGTAGACTCTTTCTTCGGTATGCTTGCCGAGAACCTGCTGAAAGGACTGCATCGAGAAGTTATGATTGCCAAATTCCTGATTCCGATTAATACGATACGGCGAATCATCATTGCCGTTCCTCCTAAGGCGGAATACGAAGCAGGCTTTCAGAAGTGGGTGGAGCATTTTTGCCGGATGGGCGGTACGTTGGGCTGCCGGGTACATTTCTTTGCAAACGAGGAAACAACTGTACAGTTGCAGGCATTGGTGAAGAAAAAGTATGGACAGACCTTGACGGACTTCTCTCGTCTGGATGATTGGGGGGATTTGCTGATATTGACCGGGCAAGTGAATTACGACCATTTGCTTGTAGTGATAAGCGCACGTAGGGGGTCCATCTCTTACGACAGCTCCTTCGAGAAGCTCCCGGCGCAGTTGAGCAAATACTTCTCCAATAATAGTTTGATTGTACTTTATCCCGACCAGTTGGGCGAACCCCAGGATGCCGTCTCTTTCTCTAATCCGCGAAATGAGGCGCAGCATTACGAGAAGGTAGGAAAGTGGGTTTATAAATGGTTTAAGGAAGATTAGTAAGTGATTAGTGATAAGCGAGTGCATTCTTACTTATTACTAATCACTACCTTCCAATCACTCCATTAATCACTAACAACTAATCACTAAACAGCATGAATCTATTTCTTGAGCTACGCAGACACGGAAAGTTAGCTGAAAAGCGGCATCCGATGTACGAGAAGAGCAAGTTCGGAAAGTTTTGGATGTACTTCATGAGTGTGTTCTGGG
>OGYZ01002262.1_pt1 | contig 13471 bp, 12 predicted proteins | sample 1576681 | NCBI WGS metagenome assembly OGYZ01 (sample SAMEA3541480, study PRJEB24748) | human gut metagenome | biome: human gut; feature: human-associated habitat; material: faeces | place: China | collected 2012 | reverse complement strand
GAACTCAGAGACGCTCATGGCCTTGTGGTTCAGCTTGTTCTGCTTGATGATGGCGGACTCGATGGGCATACCGTGGTTGTCCCAGCCGGGGATATAGGGGGTATAGTAGCCGCGCATCGCGTACATGCGGGTGATAAAGTCCTTCAGGGACTTGTTCAGAGCGTGGCCCATGTGCAGCGCGCCGTTAGAGAACGGAGGGCCGTCGTGGAGGGAGAACAGAGGCTTGCCCTCGTTCTTCTTCAGCAGCTCATTGTAAAGGTCCAGCTCTTCCCAGTGCTTCAGCATCTCCGGCTCGCGGGCGGGCAGGCCGGCGCGCATGGGAAAGCCGCTTTTGGGCATATTCAGTGTCTTCTTGTACTCCATGTTGCTTCTCCTTTATCTGAATAGTTTTGAAAACAAAATAAAAAGCGCCTTTGTCTCGTTCAAGAGACAAAGGCGCGGAAAAACGTCCTCTGCGGTACCACTCTCGTTGCCGCCGGGGCGGCCACTCATCCCCCACGGAATGGGGCGGGGAGAAGGTAACGGCTCCCTTGCCGTCCGCGCTTACTCGGCGAGCTTTCAGGCGGATGCTCCGGGGTGATGTTCGGTGTCCCTGTCCCGTCCGCCTTGCACCAAACGGCGGCTCTCTTCGCGTGGACATGAGGCACGGCCTGTCCCCTTCATCGCAGCTTTCAATATTGCTGACAATGTAGCACGGTTTTGGAAAAATGTCAAGAGGAAAGCGGAAAAAGGCGGCACACAGCCGCCTTTTTCAGTTAAATTATCCGATAATCCCGCTGGGCCAGGGCCTGCTCCCGGCGTATTTTCTGGGTGGCCAGGGCCTCCTCCAAGGCCACGATGATACTGTTGGACACCAGGAAGCCCCGGGGTGTCAGGCGCCAGCCGTTCTCCGTCCGGGCGGCCAGACCCGTGCGCTCATACTGCACGAACAGATCCTCCATGGGCTGGAATCGCTGGCGGTAGGTCGTCTCGAAATACCGGCGGTCGATGCCCTCCGCCGTGCGGAGAGACAGCATGACGTACTCGTAATCGCGAGTCAGCGTGGCGTCGGACTCGGACTCCGACAGGATCAGGCGACCGCTTATGTAGCTGTCCAGGTCCCGGACGTAGGCGTAGCGTACGCCGCCGAAGTCGGAGTGGGCGCCGGGCCCGAAGCCGGCATATTCCTCCATGTGCCAGTATTTCAAATTGTGGCGGGAGGTAAAGCCCGGCTTGGCAAAGTTGGATATCTCGTACTGCTCATAGCCGTTCTGCGCCAAAACGGTGACGGCGTAGAGATACATATCCGCCTGGCCGTCGTCGTCCGGGAAGCGCTCGCTGTCCCGGCGGTCATACAGGGGCGTGCCGGGTTCCAGCTTCAGGCCGTAGCAGGAGATATGCTCCGGGGCCAGGGCGATGACGGCGGCGAGGGTGTCCTCCCACTGCTGCATGGTCTGGCCCGGCAGGCCATAGATCAGGTCCATACTGAGGTTTTTGAACCCGGCCTTCCGCACGGCGGCCACGGCCTCCTGCACCTGGGCAAAGGTATGGATGCGGCCGATGGCGCGAAGCAGGCCGTCATCCGCCGACTGAACGCCCAGAGATATCCTGTTGAAGCCCGCCCGACGCAGCGCACGCAGGGCCTTGACGTCACAGGCGGAGTCCGGGTTGGCCTCCAACGTGATCTCGGCGTCGCGGGCCACAGGGCAGCGCTTGCGGAGGGTCCGCAGCAGCTTTGTCAGGCGGTCCGGTCCCAGATAGCTGGGGGTACCGCCGCCGAAGTACACCGTGTCCACCCGGTGGGCGGCAGTGCGGGGCGCGACCTCCTCGATATGGTGCAGCAGGGCGGCGGTATAGGCGTCCATCTTCTCCTCGCTGCGGGGCAGAGAGTAAAAGTCGCAGTAGGCGCATTTCTGGCGGCAGAAGGGGATGTGGATATAGAGCCCGAGAGGGGCTTTTTCTTTCTGCATATCAGCGTACCTGGGGCGGCAGTATGGTCACAGCGCCGTAGAAGCAGTTGACCTTGCAACTGCGGCAGCCAATACAGTCGTCCTGACGGACTTGGTAATAGCCATCCGGCCGCAGGTCGATGCACTTCATGGGGCAGAACATGGCGCACCAGCCGCAGCCAGTGCAGCTCACCGGGTCGATCACGGCCAGCTGGACCGCCTTGCGCCCGAAGGGATGGGCAGGGTCGTACATAACTGACGCCCTCCTTTCCTGAGATCACCGTATCATTATAGCCGCTTTCAGGGGTTTTGACAAGTATAGCCGCGGCGAAAGCGGCACATATTACCGGCGAAAGGATGTGATGGCGTGACACCTAAGGAATATGACGCGCTGGTACGGCAGCTGTCGCCCAGCTCACCCATCGGCAAGGACACGGCGCTGGCCTTTGTCGTCGGCGGCGGGATCTGCGCCGCGGGACAGCTGATCGCCAACGGCTGGCAGGCGCTGGGGCTGACGCAGCAGGAGGCGGCCTCCGCCACCTCGGTAACGCTGGTGTTCCTGTCGGTGCTGCTGACGGCGCTGGGGCTGTACCACCGGCTGGCGCGGTACGCCGGGGCAGGCACGCTGGTGCCCATCACCGGCTTCGCCAACGCCGTAGCCTCGCCGGCCATCGACTTCCGGGCGGAGGGCATCGTCACCGGCACGGCGGTCAAGATGTTCACTGTGGCCGGGCCGGTGATCGTATTCGGCACCACTGCCAGCGTGGTGTATGGGCTGGTGCTGTATCTGATGGGGTAGGGCGGCTGCCCGCGTACTGTCTCCTCGGCGGGAAAGCAAAAAAATGAGAGCACCCTGGGGGTGCTCTCATTTATTCTGCATTTCAGATGTACTGCTTCATGCCCTCGGTGGCGGTGTCCTCGTCCGCGCTGATGGTGACGGTGAACTTCACGCCATTCTCCTCGCTGAAGCGGTCCAGCCAGTGAAGGAACGTCTCTACCGCCTGCAGGTCGTTGCTGCCGGCGATCTTGCAGAGATTATCCACGAACACATGGGAAATATCGTAATTGCCCGCGTACATACCGCACAGGAATCCGCGCAGGCAGTCAAAAGAATCCACATTATACTCGCCGGCGTTGACCAGACGGACGTTGTAGCTGACGTCGTAGGTCATATCGCCCTTAGGCTCGATGCACACGACACTTCCGGTCTCGGACTCCACACTGGTGTGGATGAGCTCGATGAGCTGCTTGGTCTTACCGGCACCGTTGGCACCCATGATCAGTCTAACCATAAGAAATCACTCCTTTGTCATTGGTGGTTTCCACCTGAGTACAGCATACCATACCGGTGGAAAAATAGCAATGCAGAAAAAGTAAACTTATTTTTGGGCACTTTTACTTTTCCAACTTCCCCAGCAGCGTCTGCCGCAGGTCCTCATACCCCGGCTTGCCCAGCAGGGCGAACATATTTTTCTTATAGGCCTCCACGCCGGGCTGGTCAAAGGGGTTCACGTCCAGCAGGTAGCCGGACAGGCCGCAGGCGTACTCAAAGAAGTAGATCAGCCCGCCCAGGGTCTGCTCATTGACGGATCCTGTCCGCAGCGTCACGTTGGGCACGCCGCCCTCCACATGGGCCAGCAGCGTACCGTCCATGGCCTGCTGGCGGATAAAGTCCATGCTCTTGCCCGCCAGGAAGTTCAGGCCGTCGCCGTTGCCCTCGTCATAGGGCACGGGGTTTTCCTTTTGAGAGGGGCCGAAGCGCACCACCGTCTCGAACAGGTGGCGCTCACCCTCCTGGATGTACTGGCCCATAGAGTGCAGGTCGGCGGTAAACTCCACACTGGCGGGGAACAGGCCCTTGTTCTCCTTGCCCTCGCTCTCGCCGTACAGCTGCTTCCACCACTCGGACATAAAGCGGAAGCAGGGCTCATAGGCCGCCAGCAGCTCGATCTTCTTCCCCGTGCGGTACAGCTCATACCGGGCGCCGGCATACTGCCAGGCGGGATTGGCGTTCATGTCCGCCAGGGCACATTCACGCATCATATCCGCCGCGCCGGCCATCAGCGCGTCGATATCGATTCCAGCCACGGCAATGGGCAGCAGACCCACGGCCGTAAGCACACTGTACCGTCCGCCGATGTTGTCCGGCACCACGAACTCCTCGTAGCCCTTATCGTCGGCCAGGGATTTCAGCGCCCCCTTGCGGGCGTCGGTGGTGGCATAGATGCGCCGGGCGGCCTCCTCCGGGCCGTACTTCTTCTCCAGCAGCTCACGGAAAAAGCGGAAGGCCACGGCGGGCTCCGTGGTGGTACCGGACTTGGAGATAACGTTCACGGAGAAGTCCACACCGTCCACCAGCTCCATCACCTCGGTCAGCGCGTCGGAGCTGAGGCCGTTGCCGATAAAGTAGATGTTGGGTGTGTCCTTCTTCTTCAGGTTGTAGTTGGGGGAGCGCAGGCACTCGATGACGCCCCGGGCGCCCAGGTAGGAGCCGCCGATACCGATGACCACCAGCGCCTGGGAATCGGACTGTATTTTCTTCGCCGCCGCCTTGATGCGGGCAAATTCCGCCTTGTCATAGTCCTCCGGCAGACGCACCCAGCCGGTAAATTCGCCGCCGGCGCCATCACCATTTTGCAGATGGTCATGGGCGATACGCAGGCGGGGGGACAGCGCGGCCTCGTAGGGCAGTGGGATAAAGCTGCGGACATTTTGCAGATCGACCTGTATCATGTTAAAACCTCCTCGTCGGTGCAATGCAACTATTTGCCCTATCGTACAACGTTTCCGGGGAAAATACAAGGGGAAAAACGGGACTTTCCCCCGCTTTTCCCCTTTCCGCTACGCCAGAAACACCGCCTGCTTCAAAAGATCGGTGAACATCCGTCCCCAGCTGCGCCCCGGAACGCTCTCCGCCGCCAGAATGGGCACCGTCAGCACCTCCGTATCGCCGCTGCACAGCGTCAGCGTGCCCACCTGCTGGCCCTGCTGTATCGGGGCCGCCAGCGTCTCCGGCAGGTCCACCCGATACTCCAGCGACGATGCCTGCGCCTTCTCCACCACGGCGGTAACGCCCGTCTCCGGCAGCGTCAGGCCCACCTGCTCCGCCTCTCCCATGGTCACCGGCAGGACGGGCAGCGGCTCCTCCGGCGCGGCGGAGACCAGCGTATAGGCGGAGAAGCCGTAATTCAGCAGCGCCTTGGCATCGGTGTTCCGCTTGTCGGCCGTCTCCCCCTTCATGACCACCGCGATCAGCTCCATGCCCTCGCGCTCCGCTGTGGCGCTGATGCAGTAGCCTGCGGAGGCGGTGTAGCCGGTCTTCAGCCCCGTGGCGCCGTCGTACCAGCGGATGAGCTTGTTTGTATTGGCCAGATCAAAGGTTCCGTTTCGGATGCTGTCCGTCCATATGGTGGTGAAATTGCGGATGTCCGGGTGCTTTGTCAGCAGCTCACGGCTCATAAGGGCAATGTCATAGGCACTGGTGACGTGGTCCGCCGCCGTCAGACCGGTGGGGTTGGCAAAATGGGTATCGTCCATACCCAGCCCCCTGGCGCGGTTATTCATCTGCTCCACGAACAGCTCCGTCACACCGGCGACCTTCTCCGCCAGCGCCACCGCCGCGTCGTTGCCGGAGGACACGCACACGCATTTCAGCAGCTCCTCCACGGTGATCTGCTCGCCCTCCGCCAGAAAGACCTGGCTGCCGCCCATGCCGGCGGCGTTGGCCGACACCGTCACCACATCGTCATAGGCCAGCGCGCCGCTGTCGATGGCGTCCATGGTCAGCAGCAGCGTCATGATCTTGGTGACGCTGGCCGGCTCCAGCTTCTCATGCTCGTTTTGGGCGAACAGCATCTGTCCCGTGGTCTTTTCCATCAGCACCGCGGCGCGGGAGGTCAGCGGCAGGTCCACCGCCCCGGCGTGTACCGGCAGCACAGCGGTGATGCACAGCGCCGCCAGCAGCGCTGTCAGTTTTCGTTTCATAGCGTCCCCTCCAGGCTTTTTTCTATGGGTATGCGGCGGGACAAGACGTTCATGCCCTTTCGACACAATTTTCGGTTGCAAAACCGCCGCCGGTATGCTACAATAACCCGGTAAGTAAATCGCAGGGTTGGTATATCGGTATTACAGCGGCTTCCCAAGCCGTTAAGGCGGGTTCGACTCCCGTACCCTGCTCCAAAAAGAAACACCATCCGTCTGGATGGTGTTTCTTTTTGGAGCAGCACTTTTGCTACGCAAAAGTGGTCGCCTGCGGGCGGGTGATTGAACGCGAGTGGGGGAACCCGTCAAAGGTTCCCCCCTCACACTCCCCCTTCCTTGCGGTGGGCGGGAGTGCAGACAACAAAACCTGTGGGTAATCACAAAAAAAGAGACGCGCCATGCAGCGCGTCTCTTTTTTGCGGCGCAGGGCATACGATACCGCCGGGTAAAAAAGGAGGGCGGACGCCGCGCGTCCGCCCCAAGTGAGGAGAAAAAACAGGACCCTTGCGGCGGTGACTGCTCACAGCCGCCGCGATAAAAAGGGCAGAAACAGCGGAAACCGCTGGAAGTAAGCTGATACAGCGCCCTTGCGCCGCAGGACCGCAGGCGGTCACAGCAGCGCAGCCAGCAGCCACACCAGGCCGCAGGCACACGCGCCCCATACCGCCCACAGCCACGCGGGCGGACGCCACCGGCGGCGGGCGCCGGTCTGGCCCCGGGCATAGCTGCGGGCGATCCGCACCGCCTCGTCCACCAGCTGGCGGGAGCTGACGCCGCCGCCGTCCGTGGGAAGGATGAAAATAGCCTGCTCGAATATCCGCGGGTCGGGAGAGTCCACGACGATCACGCGGCGGGAAACGCCTTTTACCAAAACCGATGCCTCCTTCAGCCGTGACGGGCGCTGTTTGTTACAGCCATAGTATCGCCGCGGCGGCGGAAAGTTATACGGCGCGGCGGGCAAAATTTCCCGCCGTTTTTTGTCGCTCAGACGCGGTGCGGGTCCGCCTTGCCGTCGATGGCCATCACCAGCACGGCGCAGTCGTCTGCGCCGCCCGTCCGCTGAACGGACTGGCGGAGAAGCTCCTCCGCCAGCGCCCGGGGCGAGGTGCCGTCCCATCCGGCCAGCAGGTCCTGGAGCCACTCGTCGTCCTCGCCGGCCACACCGTCGGACACCTGCACCAGCCAGCTACCCGGCGACACCGCGATCCGCTGGGGCGGCACGTCGCCGTCGGCGCTCTCCAGTCCCGCGGGCAGCGCCTGTGCGCGATAGCGGGCCACGGCGCCCTGCCGCTTGATATAGGACGGCGCGGCGCCGTACTTGTACAGCGTCAGCACGCCCTCGGCCCGATCCAGGCAGGCCAGATCGATGGTGGTGAAGCCGGCGCCCCCCTGACAGCGGAGCATGGCGGCGGTGTTCAGGGTCTTCAGCGCCGGAAGGGGCTCGATACCCGCCTGGAGAAACTGCCGCAGGAGACGGATGGTCATAGCGGCCTCGCAGTGGGCGCTCTCGCCGCTGCCCATGCCGTCGGACAGCGCCAGACAAGTCAGCCCTCCGGCATCAAAAACGGCGCACTGATCGCCACAGTGCTTTTCGCCGGTCTTGGACCGCAGCAGGGCAGCGGTGCGGCAGGTCAGGTGTGCGCGGCGGAGCCGTTCCGCCGGGGCGGTCCGTGACAGCACCTCGGCCACCTGCCGGTACTGCTCCCGGGCCAGGCGGTAGGCTGCGTCCAGCCGCCCGTGGTGCAGCCGGCGCTGGAGGAAATCATGGAGCTGTCCATCCAGCGCCGTCAGCAGCTTGGGAAAGCGTACACAACGGGCCGCAAAGTACGGCGGGAAATCCTCCGCCAGCGCCTGTCCCCGCCGCAGGAGCGCCGGGCAGGCATCGTTGAAGGCATTGTACGTATCGGTATAGTGGGCCTGCCAGCAGTCGCTCCGCAGGGGACAGTCCCGGCAGACCTGCTCCGCCGCCCGGTCAAACAGCACGGCGGGGTTTTCCGGCCGCAGCAGCGGCGCGTGGTCCTCCAGGCTGTCATACACCGCCCGGAAGGCCGCCGCAGGTGCCGCGGCCTCCGGAGACACCTCTCCGGCGGCCGTCAGCAGCGGTCCCTCCTTTTCCGGCAGCAGCAGCCACACACCGGCGGCCGTCAGCAGCTGGCACAGCACCGCCAGAGGGCGGACCTCCCCCAGCAGCAGGGCCGCCAGCACACCCGCGGCGCAGAATGCCGCAGCCGCCGGCACTCTTTGTCCGCCCCGCAGCCCTGCGGCAGCGGATGCGGCGGCGCACAGCACCACCGCCAGATACAGCTCTCCCGTGCCGCACAGGTCCAGTACCAGCCCCGCCAGCGCACCGGCGGCAGCTGCGTCGGGCACCGGCCCGCGGCCCACAAAATACAGCAGCAGCACCGCTGTCAGCACAGCCGCCGGTGAAAATCCCATCACCGTCCAACCCGCCGGCACGGCACATACCCCCAGCAGCAGCAAAAACCAGGCCCGGCGCTTGTCCGCCTGCTCCGCCGCCGACTCCGGCAGCAGATCGGGCAGCAGCGCCGCCGCGCCATACAGCAGCGCCAGCGCCGCCATGCACAGCGCCCATTGCCGTCCGCCCCGCTGTATGAGATACGGCAGCTGGGTCAGCCCGGCGGCGCACACAGCGGCCATAGGCCGGAAGCGGGGCCGCCGGTACAGCCGCGTATTGCACAGCGCTGTGTTGGCGCAGAAGATCAGCAGCGCCGCGGCGGTATGCCGCAGCCCCGGCTGAAAGTCCATAAACAGCAGGGCGCCCAGCCCCGCACAGACCACCGCCAGCAGCCCCTGCCAACCCACGCCGGCTGCCGCCACCGCCGCCAGTGCCCAGGGGGCGTACTGCCCGCCGGGGGCGGCGGCCGTCAGCAGCAGCGCGGCGGCACAGCCGCACACAGCCGCCCAGGGAATACGCAGGGCGGTGCGCTGTACCGCCGGGAGCAGATGTTTCATGGCTCGTCCCTCCTTTTTCCGTTATTGTAAACGGCTAAAGGCGCGATTTCCGTCGGGAAATGGCAAAGGACTTTGATTTTTCGGCCCAGGGGTGAAAAGCGTCGGTCTGCCCTTGTAATTTTTCGTTGTATTTGGTAGAATAACGTAAGTATAAGGGGAACACTATTCCCCGCACAGAGGAGGTAACACCATGATAAAGAAGCTTGCAGCCCTGACACTGGCGCTGCTGATGACCCTGTCCATGGCCGCCTGCGGCAGCCAGAAGGACGACCAGGCGGGCGGCGCCGTGACCCCCGGCGTGACCGACGATACCGTTCCCGATATGGGCACTGTCAGCGGCGGCACCTACACCAACCGCTTCGCCGGCATCAGCTGCACCCTGGACGACAGCTGGTATTTCTACACCGACGAACAGATCGACGAGCTCAACGGCTTTGTCCGCGAGAGCACCAGCGACGAGGAGCTGAAGGCCCGCTTGGAGAGCAGCAGCAGCGTGCAGGATATGTACGCCGCCTCCACGGACGGTCTGATGACCATCAACGTCGTATTCACCAACATGGGTCTGCTGGGCGGCAGCACCGTGACGCCCCAGGATGTGGCCGAGCTGTCCGTAGAGCAGGTCCCCGCCGCGCTGGAGAGCTATGGCTTCACGGACGTGACGGCCCAGCTGACCACCGTGGATTTTGCCGGTCAGAAGAACGTTCCCGCCGTGGCCGTATCCGCCATGAACGGCGACATCGCCACGTATGAGCTGCTGGTATGCCTGAAGGCGGGCAATTACTCCTTCAGCGTGACGCTGTGCAGCTTCACCGAGGATGTCACCGCCGACATGGCCGCCCTGTTCACCGCCGTGCAGTAACGCCGCAATAGGAAAAGACCGTGCCTCTCGGCACGGTCTTTTTTGTTACCATGTGGCGCGGGCAGTGAGCACATTGCGCTTGTAAGTGATGCGGAAGTAGATATACTCCGCCACGCCGGTGAGTATCCAGGAGAACATATACAGCAGATACAGGGACGTGATCGTGTGGAAGTAGGCAAAGATGGTGTAGATCCAGATGACCCGGAACACGCAGGAGCCCAGAATGACCATAACGGTGGGGGCCACGCTGCGGCCCAGTCCGCGGGAGGCGGCGATGCTGGCGTCCATCAGGGGGCCGATCCAGTAGGAGAAGGCCATGATCCGCAGGCGGTCCACGCCGGCGTCGATGACCTCGGGCTTGTCGGCAAACAGGCCCAGGAACTCCCGGCCGAAGACAGTCAGCAGCACGCCGACCAGCACGCCCACAACAGCGGCGTACAGCATACTGATGTAGTAGCTCTTGAGGATACGCTCCTTCCGCCCCGCGCCCCAGTTGCGGCTGACAAAGCTGGCGCAGGCGGTGTAGAACGCGGCCATCATGTTGAACACCAGCGTATCGGCATTGGCGGCAGCCGCCGCGCCGGAAACGGTGATCTCGTCAAAGGAGTTCAGGCCCGCCTGCACGAACAGGTTAGCCACGGCGAATATAGCGTTCTGCAATCCGGAGGGGATGCCGATCAGCAGCACACGCTTGGAGGCCAGGTGGTGCAGCCGCAGCCTGCGGATATCCAGACGGCAGGCGTCCTTGCGGTGCAGCAGATGGATGATAATGAGCAGCGCAGACACCCACTGTGCGATGGCGCTGGCGATAGCCACGCCCTCGGCCGCCATACCGCAGCCGATAACGAACACCAGGTTCAGTATCACATTCAGCACACCCGCCACCGTCAGGTACAGCAGGGGGCGCTTGGTGTCGCCGGTGGCGCTGAGGATACCGTTGCCGCAGTTGTAGATGCCCATGGCCGGCAGGCCCAGGGCATAGAGCTTCAGGTACAGCACCGCACCGGGGAGGAATTCCTCCTTGGTGTGCAGCAGCCGCAGCATAGGCTCGGCAAAAAACACGCACACCAGGCACGTCAGCACGCCCATCGCCAGACAGATCAGGAAGGAGGAGTGGGTGGTATGCTCCACGTCCTCGTCGTTGCCCATGCCCAGCCCGCGGGCCACAGCCACATTGACGCCGCCGCCCAGACCGATCAGCAGTCCCGTGAACAGCGTGACCAGCGTGGTGGTGGAGCCCACAGAGCCCAGGGCCACATAGGTGTTGTACGCATACTTGCCGGCGATGGCCACATCGCTGAGGTTGAACAGCACCTCCAGCACCTGGGTCATCATCAGCGGCAAGCTGAACAGCAGGATATTTTTCCAAAGTGAACCGGAGGTCATCTCCACAGTGAGAGCCCTCCGGCGTGTTGCAGTCTTCATGCCCGCACCCTCCTATACAATACATATCACATAGAAACATCCGAACGTGATTGCCAGTATAACACGGCGCATTACACAAAACAACCCCCTTTCGACACAATATTTTTTTATACCTGACGCTGTTCTTTTTGTGCATAGTGCATAGATAAGCTTTCAGGTTTTGGGCACATCGTCAAATGTGATGCTTTGTCCCCCGCCTCTCGACGGAATTTGACAGCCACGGCAGTCTCCGCTATAATGTTAGGGAGTCTGGCCGCCCCCTTTTTCAGCGGCCGCAAGGAGGTCCCCCTATGAAACGTATGCTCACCGCAGCGCTGGCCCTGCTGCTGGCGCTGTCCCTGTGCGCCTGCGGCGCGCAGGATACGGACGATACGCCCACCTACCCCGCCGCCTTCTCCGGCTTGGAGACGCTGATCGACACCGCCCGCGAGGAGGGCCGCCTGACCGTGTGCGGCACCGGCGACGAGGCGTATATGACGGCCCTGTGCGAAAAGTTTGAAGAGCTGTTCGACATCAAGACCACTTACCGCGCCATTACCGCTGCCCAGGCGGGCAGCGCCCGGGGCGACGTGTGGTTCGGCGACAGCGCGGATACCTGCCGCACCCTGGCCGCTGACGGCAAGCTGCTGACCTATACGCCCGTCCACGCCGCTGACCTGACCAACGCCGCCTACGGTGATTCGGATGGCTATTGGTACGGCGTATCTGTCGACGCGGTCGTTTTCGCCGTCAACAGCGACGTGCTCCGGCGCATGACCATCTCCGCCCCCAAGGACTGGGCAGACCTGACCGACCCGGTATACCAGGAGCTGATCTGGCTGCCCACCTACCGCAGCACGGAGATCGGCCGCCTGACTGCGTACAGCGCCGCCCTGCGGCTGGGCCGCGACAAGGGGCTGGACTATCTGACGGCGCTGGACACCAGCGTGCAGTTCTACACCGCCGCGGATGACACCTTCGTCAAGTGCTTGTCCACCGGTGAGTGCGTCATCGCTGTGGGTTGGCTCCACGATGGGCTCTCCGCCCTGTCCGCTGACACCTCCGGTGACCTGCATCTGATAATTCCCGCCTCCGGTACCTTCGGTCAGGTCACCGCCAGCGCCATTTTATCCGGCGCCAGCCATACCGCCGCCGCCCAGCTGTGGCAGGAGTTCGTTCTCTCCCCGGCCTGCGCCGATCTGGCAGAGGCACACGGCGACTATCGCCTGCCCACCATCGGCAGCGCTGACCTGGTCCAGCGCACCGGCGTGACGCTGGACCCCTCCCTGCTCTCTCCCACCGGTGACGCCGACACCATCGAGGATAAGGAGACGCTCGTCTCCGACCTTATCGAGACACTGACCGACGCCGGCATCGACACCGAGGATACCGCCCGCTGGAATGTGGCATAGATTCCCGCAGGCCATCTCTTACGAGATGGCCTGCTTTTTTCTGTGCGGTCACTCTGCCTCTTGCAGCAGCTCCTCCGGCCGCACGCCAAAGAGCTTCGCCAGCGCCAGCAGATTGGTCGTGCTGGGATCCGACTGCCCGCTTTCCCATTTGGATACCGCCTGCCGGCTGACACCCAGCGCCTCCGCCACAAACTCCTGCGTCATTTTGCACGCCGTCCGGCGGCGCTTCAATGTCTCTCCCAATGTTTTGGCCTGTTCCGCCTTTTCCTGCCGCAGCGGCTCGGACCGAATGTATTTCCGCAGCGCCTTGATGATAAGAAACACCACGTATGCCAGCGCCGCCCATACCGGAACGGACAGCAGAAAGAGAATGATCGTCGTTTTCATAGTGATGCCCTCCTTTTCTGCCGCCAGTATAACAAACCGATCACGGTTGCGCCAGCAACTATCGCGCAACCTTTCAGTGAAACGCCATGTTCCCTACATAGAAGTACCATGTATGTTACATGGGTGTACCCATTTTTATATGAAAAAATGACCACCCGATCGGGTGGTCATTTTGGCAGGGGCAGAAAGGCTCGAACTCTCGACACGCGGTTTTGGAGACCGCTGCTCTACCAACTGAGCTATACCCCTATGTGGTGGGCCTTCGGGGACTCGAACCCGGGACCGGACGGTTATGAGCCGTCTGCTCTAACCAACTGAGCTAAAGGCCCAAGTCTACGCTGGCTTTCTGAGTAAGAGAAATGAGCCGCCACCTTTTCGGATGGCGGCTCACCCTTCGTGGCTCCCCCTGTTGGGCTCGAACCAACAACCCTTCGGTTAACAGCCGAATGCTCTACCATTGAGCTAAGGAGGAGTGTTGGCGCTACCTATCTTCCCGGGCCGTCTCCAGCCAAGTATTGTCAGCAGAA
>OGYZ01002256.1_pt1 | contig 13502 bp, 17 predicted proteins | sample 1576681 | NCBI WGS metagenome assembly OGYZ01 (sample SAMEA3541480, study PRJEB24748) | human gut metagenome | biome: human gut; feature: human-associated habitat; material: faeces | place: China | collected 2012 | reverse complement strand
TCAGGATGCGGTACTTGGTCTCCTTCAGACCGCCCACCCAACCGGAGTGGGTGCGATAGTACTTCTGCTCCATCTTGTTGCCGGTCAGGACAGCCTTGCCGGCGTTGATGACGATGACGTTGTCACCGCAGTCGGCGTGGGGGGTATAGGTAACTTTGCCCTTGCCGCGCAGCAGGTCGGCGACGATGACGGCGGTCTTGCCCAGGGGCTTGCCGGCGGCATCCACGACGTACCACTTGCGCTCAATGTTGGCCTTGTTTGCCATGAAAGTGGACATGGTGATCTTCCTCCAATTTATATAATGTGTGCTTTACTTTTTCACGCGCCCTTGTTACAATCGGGGCAGAGAAAACGCGCTCAGCGCGCAGGATTATTTATACCACAGCGCCGGCGTATTGTCAACACCGATTTAATTTACGGCATGAACATCTTGTGTTTTCTCTTATTTTCTCAATTATACTCTCGTTTTCTCAAATCGCAATTTACATTTTCAGGAGGCATGACCGTGCAGCACATATTGGGACTGGTCCGTCGCTGTGTGGAGGACTACAACATGATCGAAGCCGGAGAGACCGTGGCCGTGGGCGTCTCCGGCGGCAAGGACAGCTTGCTGACGCTGACGGCCCTGGCCCGGCTGCGAGCCTTCTATCCAAAGCCCTTCCGGGTGGAGGCCATCACGCTGGAGACGGGTATGCCGGGGATGGACTTCTCCCCGGTGGCTGACTACTGCGCACAGCTGGACGTACCCTATACCCGCATCTCCGTACCGGTATACGACATCGTGTTCAACGAGCGAAAAGAAAAGAACCCCTGTTCCCTGTGCGCCAAGCTGCGGCGGGGCAGCCTGCATACGGCGCTGACGGAACGGGGGATACACAAGATCGCACTGGGGCACCACTACGACGATGCGGTGGAGACGCTGCTGATGAACCTGCTGTTCGAGGGGCGCATCGGCTGCTTCCAGCCGGTGACGTATCTGGACAGGACGGACATCACCCAGATACGCCCGCTGCTGTACTGTCAGGAATCGGACATCCGCCGCATGGCGGCGAAGCTGGCGCTGCCGGTGGTGAAGAACACCTGCCCCATGGACGGCCACAGCCGCCGACAGGAGGTCAAGGAGCTGCTGGTGGAGCTGGAGCAGCGCTATCCTGATCTGAAGAAAAAGCTGTTCGGCGCCGTGCAGCGCTACCCGCTGTACGGGTGGGATCTGGAGAAGATGGAGAAGTGAGCGGCTCTTGTAAGACTTGTAAATCAGGTCTGGAGGGATTCCGATGATAAAGGATCTAATGTATATCGAGTTAAAGTCTGGATATTCCGATGATGGCCCGGCATGGATCGGCTATGTAAAGACCTCAAAAACCAGAAAGACAGTCTATTTTAATGACCATGCTTTTCAAAAGGCCATAGGCGGCAGTTCAAACTACATAGACGTTGAAAATGGCGATAGGTATTGGATCACCGGTTTGAAAAAAGATGAGAGCAATCGCCATTGGGCGGGACACGGAAAAATCACGATCGACCGCAGAGCTGTTGAGGAATACCTTGCTTTGGTCGGGGAAAAAGAATTGCCATTGAGTTTGTTTGAGGTGGCTGATATGGAGGATAAGTTCCCTGTTGAACGAGCAAACAGACTGTTGAACGGAATAAAGTGAAGCCTTCCTCCCTATGTAACTACACCAGCACCCACTTCACCAGCAGCAGAAGCCCCAGCCCCGGCAGGCCCAGAACACCCACCGTCAGTGCGTTGAACCAGTTGACGCCCAGCGTCAGCCCGGTGACGGGGGCGGTGCTGTTCAGTAGCCACAGGACACCCAGGCCCAGGGCACTGTTCAGCGCCACCCGCAGCGCCAGCTTCAGCGGCTTGCGGAACAGCCGCACCACCGCCACCAGCAGGAACAGGCCCACCAGGGCCAGGGATACGATCTCTATGACGGACATACCTCTCCCCCCTTTATCGCGCCGGCAGCCACACAGGGCGGCGCGGACGGCTCTGTCTTCAGCACCGGCACCGCGTGCGGGATGCCGGAGGGCATACTTTGGCCATTCTGCTCCTTAATACGGCGCAGCAGGTAGTTACTGCGGGCTTTCAGGGCGTTGATCTCGAAGATACAGGCGTCGATGAGCTCGCTGTCGCAGACATAGTCAAAGCGGATATAGGCCTCCTTCAACGCCTGGGTGGTGCTGTACAGTTCACGCTCCAGTTCACGGAGCGTCGGGTCTGTGCTGTGCTTCTTTGCCATAGGGTTCCCCTCCACATCAATATTGTACGTCCAGTTTACGCATTTATGCCCGGTTTCAAACAGGGGCGGCCTGTCCGCCCGGAAAGGACAGCTATGGAACAGGAATATTTCATGCAGCAGGCCCTCGCTCTGGCACAGGAGGCCGCTGTCCACGGCGAGGTGCCGGTGGGCTGCGTCATCGTCCGCAATGGTGAGATCGTGGGCCGCGGCCGCAACCAGCGGGAGGAAAAGCAGGCCGCCGTCTCTCACGCGGAGATGGAGGCCATCGCCCAGGCCAATGCGGCGCTGGGCAGTTGGCGGCTGGACGAGTGCGACCTGTATGTGACGCTGGAGCCCTGCCCCATGTGCGCTGGGGCCATTCTTAACGCCCGCATCCGGCGGGTGTACTACGGCGCCCGGGATGAGGTGATGGGCGCCTGCGGCGGCGTGCTGAATTTGTTTATGGAGGGCTTTCCCCGTCCGCCACAGCTGGTGGGCAATGTGTGCGGCGACGAATGCCGCTACGTTTTGCAGACCTTTTTCCGGGAAGTTCGGGAGAAAAACGGTGAGAATACGAATCGTTCGGCGAACATTGTTGAAGATTTCACAGAATTTTAATATTTGTAACCGAATTTTTTTCACACCTCCGCGATATCCTAATCATGCAAGAAACAAAAAACTTTTTTCATCTTCTCTTCCTGCCATATCTGCGGAGCGCCAAGCGGCACTCCGCTTTATGGTGTCCGGAGATATTTGCCCGCGCAAGCGGGTTTTTTGCTGCCCTATGGGGCTTTTCTTTTTGCGGGACTCATGCTATAATACCCCGCAGAACGACAAAAGGAGCGCGGAACATGGCCTCACCCCTGCTGCAAGGAAAACTGCATATCTCCGGCATGGACAGCCGGGCGGCGGCGCTGGCCCGACAGTGGCAGTTGGGACTGGAGACCATCGCCTTCTCCTATGCGCCTCTGCTGGATGATCCCGCCGCCCTGCCCCGGACACGGGAGGAAATACACGGTATCAGCAGTCTGTGGTTCCACGGCCCCTTCGCCGAGCTGATCCCCTGCGCCATCGATCCGCTGGCCCGGGACGTAGCCATGCGGCGGTTCCGGCAGGCACTGGACGCAGCGCAGGCGCTGGGTATACGACGCATGGTATTCCACGGAGGCTTTATTCCCCATGTCTACTTTCCGGAGTGGTATGTGGAGCAGTCGGTGCGGTTCTGGCGGGAATTCCTGCGGGACGTACCGGCCGACATGACACTGGCGCTGGAAAATGTCATGGAGCCGTCGCCGGAGACACTGGTGTCCATCGCCGCGCAGATAGACGATCCCCGATTGGGGCTGTGCTTGGATGTGGGCCACGCCAACACCTGCGTCAGCGAAACGCCGCCCATGGATTGGATCGTGCCTATGGCCCCATGGCTGCGGCACGTTCACCTGCACAACAACCAGGGCGATACGGACCTGCACACCCCGCTGGGAGAGGGAAACATCCCCATGCGGCAGATCATCGACACGGTGCTGCAAGCCGCGCCAGAGGCCACATTCACCATTGAAAATCAGAACGCCCTGCCGTCGCTGCACTGGCTGGCGGCGCAGGGATCTATCGAGGAACCGACATGACAGAAGCAGCATTGCAGCAGTATATACAGGCCATCCGCCCGGCAGACCGGGCGGTGATGGACGCGGCTCGGGAACGGCAGGCAGAGCTGGCCAAACCGCCGGGAAGTCTGGGCGCGCTGGAGGACATATCCATCCGTCTGGCAGGTATCACCGGTCAGGTATGCCCGAAAATGGACAGCTGCCGCGTGGCGGTATTTGCCGCCGACAACGGCGTGGTGGATGAAGGCGTGTCCTGCGCGCCCCGGTCCGTGACCTTGCAGCAGGCCATCAACATGACCCGGCGCAGGACCGGGATGTCCGCTATGGCCGCCGCCTTCGGCGACGATGTGGCCGTCGTGGACGTGGGTATTGCCGGTGATGTGCCGGATGTGGACATTCTGGACCGGAAGATCCGGTGGGGCACCGGAAACATCGCCGTAGAGGACGCTATGACCCGGCCGGAGGCGCTTGCCGCCATGGCCGCCGGCATGGAGCAGGCGGCGCGCGCCAGAGCCGACAGCATCACCGCCCTGGGCATCGGCGAGATGGGGATCGGCAACACCAGCACCTCCGCCGCGGTGCTGTCCGCGCTGACCGGGGCGGATATCGAGGCCGTCACCGGCCGGGGTGGCGGACTGACAGACGTGGGCTTCGCCCGCAAGAAGGACGTGCTGCGCCGTGCGCTGACGCGTCGGGCTGTTGACAAGGACGATGTGTTGGATGTGCTGTGCGCCGTGGGCGGGCTGGATATCGCCGCCATGGCCGGGGCTTTCCTGGGCTGTGCCCATGAGCGCATACCGGCAGCGGTGGACGGCTTCATCTCCGTTGTGGCCGCACTGTGTGCCGTTACGCTGTGCCCCAAAGTGCGGGACTATCTGTTTCTGTCCCATGACTCCTATGAGGTGGGCTACCGCCTGGCAGCAGACCGGCTGGGTCTGGAGCCCTGCCTGCATCTGGGAATGCGGCTGGGTGAGGGTAGCGGGTGTCCCCTGCTGTTCCGGGTGTTAGAGGGTGCCTGCGGCGTAATGGCCGGTATGGCCACCTTTGCCCAGGCGGCCATACAGGACGACTACCTGGACGAAATACGCGCAGGCGACAGCTTTACGGTGGACAAGCCATGAGGATACTGCTGATCGGCGGCGGAAAAAGCGGAAAGAGCACCATGGCCCAACGCCTGGCCGCCGCACTGTCCGGGGACGCACCTCGGTATTATTGGGCCACCATGACCCCCCATGACGATGAGGACCTGGCACGTATCCGCCGCCATGTGGCGGATCGGGCAGGCATGGATTTTATTACCGTCGAGCGCAGCTTCGACCTGCCCGCCGCCTTACCGGCACTGGACAGGCACGGCACGGTGCTGTTCGACAGTGTTACCGCCTGCCTGTCGGAGCAGATGTTCCCCGGTCCCGCGCCGGACGCCGGCGCAGCAAATCGGGTACTGCGGGAACTGCTGGATATCAGCCGTTACCCCGCCCACTTCATCGCCGTGTGCGACGATATCTGGCACGGCGGCGAGGACTACCGGGACTGGACGGAAGTTTATGTTCGGGGCCTGGCGGATATCTGTCAAGGGCTGGCAGCGGAATTTGACGTGGTATGTGAGATGACGGCGGGCCTGCCCCACCTGTGGAAAGGAGAACTGCCCCGTGTCTGACTGGATATACGGCTTTTTCATGGCGTGGGGCATGTTCCTGACCATTCCCTGCCCTAAAAAAATATGGCGGGAGAGCGCCCGGCGAAAAATGCTGGCTTGTCTGCCCCTGATAGGGCTGATCGTCGGCGGCATATGGGCGTTGTGCGCGTGGCTGGGCAGCTTTTTGCCACAGCCGCTGGCTGCTCTGCTGTGCGCAGCAGCTCCCTGGCTGATCACAGGTTTTATGCATCTGGACGGCTATATGGATGTGTGCGACGCGGTATTGAGCCGCCGGGACCTGGAGACACGGCAGCGAATACTGAAGGATTCCCACTGCGGGGCCTTCGCGGTGATCTGTCTGGCGCTGCTGGTCCTGTGCCAATGGGCGGTATTTCTGTCGGCGGAGGCGCTGCCCCTTTGGCCGCTGACGCTGATACCTGCGGCATCACGAGCCTGTGCAGCACTGGCCGTTCTGACACTGCGGCCCATGTCCACCAGCCAGTACAGCGCCATGACCCGCGGCGGCGCACCTGTGGTATTTGCCGCCATTGTGCTGGCGGCGGTGTGTGGGCTCTCCGTACTGCTGTGGGACAGCTTTGCTCCGTTGGCTGCGGCGGTGTGCTATTGGCTGGCGGCATGGTACGCTTTCCGGCAGCTGGATGGTATGTCCGGCGATGTGTCAGGCTTCGCCCTGACCATTGCGGAGTTAGGTGGTGCAGCGGTACTGGTGTTGTGGAGGTAAATATGATCCTGATCATTGGAGGCGCGTTCCAGGGAAAGCTGGCATACGCGCTGAAAGCATATAATTTGACAGAGAATGACGTATGCGATCTGGCAATATCCGATCCGGTCCCAGGCTGTAAATGCTATCGGCATTTGGAGGCGCTGAGCCGCAGAAATATTGATATCACAAGGTTTTTGCCGCTGTTCGAGGACGCAGTCGTCATCGCCAGACAAGTCAACGGGGGCATTGTACCCATGGACGGTGCGGAGCGGGCATGGCGGGAGCGCTATGGAATAATTCTGCAACAATTGGCGAAAAAGGCGGAACATGTGACGCGCGTTTTCTGCGGGTTAGCGGAGGAATTGAAATGAAACTGACACTTTTGCGGCACGGGGAGACCGAGGGCAGCCAGAAAAATCTGTATTATGGCGCGGCGGATATCCCGGCGCTGCCGAAATCGCTGGAGGCCTTGCAGCAGAAAGCTTTGACCGGCGTATATCCCACGGCGGAGCACTACTACGTCAGCGGAATGACGCGGACGATACAGACGCTGCGGGCCATATACGGCGACGTGGCATACACGGTGCTGCCGGGGCTGCGGGAGATGGATTTCGGCGATTTCGAGATGCGGGCCTACGCCGGCGATCTGGAGCACGATCCACAATTTATTGTGTGGTGCGAGGACTCAGAGCACAATATGTGCCCCAACGGAGAGAGTGCGCCGCAGGTACTGGCACGAAATCTGGCCGCGATACAGCCCGTTATCGACGCGGGGGAGGACGCGGTGTGCGTGATCCACGGCGGGGTGACGTCGGGACTGATGATGCACTGGTTCGGCGGAACGCGGTACGACTATCTGCTGGCGCCCGGCGAGGGATATCAGGTTAGTTTTAACGAGAAAAAACCTGTAAGCTATTCGAAAATAATGTAATCTTTCTGCAAAGGAGTGGCAAAATGGAGCATATATACAGAACGAGGGGCACTTGCTCGCGGGAGATCTCCTTCGAGCTGGACGGAGACAAGGTGCGGAATGTGCACTTTGTGGGCGGCTGCGACGGCAACCTGAAGGCCGTGAGCAAGCTGGTGGACGGCATGAGCGTGGCGCAGATCGAGGCGCTGCTGCGGGGCAACACCTGCGGGCCGCGGAGCACCTCCTGCGCCGACCAGCTGGCGGTGGCGGTACAGCAGGCCTATGAACAGGAGCAGGCGCAGAAGTGACAAATATGTGCACACGGAGAAAAGCGGCCCTTTCGGGCCGCTTTTGCGTTTATCTTACCAGACCGCGGGAGGCGGAATATTCGGCGTTTATCTCCGCCAACTCCTTCTCGCCGTCGATATAGGGTTGGTAGATACTGTCTACCCGGCCGCCGCCGGCGTTGCCGCAGCCATTGCAGCCGTCGCAGGGGCTGCCGCAGGCGCTGAGGGCGCGGCGGACGATCTCCTCCCGCTGGGCGCGGGTGGTGTCCTTAATGAGCAGGGACTGCATGAAAAACGCTCCTCTCGTTTTTATAGGAAAGACCGGACGGGGAGGGCTTCCCGGCCCTCCCCGCCGGGTCTGTCAGCCGGCCATGTCGAGCATATTCTCAATGAATATGCCGTAGCCGCGGGTGGGGTCGTTGAGCAAGACGTGGGTGACCGCGCCGACGATGCGGCCGTTCTGGAGGATGGGGCTGCCGCTCATGCCCTGAACGATGCCGCCGGTGGCGGAGAGCAGGGCGGGGTCGGTGATGCGGAGGAGCAGGTTGCGGGTGGGCTCGTCCGCGCCGTAAAGGCGGACGATCTCCACACGGTACTCCCGCACATCGCTGCCGGAGACGGTGGCGAGGATGGTGGCGGGGCCGGTGGTGATCTGGCCGGCAGCGGCCACGGGGACAGGCGTGCCGCCGGAGAGGAAGTCCGGGTCGGCCACGGTGCCGAAAATGCCGCCGCTGCTGTTGACGGTGACGGTACCCACATCGCGCTGGACGGAGAAGTCGCCCTTGAGCTCGCCGGGATCGCCCTTGGCACCCTTTTTCACCGCTTTGACGGTGGTCTCCATGATGGCGCCGGAGGCCAGAGGCATGAGCTGGGCGGTATCCACGTCGGTGATGCCGTGGCCGAGGGCACCGTACTGACCGGTGGCGGGGTCGTAGTAGGTCAGGGTGCCGATGCCGGCCATGCTGTCGCGTATCCAGGCACCCAGCTGCCAGACACCGTTATTTTCGCGGGCACAGGCGGTGAGGGCCAGAGCGTCTGCGCCGCGGCGGACGGAGAGGACAATGGGCGCGCCGGCCGTATCGGCCAGAAGGTCCTGGACCTGCTCGGTGGAGCCGACAGCGGCGCCGTCCATGGCGGTGATGATATCGCCCTGACGAAGGCCACAGGCGCGGGCGGGCGTGGGGCCATCGGCCAAAGCCACCACCAGGACGCCGTCCGCAAAGAGTTTGATGCCCACCGCCTGACCCAGGGGGATCACGGTGCGCTCCGCCGGGGCGGCCCAAGCCTGCTGCACGCAGAGGGAGAGGGCAAACAGCGCCGAGAGCAGCCAGGCGGAGAGACGATGGGAGGCGGGGATATGCCGTGGTTCATACAAGCGTCTCACCCCTTATTTTATTGTGATGTTTCCCGTTTTTGCCGTTGAACGGGCGAAAACGGGGTTTGTTTTGTCGCCGGTGACAGGGTTACTTTGTGTCAAAAGGGCGCAGAACATGAGGTGCAAATTCAGGGGGAAATGTGTAATTTTTTCTTTTGTTTTTTTGCGGGGGCTTTTTATGCGCCTGCGGGCGCGGGGAAATGGCAAAGGCACCCACGAGGGGTGCCTTTGCTGTATATTCGCCCGGTGCCGGGGTCAGAAACACCGGGGGAATACCTTTTTAATGCCGCTTTTTGGCGGTGCAGGCCAGACCGGTGAGGGACGCGAGGGCCAGACCGGCGTAGAGGAGGACACCGGGGTCGGCGGTCTTGGGAGAGTCCTTCTTATCCTCGGCTGCGGAGGGGGCGTAGTAGTAGGAACCGCTGCCCGTGGGCTGCTGCGAGCTGCCGCTGAACTGGACAACACCGCTGTTCACCGTACTCTTGCCCTCCCATGTGACCTGGCAAATATATTTGCCAGCGGACAAACCGGCGGTGGCAAGCGCCGCCGTTGTTCCACCCATGGGCTTGGTCGTATCCGGGACAAGCGTTCGCAAGGCCGCCTCGAAACTCAAGTCAGAACGATCAGGCACATTGCTACCGTCCATATTAAACTCCATGGCGCTGATTTTCAGCGTATACTCGCCGGCCGCGGGTGCAGTGAATGTATAATTCATAAAGCCTTCCTCTTTAGCCTCGCTGCCGGAAATTAAAACTTCCGTAACCATTCCACCCGTAATACCGCTCAGCGTCAGCACGTCTCCCTTGTTCATGTAGAGTGTGAAGCAGTCGACTCCGTTTGAATCACATGGTACTTCCCAACGCCAACTATAATAATCAGCATTCTCGCCTTTTCGGGCAACCGCGTCTGTTACGGTGATCTCGCCCTCTTTGGCCGCATACCACTGATAGCTCAGCTTGCTATCGGGCGCGTTGCCCTTGACCGTATAGCTGTTGTCTTTTGTGGGCTGCTGGGTGATGGCGCAGGCGGTAAATTTCAGGGTACCATTGTCGTACGCCACAAACTTTCCGCTTTCAAAGGATGTGAAGTACTGCGCCTTGTCTGCTGAGGAAGCTGTTCCGAACGTCTCACTTGTGTCCCCTACAGATACGGGGGACGTGGGGGCGAAACTATCTTCTACTTTGATATTATTCGAACCCACTTTGATCGCCGCAGAATCATCCTCCGTTGTTTTGATTATTGGCTTTCCTTGTAGTGTCAGAGATGCATCTCCCACCGCTATCGCCGTATTATCGCTTTCAATTTTCCCGCCCGCAACAAGAATACTGGGACTCGCAATAAAAACTCTAATACCATAGCCCCTACTACCGAGTTCTCCTCCGTACAGCTTCACATCAGAACGTTTGACTTGGTCACCTGGTTTTCCGCCCACATACACCGCATAGGTATTATAGGTATTCTGGGTGCTCCTGTTTTCAACCTTACCGCCATACATATGAAAATTCGCACCAGCGTAATAGTTTAGGTCAACAGCCGTAGTCTCTGTACCGTTTTCTTTTATCACACTGCCGCCGTACAAATTCAGTGTGCTCTTTCCCTTAACGAGGATAGTAGATTTTCGCCAAGTGCTGCTATTATGATCGTACACGATACTGCCACCGCCTTTACAATCGCAGATGTTCAGCACAGCTTCGTCATCCAACAATATCATGCCACCAATACTGTCACTATCACTGGACACATACCCCGAATAGCTTAGGGTACAACCGTTTAGGCAGAGATATACCTGCCCAACAATGTGTATTGTTGATGTGGGAGTTACATCATTGGAGAGGTAATAGTGACCAGTGGTAAGCTGTATATCTTTAGTTCCGGTATCCATATCATTGCCGTCCCAAGCTGTCCAGGTAACAGGCTCACAGGTGCCGGTATGGTCGCCGATGTCGGTATGTGTCCCGCCGCAGACGGGGTGGCTGTGCCCCGACACTTCCGACGCGGAGGCGGTGACCACCATGCAGAGCAGTGCACACAGGCACAGGGTCAGGGTCAGGAGTAATTTTTTGTGGTTCATGATGTACGCTCCTCTCAAATATCGGGGGTCTTTCCAGTGGGGGCAGCGGGTATCTGTCTTCGCCCGGGCGAAGACAGAGGCGCACATGTGCGCCACCGGTGTTGACTTTAGTGGGTTTTTCCCTATAATGGAAGTATAACCCGTTCACCTGTGAACGAAGCAAGGGGTCAGGAGGGATTTTTTATGGCGGAGAACACAAAACAGTTTTTTCAGATCACGGAGGCGGCCCGGGCCTGCGGGCTGTCGCGGAGCACGCTGATGCGGATGGAGGAGCGCGGGCTGCTGACGCCGGTGTTTACCGCGCCGGACAGCGGGCGGCGGTACTACGACAACCACAACGTGGCGCGGATCATGCAGATCGAGAAATTCAAGGCCATGGGGCTGGGGGCGAAGGAGATCGCGGACTATTTCGCGCAGGGCGGCGAGGCCGAGGTGCTGCTGGAGGCGCTGGAAACGCGGCTGAGGGACCTGCAGCGGAGCGTGGAGGAGATGCGGCTGCGGGCGGCGGAGGGTGAGAGCCTGTCGGTGCAGATGATGGAGCTGCCGGCGGTTACGTGCCGGATACGGTGGTGCGAGGGGCTGACCACGGCGGAGCGATACCGGGATATGTACGACTTCTATGGGGCGTGCGTGCGGAAGGGGTGCGTGCTGTCGGACGAGCCGCTGTTCACCATATCGGAGCGCACGGACTATCTGGAGGGATACATCGGGCAGGAGCCGATCCGCTACGGGGTGTGCGTGCCGGTGCGGAAGAACCGGGCGGCGGCGGACGCGGTGACGCTGGAGGCGTGCCGGGTGCTGTCGGTGCTGTACTACGGCGATTACAGCGGCGTGGGCGAGGCGTGGCTGACGCTGGGGCGGGAGGTAAAGGCGCGGGGGCTGAAGCCCGCCGGTGCGCCGCGGGTGCTGGGCATCGTGGCGCCGTACACGGGGCGGGAGATCGAGACGCGGCGGTACTGCTCGCGGCTGGCGCTGCCGGTGGAGGAATAACGGGAAGCGGGAGGCCTGCTGTGCAGGTCTCCCGCTTCTGGTATACAAATTTGTGAGGAAACAAATAGGAGAATTACCGGTTCAGGTACTCCACGGCGATGGCGGCCATGCCGGTGACGCCGTGCTTCATGACCTCCTCGTTGAACACGATCTTGCCGTTGTGGAGCGAGACAGCGTTCTCGCCGCGGCCGGCGTCGATCATCATAAAGGCGGAGGGGGTGCCGGTGAGCTTGCCGAAGAAGCTGAAGTCCTCGCTGCCGGAGAAGGGCTTGTCGATGAACTCCGCCTTGCCGCCGACAGCGGTGACAGCCTTGTTGACCAGGTCGATCATGGCGGGGTCGTTGTACTGAAGCGCGTAGCCCTCCTCCAAATTGACCTCGATGTCGCAGTCGAAGGCGATGCCGATGCCCTTGCAGATGCGCCGGACCTCCTGAATGGCGGTGTCGCGGCCGGCGTCGCTGAAGCTGCGGAGGACGGCCACCATCCGCGCTTCGCCGGCGGTGATGTTGACGGCGTCGCCGCCGGACATGGTGCCCACCGTCAGCACGGCGGTATCCATGGGGTCGATGCGGCGGGAGACCACGGTCTGGAGGACGGTGATCAGGTAGCCGGCGCAGGCGATGGCGTCACGGGCGGTGTGGGGCGCGGAGCCGTGGCCGCTCTTGCCGTGGACGGTGATATGGAACAGATCCACGGCGCTGGTAAAGTAGCCCTTATAGAGCTGCATACGGCCCACGGAGTCATTCTCAGAGGGGCAGACATGCTGGCCGAAGATGGCGTCCACATGGGGGTTCTCCATGACGCCGGCGGCCACCAGGGCCCGGGCACCGCCGGGCATCAGATCCTCGCTGGGCTCGAAGATCAGCTTGACGGTGCCGGCGAACTGATCGCGCATCTGGCACAGCGTCTTTGCGGCGCCCAGAAGCATGGTGGTGTGCAGGTCGTGGCCGCAGGCGTGCATAATGCCCTCGGTCTCGCTGGCAAAGGGCAGACCGGTTTCCTCGTGAACGGGCAGAGCGTCGATATCGGCGCGGAGCGCCACGCACTTGCCGGGGCCCTTCTTGCCGTGGATCAGGGCCACCACGGCGGTGGGCAGGGGCTGCCGGATCTCGTCCACACCCATTTTCTCCAGCTCACTGCGGATGAGGGCGGAGGTGCGGACCTCGTGCATGCCGGTCTCCGGGTGGGCATGGATATCGCGGCGGATAGAGACCAGCTCGTCGAAGATGGTATCGACGAAGGAACGAATATCAGACATGGAAAAGCACTCCTTTCAAATGAGCCGGGCTCACAGCCAGCTGCTCATAACGCCGGCCACCAGTACGGAGGTGATGGACACGGTGACCATGCCGGCCACCAGCATCTTGGGCATGATCTGGGCGTTGATGGCGGCCTTTTCCTCGGCGGTGGTGCCGGTGGACTCAGAGACCTCGTTGGAGATGATGACCGTGCCGGGGAAGCCGAACAGGCAGGAGCTGCCGATGGCCACGGACATCTGCCAGCTGTAGCCGAAGATCTTACCCACAAGGATGGAGACGACGGCGAAGGCTGCGGTGCCGATGACCACGCAGACCAGCAGGGGCTTGACCATGCCGCCCACCATCTCGGGGGTCGCGGAGGCCAGATTGGTGAAGATGGACAGGGTGATGATGGGCATCACGATGCCGGTGGCGTGGGCCTTGC
>OGYZ01002238.1_pt1 | contig 13596 bp, 20 predicted proteins | sample 1576681 | NCBI WGS metagenome assembly OGYZ01 (sample SAMEA3541480, study PRJEB24748) | human gut metagenome | biome: human gut; feature: human-associated habitat; material: faeces | place: China | collected 2012 | reverse complement strand
TAATTTACTAGGCATAAAATTTCTCCCTTCGATAAGTTTATATCTTAAAGAGAAGCACCAAAAAATGCAAGAAAAATCGTCCGTCAAAAATCGACATAAATCGGGAAATTTACACAGTTTCGTCTTATTTTTAGGGAAATTTAAAATTTAAAAAAAGTTACTATTTTTATTAGTAACTCAATTTTTAGGTTTAAAAATAACCGAAACAAGAAAAGCAATCACAATAGCTCCAGTTATTACCCCCGAAGATTTACATAACATATCACCAAAAATACCCAAGAATCCTTCTTCTATATATCCTTGCCAAGCAGAACTATATAATGAATGTCCAAAATTAGAAATAAGAATTGTTGCTCCAGCTCCAAATTTAGAAATCAATCTATCATAACAACCTAAAAATGACAAAAAAGAACCCACAACTGTATAAATACTAGTTATATGACCAGGTGTTAATTTAGTATTATCTAAAATAACTTGCGCTAAAGCACACATAAAACCCGCAAACAAAAATGCCATTAAAAAATTCATTATTCCACCTCCAAACTTATAGCATGAGCAATTGATGGAATTGTGCCATGTTGGTTAACTGTAGTTGGACTATGTAAAGCCCCTGTTGCTACTAAAAGTATTTTTTTATACTTCTTATTAAGTAATATTTTATTAAACAAAACAATTGGCAAACAAGCTGGTCCACTACCTCCGGCATATGTATTTTGACTATCTAAATATAATTCACAACCTGCATCTAAATATTTTTTTAACTTTATATTATATACAGTCTCTAAATAGTCTTTTAATATTTCACTACCAACACAACCTAAATCACCAGTTAGAACTAAATCATAATAACTTGCATCCCTTTTTAAACTAGCAAAATGAGTTGCAATTGTACTTGCTGCCGCCGGAGCCATTGCTGCCCCTAAGTTATTAGCATCACTTACACCTAAATCTACAGGCACCCCAATTGTGGCACTTTCGATTCTAATATTACTAGGTTTCTTACTTAATAATGTTGAAACCGCTCCCGTTGATGTAAATGTTGATGTATGAGCCCTCGGAGCTCCATATTCAACTGGATATCTAAATTGTCTTTCTGCCGTTAAATTATGACTACTAGTAATACCAACAACTTTTTTAAATTTACCACCATCTATCATACTTGATGCAACAATTAAGCCTTCTACAAATGTAGCACAAGCGGAATAAAGCCCCAAAAAAGGAATATTATAATTTTTAGCACTATAATTACTTATAGCAATTTGGTTAGTTAAATCTCCTCCTACAAGCAAATCAATATCACTAATATTTAAATTGTTTTTACCAATAATATTATCAATCACTATTTGTTGCATTTTAACTTCTGCTTGTTCAAAAGTTTTTTCTCCAATATAATAATCATCCATAATCATATCCAATCTTTTTAAATGACTATTTTTTTCTAATGGCCCCACAATTGTATAATAATCATTTAAATAAACATTTTTAAATTTCATACTAGCCAACCAAAATCAACCTCACAATCACTAAAATAAAAGCAGAAATAATTCCATATAAAATTACTGAACCTGCAAGTTTAAAGAAATTAGATCCAAGACCTGTAATTAAACCATCTTTTTTATACTCTAAAGCACTTGATGCTACACTATGAGCAAATCCAGAGGTTGGAATAATAAGTCCACATTTACAAACACTTACCCAGTTATCAAAAAATCCTAAAGCTGTAAATAAACTTGATAAGAAAATAACCACTAAAGCTGTAATAAGACCTGCCTCAACACTTGATACTGCAAAACAATGCATAAAAATATAAATCATAACTTCAGCAAATAAACCAATTAATCCTCCCACTAAAAAAGCTACTCCAATATTTCTTAATTTTGGTTCTTTCGGAGTATGCTTCTTAACTAATTTTTTATAGTCTTCTTTATTCATAACATTCACCATTATTATTATGAATTAAAATTTTTTACATATACATAAAGTCTCTCATTTTACTTAAACTTCTTTTTTCATATCTTGATACCATTACTTGTGTTATACCTAACTTTCTTGCTGTTTCACTTTGCGTTAAATCTTCATAATAACGACTTTTAATAATATCTTTTTCTAAATTATCCAATGAATTTATACTATCATTTAATATAATTCTATCATCTTCACTTACATCTTCATTACAAGCTATTACTTCATGTAAATCTCTTCTTTCATCACATTCTTCATCCATCGAAACAAAAGTATTTGCATACATCATTACTTGTTCTAAATTTTTTAAATCCATTTCTAAATATTGTGCTAATTCTTTATTAGATGGTTCTCTCATTATTTCTTGTGATAATCTCATTCTACCGTTTTCTATCATTTTTAAAAGTCTATTTATATCTTTATTTAATTTAATTTCTTTATTATTAGCTAACATATACATTTCTCCAAAAATATAGTTATAAGCATATGTACTAAATTTAGTTATTCCATCATCTTTATAATTTTGATATGCTTTAATAACTCCAAGAACTCCAGCTTGATACAAATCATTTTTATCTACTCCATAAAAATTCTTAGCTATTTTCCATATTAATCCAGCACTTGATTTAACTATTTCTTCTAACATTACATAGCCTCCATTTCTATAAATGCATCTATTTCACTTCTCACCTTAGACAGTTTTAAATACTTACACAAATATTCTTGTGCCCCGTGTACACCACATACTTTAATAACCCCTTTATTACATTTTATATAATATTTGCTATTAATTAAGGCATCTATTCCCGAATTATCTATCATTTCTAAATCTTCAAAATTATAAACCAAATATTTAATTTCATGTTTTTTAATAACTGGATTTAAATAATTATTTATTTTATAACTATTTTTGCGATTCAATATCCCTTTAAGTCTTGCAAACAATATACCATTTTTATACTCTAGCTCTAACTTAAACATAATATTCTTCTCCTTACATATTAGTTTAGAGAATAATTTTTAAACTTTAAACAACTTCGACAAAAGAAGCCAAAATCCCCATTATAAAAAGTGTCAAATTTGACACTTTGTTTTACATATTAATTTTCATCTAATATTCTTTTTATATTATTTTTAGCATTTAAAACAGTTTTTTCATCAGGTTTCATAACATATAATTTTGTTTTCTTATAACTATAAACATAATCCATTGCATCAGATCCATTAACGCTAATTGATTTTATATTCCATGAACTTCCATCATTTAATTGCATTTTTATTAGTTTAGTAATTTCATCATCACTTATATTTGTAATAAATTTTCCTTTTAAAGCTTTTAAAATATCTACATAATTAGTTATTATCTTCGGAGACATAGCTTTATTTATTAAAGAGGTAAGAACTAACTGTTGATTTTCTCCCCTTACTCTATCTCCTTCTTTAAATGATTTTCTTTCTCTAGCAAAAGATAATGCTTTCTTACCATCTAAAACATTGGCTCCTTTTACATAATAATAACCATCATTAGATACAAAATTATAATTAGAATTAACAGTAATACCATCTAAAGCATCCACAATATCCACTAAAGATGTAAAATTAACTTTAATATAGTAGTTAATCTTTGTATCTAATAAATCTTCAATCGTTTTAATACTTTCATTTACTCCATAAATACCTGCATGAGTAAGTTTATCATATTCTTTAAAAGTATGAAGTTTAACATAATAATCTCTAGGTATATTTGTTAATAATATTTCCTTTTTAATTGGATTAACACTCATAAGAATATTTACATCACTTCTAGATACTTTATTTATACTTCCATATGTATCAATTCCAGATATATAGACATTAAATGGTTTATTTGTAACATCTACAGATTTACCAATATCTTCGTTTTTAATTTCAACCTTTATTGCATCAAGTTTTCTAATACTCTTATATAAATCATCATTTGCTTCTTTTAATATTTCCAATTGAGCATCTTCTAAAATAATTGCATCAATACTTTTTTCTTCTAAACTTGTCAATAGCTCGCTTGAGTCATTTAAACTTTTGCTTTCAAAAGAAATATTTTTATTTAATTTATCAATTGCTTTTTCTAATCCTTCATATTTACTTTTATCTAAATGTCCAATTACTTTGTTATTTAAATCCTTTATTCTTTTATAATTACTTGTTTTTAAAACTATAATATTATAATTCTCACTTTTATACTCATTAAAACCAAATTGTTTAAAAAAGTCCATTGTATTTAAACTATAATTAATTCCAAAAACCATCGCCACAATCAATAATAATGAAAATAATCCTCCGATTAAATTTTTAACTTTACCATTACTTAATAATAACAACGAAACAATTAAATCAATTATTACTACAACAGCTACAAACACACCAAAATATTCCATAGGTAATACATTTATAAAATAAATTAAACCACTAAACAAGATACTTAATATTATTAAAAGTATTACCAAATATTTTTTAAAACTTAAAACTTTTTTATTACCACTTTTCTTACTCATAACTACCTCTTTATAAGTATACAAATTTTAATAATAAATTGCAATAGAAAAAGATATATCAACCTCCATAAAATATGTGAAAAGAAAAAGTTTGTAAAATTAAAGAACCAGATTTCAGAAGCAAGTACAATTCGGCGGCGTGGGGCGGATACTACCGCCAGCCACTCTAACCAAAGTTTATCACACTACCAAAGTTATTGGTGAATCTTTAGTTCCTGATCCTCCATCATAGAGAACAGAAGACTTTAGATACAAGACTGGACGAGAGCCATAGCCATTGAACGCGCCCCCGTTGTCGACACGACCGAGGTAGAACAAAAGGAACACATTGTTGCTGTACGAAGAATAAGGCGAAATTGTCCAATCATTATGTCCTATGTACATCCAATTTATTGTTTTTATTGATGTTCCATTTACATCATTACCACCATATTTATGTAGAGTTGTTGTCCATGCACTTGGACTTGCTGCAAATCCATAGTCACTAGCATACACTAAACCTATTTTTGATGTTCCATCGATAGGTCCATATGTTTTGGTAGCATTTGTTATTTCTGCTGTATACATTTCACTTGGTGTTACAGTGCTTGTTGAATGTCCACTTACTTTCCATGTGGCATCTTCAATCAAATTTGACCATGTTGTACCTATATTATTTAAATAATTTGTATTCAAATTTATCTTATTTAGTAAACTTGTACTCCATGTATCACTTGACTTATTTGTTGCTTTATAATTCCAAGAATATGTATCTATTGATGTTAAACTTCCTTCATAGAATCCTGAATCTGAAGTAACTGAACCTTTATAATCTCCATCTGTTCCCAGTAAATTACTAGTTGCATAATCATACTTTATTAATTTTACCAATTGCTTTCCAGTTACGCCATGATTATTTTCTCCAAATACTCCGATTATTCGATATAAGTTATCTGTTGGACACGGACTAGTTGTTGAACCGAAGCATACAAAATTATTTACTTGGTCGCTTGCTCCTGCATATCTATATGAATTATCTCCGGCCCCATTTGCTAACGAGCTTGTATGATGATATATATTTACAATTGATGGTTCACTTTTATTTGATAATGTTGTTATGCAAGTTGCTAGATTATTCCCACTTGTACATACATCAGACAAAACTGTAGGGATTTTTTCCTTTTGTATCATTAACTTAGCACTAAAATTTTTTCCTGCATTTCCTGCTTGATTAGAATTATAGTTCACAAATGTTACTGTTACATTCCATTGTTCAGTCTTTGTACTTGTAGTTGTGATTTCTCTATTATTTAATATTGTTACTAATCCTTTTTTAGTTGTTATATCAAAGCCTTTTATTGATGCACCTTTTCCGTCGGTAACCGTTTTATAAGTTAAACCTGAAACGCTAGTTATTTCATTATTACTACCATCTTTAATAGATAATAAAATTTCTGGTGTATTATTATCAATTGAATAAGTAAATGTATTATTTGATATATTTAAATACAAATAATAATGTTCTGTTGCGGTATTTGTTTTATTATTTGCACTTAACATTGCTTTTGCAAACGTTGTACCCCTTTGATTTCCTTTGCCACTTGCAAAATTTTCTTGATTAAGTGATAAATTTAATGCTGAACCAGCCTCAAATGTAAAAGTATCTACAGTATTAGCATTTATTTTAATATCAGTTTGAGCGCCTTCACCTGTCTGAGCAACAAAGTATGCATATGTTGCAGCAACTAGAGTTAGTGCAAGCGCAATTATAGATATAATACTAACTATTTTTATTTTTTTGTTATCCATATTATTACTCCTTTAATTTATTCTTCACCATAAGATAATAATACCATTTTTTTTATAATAAGAAAACTAGTTTTTTTAAATTTCACAAAAAAATTAATATTTTCTAAACTTTTATAACTTTACATCACAATTTTCATCATGGGAATTTATAAGTCCAATTGCTTGTAGATAAGAGTAAATTATTGTTGATCCTACAAACCTCATTCCTCTTTTATATAAATCTTTTGATAATTCATCAGATATACTAGATGTAGTTTTACCAACTTCTTTTAATGGATATTCTTTAAAATACCCAAGTAAATAATTTTTAAAACTACCAAATTCACTCTCAATATCTATAAATACTTTAGCATTATTAATACTTGTTTTAATCTTTAATTTATTTCTAATAATATTCTTATTATTACAAAGTTCATCTATTTTTACATCATCATATAAAACTATCTTTTCTATATCAAAATCATCATAAGCTTCTTTAAAATATTTACGTTTATTTAAAACGCATTCCCAGGAAAGCCCTGCTTGAAAACTTTCTAATATTAACATTTCAAATAAATACTTTTCATCTAAATTAAGTACTCCCCATTCATTATCATGATACTCTACATATAAAGGATTATTTACATTACACCATTTACATCTATTCATCTTAATACCTGTTTCTTTTTACTAAAAATATTATTTAATATAATAAATATCACTATAAATAAAATCATGACGCCCATATTAATAAAAATAAGTTTTAAATTACTAAAGTTTAAAACTTCTAAACTTGCTAGTAATTCATTAGAATTAATATAATAATATGCTGGAAACACATGGGCTAATTTTAAAACACTATCAGGCAGCCACATAACTGGTATAAAAGCACCACATAAAAATGCTTGAGATAAAGCAACAACATTTACAATACCCGATACTGCTTCTTTTTTATTTACTAATGTACTAACCAAAAGAGATAAAGCTAAAGCCACAACTGAAAATATAAATGTATTTAAAATATAAATTAGGCCTCTATTACTAAACATAATATTACCAAATACAAAGTAACCTAAAATAGTATATAAAATAACTACAAACAACACATATAAAATACTTGATAACATTATATATTTATTATATTTTTTATAATTCATACTACTTACAATAGTTCTTTTCTTAACACTTTCTTCATTAAATGAAGATAATACTAAACAAATAATAAACATAACAACAGCAATAATACTATAACTTGCAAAATTATAATATCTTGAAAGTCTAGTTAATTCTGAAGTATTTATTTTTGTTGCCAGTTCTACATTTGCATTAGTTTTTAATGAATCATTTATTTTATTTACTAATATACTTTTATCACTAAATTCATCATGAAGTACATCTTGTGTTTTTAAATACCTTTTAAGTAACATTTCTGCTAAACTTGATGAATAATCTCTACTTGATTTAATTTTAATTAAAGGATTATTACCATTTAATACATCATCTTCATAACCTTCATTTATATATATTACATAATTTGCATCTCTATAAAATATTGCATCATCTATTTTTTCTTCTTCTAAATCTATATCAAGAATATTTGCATTATCATTAAAATACTTAACTAGATTATTTGAAAGTACACTTTTATCATTATCAACTATTATTACATCTGGTTTACTACTTTTAAAGTCATCAGTTACATCATTACTACTCATACTTAAAGTACCAAATATAAGTAACAAAACAGTATATCCAATTATAGTTCCTTTATATTTATTAACAACTTTCCAAAAAGTCTTAAATACTGTCATATTTTTGCCTCCTTAAAACAATACTAGATATACTTAATAAAATAAAAGAATATAATATTAAGCTAATTACATTAAAGAAATATCTATTTAAAGTATCATAATAATATAAAGAATAAAAACCATCTGTAATCATCGCTGCAGGATTAATTTTATTAATAATAGGAATATTCTTATCAATAACATATTTCATTGTTATACCCATCATACCAGATAAAAAAGAATAAAACATTGTTATGGCAATTAAAATTCCACTTTTAGCATTTTCATTTATTTTAAATATTGAAGCAACAAACACACCTAAAGATAAACCCGCAATTGAACCAACTATAGCAAGTAATATAATGTACCATATATTAGAATCATAATTTATCTTTAAAACAAATATAGTATATAAGAATAAAATAATTAATCCCACAAATTGCACAATAATACTAGCAAGTAAACCACTTAATATCAAATTACTTTTTTTAACTGGTGCAATACTACTTCTTTTACCTACATCACTTAAGTTTGGCATACTTTTATTAATAATATACATAGATAATATACCCCCATATAAAGCAGCCATTGCTATTAAAGTATAATATTCTATCATAGTATAACTTAAATTACTTCTTGATATATTTTTAATATTTACTTCACTATTTAGCTTATCTAATATATTACTTGTAATATTATCTATATCATAATTACCTTTACTTACTTCTTCATTAATACTTAAATTTATAATATTTTTTTCACTATTTACTTCATCTACAAAAAACTTAAGTATCGTTTCATATATTCCATTATCATTTATTTTAATATTTACATCATTATCAATAAACTCAAGATATCCAGTTACTTTTTTATCTTCTAATAATTTATTAGCATCACTCTTACTTACATATTTTACATTAAATAACTTATTATCACTCTTACTTACACTTTTAATTGCTTCTTTAAATATTTCATTATTATTAAAATCATTACTTTCCACAACTGCTATATCAAATGGATGAAATGCTTCATTATTTTCAATATCTTTAAAAGCTAGTTTAAAAAATGTTCCAAGAATAATGGGAAAAATAAATGTCCAAAAAATTAAACTTTTATTTCTAAAAAGAATTTTTAAAGAATATTTAAAATTATGTTTAAACATCAATCTCTCAAATCCTTTCCAGTTAATTCCAAAAATACATCATTTAGTGTTGGTCTTTCAGAAAATATCTTTGAATATGCAACCTTTTTTTCATGCAAATAATCTATTAATTCACCTAGATTATCTTTTCCCTTTTTATAAACAACTACTAGTACATTTCCTTGATAATTTAAATCTAAAACCGTTTTAAATTCTTTAATTTCTTTTAATATTTCTTCACTTATATTTTTTACTTCCACAGTTATTTTTTCTTCTAATTTAGCAAGAGTCTTTAATTCATCAGTAGTACCTTTAGCAATAATCTTACCCTTATCTAAAATAATAATTCTATCACAAATAATTTCCACTTCTTCCATATAATGAGTTGTATAAACAATTGTTGCACCTTCATCACGAAGTTTTTTAATACCATCCAAAATATTATTTCTACTTTGAGGATCAACTGCAACAGTAGGTTCATCTAAAAATATAAGTTTAGGTTTATGAGCAATACCACAAGCAATATTTAAACGACGTAATAATCCTCCGGATAACTCTTTAGGATAAAACTTTATAAAGTCATTTAATCCTACCAAATTAATAGCATCCATTACATATTTTTCTCTAATTTCTTTATCACTTATATATAAACCACAAAAATAATCTATATTTTCATAAACAGTTAATTCTTGAAATACTGCTACTTCTTGAAATATAACCCCAATATCTTTTTTTATTTCATAAGAATCTGGTTTCATTACATGCCCAAATATCTTAATACTTCCACTACTATAATTTAATAGTTGTAAAATTGAATTAATAGTTGTGGACTTGCCACTACCATTTGGTCCTAAAAGGCCTAATATTTCTCCTTCATAAACATCAAAAGATAAATTATCTATTGCTTTTAAATTCTTATACTCTTTTGTTAAATTTTTTACTTCAATTACTTTTTTCATTATCTATTCTCCTTATATACACAATTTTTTCTTTTAAACTAATCTTACTTATTTCATAACCATACTTTTTCAAATTCTTTTTCATTTAAGAATGAATGATTAATTTTAAAACCTAATATTTCTTCTATTTTTACAAATGTAATTTTTCTTACGTCTTCATTTTTAATATACATCCATAACTCATCATACTTCATTATTTTTCAGCTCCTAATAACATTAATGCCTTAAACTCACTAGATAAAAGATTACTTATCTCTTCATCTGTTAAATTTACTGCACCACTTGCAATTAATGTTGCTATTCCATGTGTAAACAACCACATCTTTACATGAAACGACTTTAAATCCTTACCTACCAAACTAGTACTCATGTTTATGTATTTTTCTACCTCATTAAAATTACCATCAGCTACATCAATAAATTCGTTTATTGAAAGATTAGTTTTACTCATAAATAATACTTTAAAAATATTTTTTTCTTCTTTAGCAAACTTTATATAATTTATCCCTGTTTGCTTATATTTAGGCATTTCATCATTCATATTATTAGTTAAGAAATCATAAAAAAACTTAATCATTACTTTATTTAATTCTCTCATCAACTCTTCACTATTTTTAAATTGATAATATATTGGTCTTATTGAACAATTTAATTTTTTAGCAATCTCTCTATTACTAACAGCATCAATTCCCTTTTCTCTTACTATTTCTAAAGCTGTATTTAAAATACTATCTTTACTTATACTTATATTCTTTGGCAATTTATCACCTTCCTAATTATATTGTATCACATGATACAATATTGGTAAAGAAAAAACTAAATGAATTTACATTATTATATTTATTTTTTAAACTATTAAAGCTACCCGCAACTGTTGAACCACCAGTAGTTACAAAAACATAAACACTTTTTCCATTAAAATTATTTTCTTCCATGAACGTATCTATAATAGATGGTTCACGATACCACCACACAGGAAATCCCACAATAACCTTTTTATAATTCCCAAGATTATCTACTTTTTAACAATACCAGGTCTAGAATTTACATCTTCCATTTCTACCATAGATCTACTACTTTTATTAGTCCAATCTAAATCTTCACTTGTATATTTTTCTACAGGTTCAATTTCAAATAAATCTCCATCAACTGACTTTGCTATTTCTTCTGCAACTCTTTTTGTTGTTCCTGTCGCTGAAAAATAACACACTAAAACTTTTTTCCATAAAATATCCATCTTTCATACTTTAATTATAATACTATTTTTAATTGAATGCAATTACTGTATCAATATTATCATCTACTATAGCAATTATCAAAAAAATAATACCACTTATTAAAATTAAGAATGAACCAATAAATGAGGCATACCTAAGCACAATTTTTTTATTACTATCCCCTGGTTTTAATTCCAATACATCATCATAAGAATCCTTAGCAAAATAATAATATATAAGAAGTAAAATACTAAAAATAAGTATCATTAACCATTGATATTCTTTTTTACTTTTTTCACTTTTAGTTAAAATATAGTTCTTTTCTTTACTATTTGCATACCAACTCAAAACAATAATACCTATATATATTATCCATATGTAATTTTCTATTTTAATATCTTTCAACCTACTTAAATCTTCATCCATAATAAAGTATATTATTTTGGGCTTTCAGTTCATACCTAATTAGCCACTGACTTAATTTATAAATTTAAAAATCAATTTTTACTAGATTTTATAAGGGTTTGCAAAGTTGCAAATTCTTTTTTTAAAATTTTTTCAGGGAAATTTTAGGGAATTTTTTATTAAATTCTCTTTTTTTATTTATGTTTATTTATACTTATTTAATTTTAATTATATTTTTTAGACAAAATAAAAATAGTCCTGTACTAGCGACTATTTAACAATTTAACAATAAATCAATCTTCCTAATAAATTAGCAATATAATGTGTGCTTTTATAAAATACAACTAGCATAGCAATACACAATACAATAGTTAGTTCTGCTCTAAAGCCTATACTTGCGACACTTATACATAGATCATAAGGTATTTCCATCTTATCACAAATATTTGTTGCTATCTCAAATGAGTTGCATAGTAATAGTCCTGTAAGGATAGACCATAGTATTAATTCAATATTATTTCTCATTTTTTTCATTTTCTCCTTTTTTACTATTCAATAAATATTTTTGGTAATTAGGAACTTCTTGTTTTGATTTGTAAAAACTGCATTGACTACAATTTTTTACTGATAGTGCATTACAATAATTTTTACTAACATAAGCAAAACAATCAGTCATTTCCTTTTTATCTTTTTCAGCATTTTTAACGGCAGACAACATTTTCCTCCTTTCTCTACGAATATAAATCTTCGTTTTCTCTGATAGCAAAAAACACTATATCAATATTAGAGTTATCAAAATCAACATAAGTTTTATAATATGATTGGTTATATGGTTTAAGTAGCCAGTAATAGTTATCATCATCTTTAACAATAAAAACATCATATTTTTTCTTTTTGTATTTAATTATTAAATGTGCATCATCATTGTTTATTTCAATTTTATAGCCATTGTTATAGTATTCATTGATTTTTTGTTTGTTTTTGATAAGTTTACTTATTTCTTTTCCCATCAATTCAGGTATGTAAATAAATTCACTAACAATATTGTTTAAATCGCTCATTTTATTTTATTTTCTGCTATCCTTTCTTTTATTTGATTTTATATACTACACAAAGGTACTTTACGGTTTGGGTTGTTGCTTTACACTCTAAACTTGATAGAAACAATTATCACTTTCATATAGGATTCATAGAAAAAAGACCATCTTATTTATCTACTACAAATAAATTAGTATATAAGCAAAGATTAAACTTAAATGATACTGAAATTAACTTTATGAAAAGACAATCAGTTTTAGCAATAGAAAGAGAAAAACTTTTTAAACCTGCTATAATTGAATTAAATAACAGTTTAGAAGAATACAAAAAATATTTTAATTACAAAGATAAAAGTTTCTCACTTAAAAATTTTAATAGTTTGGATTTAGAATATAAAATATTAAGATTAGGAAAACTATTAGATGAAGTTCGTAGTAATTCAAAATATATTAAATATAATTCATTACCTAAAAATTTAGTTGGTAAAGAAATTAGAAACTTAACTAAAGAAATTAAAGAAGAAATATTGAAAGATAAAAATATATTTTCTTCAACAAAAGATATAAATAAAAGCATTGAAGAAATAAATAATATATTTTTGAAAGTAGATAAAGAAAACAAAATATCTAATGTTGGATTTGAAAAAGCGATTGATAGTAAGTTAGTACAAAATAAATTAGAAAAGTATGATAATTATGTATTAAATGCTATTGTTAATCACTCGCTTTATATATATAGAATTAAGACAAAATCAAAAGAAATTATAACAATGAACGATTTGGTTAA
>OGYZ01002237.1_pt1 | contig 13596 bp, 13 predicted proteins | sample 1576681 | NCBI WGS metagenome assembly OGYZ01 (sample SAMEA3541480, study PRJEB24748) | human gut metagenome | biome: human gut; feature: human-associated habitat; material: faeces | place: China | collected 2012 | reverse complement strand
TCTGACCGCTATCGCTACTACGCTCGGAGTAACGAGCTGCATGGGATAAAGAACAAAATCGACCGCTCACCTCAATATGAGGAGAGCGGTCGTTTTCGTTCTACCGAGAATTCCCGTCATGAAGGGTCAAAGTCATTAAGGGGCATTATCATTTTCAATCCCCCCAAAAGGGTCCGGTCATTAAGGTCATTAAGGATTTTCAAAGAAAAGTTGTTGGGAAACGAGTAAAAAATCATCATTTTTTTGCTCATTTTCCTTTTTTTTATTATCTTTGCCTTAAAATTAATAATTGAACTTTCGCATGTGGTCAAGTACGGGCTGAAGGCTCAAAAACTCCTAGTCCAGGGCGTATGGGACAAAACTTGCGAAACTTGAACAAATGAAAAAATATATAGATGGAAAAGAATATTATAAATATAGATGCACATGTCATAGATGATATCAGAACCATCATCACAAGGGCAAGAAACAAGGCGTATCAATCTATCAACGAAACCCTGATACGCTCAAACTGGGAAATCGGCAAACGTATTGTTGAAGAAGAGCAGCTTGGCAAGCAGCGTGCTGATTATGGAATACAGCTCATCAAGTCCATATCTCAGCAGTTGACGACTGAGTTCGGCTCCGGCTATGGTGTTCGTAACCTTGCCTATTTCAAGCAATTATACCAATATTTTCCTGATTGGGAGATTTTGCACGCGCGCGTGCAAAATCTTACTTGGACTCATCTAAAGAGTATTCTAAGAGTTACAGATGCAGAAGCTCGTCTATGGTATTTAAAGGAATCGTCAGAGCAAATGTGGAGCACAAGAACCCTCGACCGCAATGTTGCCTCACAATACTATTATCGACTCCTGCAAACCAGCAATGAGCACAAAGATGAGGTAGAGAACGAGATGAAAACCCTTACAAAAGGATACGCAGACTCACCTGCCATGTTCATCAAGTCGCCAATGGTGACAGAATTCTTGGGCTTATCCCGAGACATGAGCTTCTCGGAAAGCGAACTGGAGAGTGCAATCATCACCCATCTTCAGAAATTTCTGATGGAGATGGGCAAAGGCTATGCCTTCGTAGAGCGACAGCAGCACATCATCACCGATACCCAGGACTACTACATAGACCTGGTATTCTACAATTACCTGATGAAATGTTTTGTACTGATTGACCTGAAGACGACCAAGATCACCCATCAGGACGTAGGACAAATGGATATGTATGTAAGAATGTATGATGAACTGAAACGCACGGAAGGCGACAATCCGACCATCGGCATACTACTCTGTTCGGAAACCAGCCAGGATATCGCAAGATTTTCCATCTTGCACGACAGCAAGCAATTATTTGCTTCAAAATATCTTACATATCTTCCTACAGAACAGCAACTTAAGGAAGAAATAGAAAAGCAGAAAGAAATATTTAGATTACAACATATAAGATAAGCTAGTACCCCCAAATATCTCTGCTACAAGATAATAGATAACAAAATAAAGAACGAAGAATTTCATTGAAATAATCTGATGGAAACAGAAAGAATTTTACTTCGCTATTGGGAGGAATCAGATGCAGAGGCGCTCTTCAAGTACGCCTCCGACCCTGACGTAGGACCACGTGCTGGATGGCCGGCGCATAAGTCTGTTGAGGAGAGTCGGGAGATAATCCGGACATTCTTCCATAATGAAACGACATGGGCGATTGTGTTGAAAGAGACTGGCGAGGCTATCGGCTGCATCGGCTACTACACCCATGAAACCAGCAACATCCCTATCGGAGAAAACGACTGTGAGGTGGGCTACTGGGTAGGAAAGCCATTTTGGAACCAAGGAATCTGCACCGAAGCCTTGAAGCTGATGCTTGACTACTGCATCAACGAGAAGCATTTCGAAAACATCTGGGCAGACCATTTCACAGGCAATCCTGCATCAGGAAAAGTCATGGAGAAATGCGGTTTCTCTGACACCGGAATGCTGAACAGATGTAGCCAACTTGTGGGTGGCGACAAGGAAATGGTCAAGGTGTTCAAGTACAACGGATAAAGGAGAAAATAGAATGATGAAACTCAATAACACCAAAAGTGAGTGGTTTATGTAAAAAGTTACGGAGAATATAAATTATCTCCGTAACTTTTTACATTTTCGGCTGATTTACCGCTTCAGCGCTATGTTATAATTATAATATTTGCTGTTGCCCGTAATATCCTCCAGCACCTGGATGAAAGGAGGAAACTTCACACTCTCGTTGGCAGAAATGCCGCGGGTTTCAAGAATCATCAGGTCGGAAACCGGCTCAAGAAACTCGTCGAGCTCAAAATACTGGCCCTTCCAGATAAAACTCTTGCGATGCTTATGAATGCGCTGGCGGTAAGGATCAGCCTGCTGAAGCATACTCTCGTAAAGTTTGGCATTGATCTGTCGCTCGGTCTCAATCTGCTCATTGTCTGAAATACGCTTCTTGGTGGTGTGAACATACACATACTTGCCTCCCTCGAAACCGCGACGGCGAAGACGGATTTCGCTGCCCGGCTCACCCGTAAGATAAGTCTGAACAATATCACTGTCTATCGCATTAGGAACCTCGCCCGTCAGCTTCACGATATATTTTCGCTCCTCCTCTATCGGCTGCGGAATGGCAAGCACATTGCTTATCTCCTTGAGCACACGGTTCAGCTTGTTGTTGAAATCTTCGTGGTTATTGATTACCCTGAGATGAGGATGCCCCTTCCATGCAGAAACAATCTTCTTGTCCAACTCGCGCGCTATCTTCAATCCTTCTTCATCGGCCTTCTCCAGGCGCTGTGCATTGTTGGCTGTAGTATAAAACTGCTCGGCACCATCAGCAGCACTCACCAGATGCAACACAGCATCATAGCGGTCGCGAAGCTGTGAATTAGTATACCCCTCTTCCGAGATGATGCGGTGCCAGAAATCGGGAGTGAGATAGGTAGAAATATCCATCGTACCACGATCGCAGACGATGATGACCGGCTGCTGCAATGTTTCAGCCATGCGCTGGAAACTGTCTTCCAGGTTGATCTGAGTCTGGAAAGTAGCCTTCTCGCCCTCGAAGAAAAAATCCTTGTTGGAGGTGAGGTAATTCATGCCCGCCTGGGTGAACATGGTTGGAACCTCGGGAATGGTAAAAACCTTATAGCCGAGACTGGAGAAATGTTCAATCACCTTAACCATAGCGGTAGTCTTGCCCGCACAAGGTCCACCCGTCAGTACAATCTTCTTAATCTGATTCATATATCAAGTAAATATTTTTCGTTTCTTCTAATTGATGTTCTTTCCTGAGCATCTTATTTTCGGGTGCAAAGATAACAATAATTCTTCAAACGAAAGCAATAATTTATGCAAGAAAAGAAAAATATTGTATTTTTATTTTGATTTCTCATTGTTTTGATGTACCTTTGCAAAGAAAATGGCTCATTGCGAGCCTTCGGAAACAAAAATATAACTATAAGATAAAAAATGGAAAAGATAAAGACATTAATTATAGGTAGCGGTCCTGCAGGATATACTGCTGCCATTTATGCCGGCAGAGCCAATCTGCAGCCAGTACTCTATTCAGGTATGCAGCCAGGCGGACAGCTCACCATCACCACAGAGGTAGAAAACTTTCCGGGCTATCCTAACGGCGTAGACGGAACGCAGATGATGATGGACATGAAGGAACAGGCAGCCCGATTCGGAGCCGAAATGAGAGACGGAAGCATCGTGAAGGCAGATTTCAGCTCACGCCCATTCCATCTTACAGATGACCGCGACAACGAGATTGAGGCAGAAACCGTGATCATCGCCACAGGTGCATCTGCCAAATATCTGGGTCTTGCCGATGAAGAGAAATATCGCGGACAGGGCGTTTCAGCCTGCGCTACCTGTGACGGATTCTTCTACCGCAAGCGCACCGTAGCCGTAGTGGGCGGTGGCGATACTGCCTGCGAAGAGGCTATGTATCTATCCGGACTTGCCAAGAAGGTTTACATGATTGTGCGCAAGCCTTATCTCCGTGCTTCAGAAATCATGCAGCAGCGTGTAAAGAACAAGGAGAACATCGAGATTCTGTTCGAAACCAATACGCTGGGACTCTTTGGCGACAACGGCGTAGAAGGTGCTCATCTCGTGCGCCACAAGGGCGAAGCCAACGAAGAGAAGTTTGACATCAGCATCGACGGATTCTTCCTAGCTATCGGACATAAGCCTAACACCGACCTCTTCAAGGGGCAGATAGATCTCGACGAGCAGGGCTTCATCAAAGTAGTGCCAGGTACTGCCACCACCAACATTCCGGGTGTTTTCGCAGCAGGCGATGTGGCCGACCCAATCTACCGCCAGGGTGTTGTTGCCGCAGGCTCGGGAGCCAAGGCTGCCATCGAGGCTGACAGATTCCTGCAGCAACAGTAAAAACTATAGTATAAAATCCTATAAAGCGGGGTTAATATAGTTAAAAAATAACCGCAATATTTTGTCAGATGCAAAAAATGTATTACTTTTGCATCTGATAAAATAAAAGGAAGATTGGCAGAGTGACCGAATGCGCTGGACTCGAAATCCGGTATACCCTCTTCCGGGTATCGGGGGTTTGAATCCCTCATCTTCCGCTAAGTTCCCCTACAGGAACCGTCATTTTATAGTTTCATAAAAACAACTCGACATGAAAAAAATCATCATCCCCATATTTATGCTCCTCCCGCTGATGACTGCACAGGCCCAAACTGTGCTGACTGAAGAACAGCAGCAACTGGAACAGGCACAGAAACAGTTGGAAGCTGCCAAGAAAGCACTGGAAGTGGCTAAGATTAAAGCACAGGCTGCCAAACTGAAGGCTCAGGCCGACAGCATCAACGCTGCAAGCGCCAAGGCGGAAGCTGAAGCAAAAAAGGCTGAAGCAAAGAAGACCCATGCTACTGAGCCAGAACCAGTTGTTGTAAAGGAGCCAACCACATCAACCACGGGATGGGCGATTCCTGTTGCCGTAGCCGCTAAGCCAAAGGAGGCAGCCAAGCCTGCCAACAAGCTGGCAAATGGCACGACAGCCAAAGTGGACTTGAAATATCTGGCAGGCGCCATCACATATAATGATGAAAACAAGATAGAATTCACACTCGATACGGATGCTAACGGAAAAACTGCCAAGCAGATTTACGACATCGTATTAAAATACATGAGTGAACTGACACAGAACGAGCAGAACATAGCAAGCCGAGTAGCACTGGTAAACGATGCAGAACACATCATCGCCAACACGATGGACGAATGGCTCGTCTTCAGCCAGTCATTCATCTCGCTCGACCGCACGGAATTCAAATACCAGCTGATAGCCAGGATTTCAGACAATCATCTGAATCTCTCGCTCGGCCGCATCACCTACAACTACGAGGAAGGAAGAAACACCGGTTTCAAGGAACCTGCAGAAGAGGTAATCAGCGACAAGATTGCGCTCAACAAGAAGCAGAATGACCTGGCTAAGATCTTCGGAAAGTTCCGCAGATGCACCATCGACCGCAAGGACCAGATATTCGCAGAGTTAGCTGCATTAGTAAAACAATAACTTGAAGAAAAATGGATAATCAGAATACAGACAACAAGATACAACAGAACGAGGCACAGCAGCCTGCAAACGCTACAGCCCAGCCTACAGCTAAGCAGGGTGCAGAACAGACTGAACAGAAGCAGCCTACCAGCTACGCCGTAAGACCTCAGCACCGCCGGCTCCGCCCATTGGCCTACAGCGACCAGAACAACATGCTGAAGGTGCGCAACTATCTCAACATCGCCTTCATGCTGCTCGCCATCGTGGGGGTAATACTCTGGACCCAGCTGGAAGAAAGCCGCAATATCGCCTACATCGTACTCATCGTGGGTGTAGTGCTCAAGATTGCCGAAGTATGTATCCGACTATTTAAGAAATAATGAAGAAGAAAATTATATTCTCATCACTCCTATTTTGTGCTGCAACCCTCCCGGTTGCGGCACAAAACGATTTTAACTATAACGAAGATTCGCAGTTCCGTCCTCAAACCAACCGCAAGGTGAACACCGATTCACTAGGCTCAGACAAGGAGATTCCGAAAGGCATCAGAGTATGGACCGTAGACGAACGCTTCGGCGACACAAAGGCTGCGGTAGTAGACACCTTGCAGCACATGTACATGAACACAACCTTCACGGAAGGACTGAGAGGCGAATACAATACCCTCGGAAACATGGGTACTGCCCGACTGAACCGAATCTTCATCGACCGCCGCAACACGCAGGGCAACTTCATCTTTACAGAGCCCTACGATTATATCGTAAATCCGGTAAGCGACTTCCACTTCACCAACACCTACTCACCTATCACCAACGTAACGCTGAACAGCTGCGGCGACAAGGTGACGGGAGAAGATGACTTCAAGGCCATGTTTGCCGTGAATGCCAACAAAAGGCTAGGCGCCGGTTTCAGATTCGACTACAAGTATGGCAGAGGATATTATAACGCCCAGAGTACCAGCCACTTTAAATACACCATGTGGGCATCTTACCTGGGCGACCGCTATCAGGCACATCTCCTCTTCAGTACCAATCATGAGAAGATGACCGAGAACGGCGGTATTACCAACGATGATTACATCAAACATCCGGAAATCTATACCGAATCGTTTGCCACCAATGAAATTCCTACCGTTCTGGAACAGAACTGGAACCGACTGGACAACCAGCACATCTTCTTTACCCACCGCTACAACGTAGGTTTTAGCCGAAAGGTAAAGATGACCGAAGAAGAAATCAAGGCAAAGAAATTTGCCATGGCTTCGAAAAAGGAAAATGCTGAAGAGAATGCGAAGGAAGAAGCCAGAAAGAAAGCCAAGGAACAAGGCAAAAAATTTGATGAGAAAGCCTACGACAAACAGCAGGGTGCTAAATTCAGCGGACGTCCTGACGGAGCCAAGATTGCAGGCGATGAACCGGCTAAAGACTCAGCCGCAAAGGACATCAGGAACGACAGTACCCGAATCGCAGTAAACGGAAAAGCTGCTGCCGACAGTCTGCTTGCCGTCCAGAAGAAAAATGCCGAAGACTCGCTCTTCTACAAGAGCGAATATGTTCCGGTAACGAGCTTCATCCATACGGTAAAGTTTGACAACTATCGCCGTATTTACGAAGCTTATCAGACCCCAGCCGACTATTACCTGAATGAATATTACGATGCAGGCAGGCTGACCGGTGATTCCATCTACGACCAGACCAAGCACTGGCACATGAAGAATACCTTCGCCATCGCCATGCTTGAAGGTTTCAACAAATGGGCAAAGGCAGGACTGAAGGCTTTCGCCAGCTACGATCTCCGACACTATGAACTGCCAACCATGGAAGGCGGTTTCGAAAAATATAACGAGCATGTGCTGAGCGTAGGCGGACAGCTGAGCAAGCAGGAAGGCAAGACCCTGCACTACAATGCCGTAGCAGAAATAGGACTGACGGGTGTTGACGCCGGAACCCTTGCCATAGATGGTAATGTAGACGTGAACATCCCATTCCTGGGCGACACGCTTCAGGTAAGAGGCGATGCTTTCTTCCATAGAGAAACCCCATCGTTCTATTACCGCAACTATCACGCCCGCCATCTGTGGTGGGAGAATGATCTCGACAAGACCATCCATACCCGCATCATGGGTACGCTCTCCTTCCCTAAGACACGCACCAAGCTGAGAGTGGCTGTAGATGAAATCAAGAACTACACCTACTTCTCGCAGAGCTATGACATTACAGAAGAAGGTTTGCGAACAGGAGTCATGGTAACACCGATGCAGGAAAGCGGAGGAATCAACCTGCTGACAGCACAACTGGAACAGAACTTCAGACTAGGCATTCTGAACTGGGAAAACCAGTTTACCTACCAGCACTCAAGCAAGGAGAGTGTACTGCCAGTACCAGCCTTCAATGCCTACACCAACCTCTACATCAAGTTCAAGGTAGTAAAGGTGCTGAACGTAGACCTGGGTGCTGACATGCGCTACTTTACAAGCTATGAAGCTCCCGACTATTCACCTTATATGGGACAGTATACGGTACAGGGCAACGGCGAGAACAACGTAAAGATAGGCAACTATCCTATCGTCAATGTTTACGCCAACGTTCACATCAAGCACACCCGTTTCTTCGTAATGATGAGCCACATCAATGCAGGACAGGGCGACAAGAACTACTTCTTCGCGCCTCATTATCCGATGAACGAGCGAGTGTTCCGTATTGGAGTAAGTTGGAACTTCTTCAATTAATCTTTCTGATTTTCCTTCAGAATTTCAGGAGATTCAATTTTAATCTTTTTAGAATATGATAGAAACAAATTCTATAAAAGCATGGTATCTAGCCGCTCGCCCGAAGACTCTGACGGCGGCGGCTGTTCCTGTTTTATTGGGTATTGCGCTGGCTTATAAAGACGCTCAGCAGATACAGACATTGCCAGCCCTACTCTGCCTGCTCTTTGCATGGGTGATGCAGATAGACAGCAATCTGGTGAATGATTATTTCGACTTCAAACATGGTAATGACGACGAAACCCGGCTGGGACCGAAACGTGCCTGCGCTGAAGGCTGGATTACATTGGGAGCCATGAAATGGGGAATCATCCTCACTACTCTTCTGGGCTGCGCCATAGGACTTCCGCTGGTTCTTTTCGGTGGTTGGGAAATGGTCATTGTAGGCATCTGTTGCGTAGTCTTCTGTTTCCTCTATACTACCTGTCTCAGCTATCTGGGCATGGGCGATCTTCTGGTACTGCTCTTCTTCGGCATTGTACCCGTATGCTGCACATACTATCTCGTAATGCCCGAAACCATGCAGGGAGTAAGCCTGGAAACGGTTCTCGTATCTGTAGCCTGCGGACTGGTAGTTGATACGCTACTTATTCTGAACAATTATCGTGATCATGACAACGACCTGAGAGCCGGCAAGAAGACCCTTGTGGTTCACATAGGAAAGAAGAATGCCGAGCGGTTATACTGCGCATTGGGCAATCTGGGCATCATTACCATTATAGGTGTCACCATCTGCGAAGTATTTCAGCATGAAGCCAGCAGCATGTTCCTGCCGTTTGCAGCACTCTATATCATTCTGCACAACAGAACCTATATGGAGATGAAAAAGATAGGCGAAGGCAGAGAACTGAACAGAATTCTAGGCAAAACAGCTCTGAACATCTTCTGTTTCGGCATTGTATCATCCCTGATCATCATCGGAATGGCGAATTGAACAATAATAAACTAATAATAATGTACGCGCGTACCTTATTATATAAATAAAGTGGAGGAATATCAATGAAGCAACAGGTAAATCTCGAAATCATGGACTTTGTGGAGAAACAGATTCTCCCCAAATATAATGCTTTTGGCGAAAGTCATGGACTCAGACATGTTACCCGAGTCATCAGAAACTCACTGAAACTGGTTCCGGTAACCGGAGCCGACATCGATATGGTGTATGTAATAGCCGCTTACCACGACCTGGGGATGAGCGGTCCGCGTGCCATTCATCACATCACCAGCGGTAAGATTCTGCAGGCAGATGCAAGACTGAAGCGCTGGTTCAATAAAGAGCAGATTAAAATCATGAAAGAAGCCGTTGAGGACCATCGGGCTTCATCTAGCCGTCAGCCTCGTAGCATCTATGGCAAGATTGTGGCAGAAGCCGATCGCGACATTGACGTTCACGAGATATTTCTGCGCGCCATACAGTATGGCAAAGAAAACAATCCAGCTGATGACAAGGAGCAGCAATGGGAGCGGTTCAGCCAGCACATGGACGAGAAATATTCAAGAAACGGATACATCAGGTTATGGATTCCCAACTCCCCTAACGAGAAAGCGCTCAACGAACTGCGCAATATTATAGAGGACAAAACAGAGTTGAGAAAATATTTCGAAAAAATATTCGAAGAAAACAGCTAAAACATTTGGTAGTTTCAAAATATTGCATTATCTTTGCATTATCAAATAATGACTAAGATGTTTGCACCATTGCATCGTGATGATGCAGGGGTGCTAGAAGGAATAAGGGTCGTTTCGGTTCGATCGGGATACTCATCAAATTACACTATTGAAACCGAGAGGACATACTCTTGCTCATGGCGGGCCACATAAACTGCAGCAGGCAGGTAAGCTGAAAAGCCGGTGGATTACAAAGGCGGAGGACTCTCAAATGTTTATACATTCGGAGTTTCATCACATCATCGAGCGGCCCTTTCTTTTACAAGAGGCGGATTTCTGAGAAAGAAATCCGCCTCTGCTCGTTTTAGGAATGAAAGCACTCATCATACTGAAAGAAAACAACCCCTGATAATGTGGGAGTTACAAAGAAAATGCATTTTTATCGAAAAAAAGTTGCAAAAAGATTTGGTAGAATCAGAAAAAAGTAGTACCTTTGCACTCGCATTTAAGAACGATGCTTGGTTGATTCGGTTAAGAATCCGACTGGAAGGTTGGGTGAGTGGCTGAAACCAGCAGTTTGCTAAACTGCCGTGCGGGTTACCGTACCGGGGGTTCGAATCCCCCACCTTCCGCAAGCTATCGTACGAAAAATGTACCGTTGGTCGATTCATCTAATGGTTAGGATACAAGATTCTCAATCTTGGCATAGGGGTTCGATTCCCCTATCGACTACATGTGTTTTTCATGGTATTAGATTTATAAAGTCTCTATAAGTCGGGAGACCAATAGAGATTTTTTGAATGGTCGATTCATCTAATGGTTAGGATACAAGATTCTCAATCTTGGCATAGGGGTTCGATTCCCCTATCGACTACAAAAGTGTTTTCATGTATTAATTTAGATTGTTTAAGCTTGCATTTAGTTCTTTGTCAAAAGGCTACTGCAAGTTATTTTTTTATATATACGTAAGAAGCAATATGAAACAATTATACACTATCATCTCCCTTCTCTTTCTGTTTACCTATCCTGCCTGGGCACAGCAGCACGAGATATTCAACCAGCGCATCAGAACCCTACAGGTTGTAGGCGGAACGAACTGGTTATCGCTCCCAGTATCGTCACTGGCCGATAACTCATATCAAGGAGCAGCTTTAATTGTTCCTCCGGCACGGTGCCGTCCAACGCGGCGGTAATCCAGCTGTCCTTGCGCATGTGATAGGCGGGGAAAAAGCCTTTTTCCGTCAGCAGAGAGCCGGTCAGAATGGGGTCGCACTTTAGGTTGACGACGTCCATTCGCTCCTCGCCTTGCAGTCCGAGCTTACTTTTGGGCAGCTCCATCACCACGGCAAACCATTTTTGATTGCTGTTGTGGCGAAACACCTCATAATTGGGGTATTGGAGCCACGGGTGGTCCGCGCTTGCAGGATAGGTCTCGAGAATGAAGTTTTTTAATTCCTGATGGTTCATCGGCGCGTCCTCCCACGATCCCTTTTCTCTCAGTATAACAGGAAACCGTCTGTTCGTCGAGAGAAGAATGCCGCCATGAGCAAGCTTGAAACAGACGGGGCATTTTGTCGCTTGCTTTTCCGATCCTTTCGCCCGGAACACAGCAAAACCCCGGTTGCAACCTGATTGCAGCCGGGGTTCTTGAAAACCTGACAGTATTATGCTCTTTCCACCAAGCGCTTGTCCTTCAGCTCGAGGATCGTATCGTAGAGCGGGAGGATTTCGGGGCTTACCTTGTGCTCGATGCTGATGACGGTCAGGCCGTCCGTCTGGAGCAGCTGCGACAGGATCTGCTGGCTGCTGGCCTTGTCCATGTTCGCGGTGGCCTCGTCCAGAAAGATGACACGCTTATTCTCGACCAGCACGCGGGCGAGCGCTAATTTTTGCTTTTCGCCGCCGGAAAGGTTGCCCTTCGTGTTCTGGAACGGCTGGTCAAGGTCGTGCGAGGCAAGGAAGGCGTCCATTCCCAGAGAGCGCATCACAGGCTCAACGCGCCCTTGGAGTTCCGGGCGATAGAGCGTGACGTTCTGGAGGAAGGTATCGTCAAAGAGGAACGCGTCCTGAAGGACGACGCCAATCTCATCATAAAGCGCGGGCCACAGCCCCCTGATGTCCGTTCCGTTGACGGAAATGCAGCCCTCATACTCCGATTCAAGACCGGTGAGCAGCTTGAAGAGCGTACTCTTGCCGCTGCCGTTTTCACCCAGAATGAGGTACTTCTTCCCCGCCTCAAAGCGGTAATCGACATGGGAGAGGATGACCTTTTCTTCGTGCCGGAAGGAAACGTCGTTCAGCTCGATGCGCTCGATGGGCGCAGCCTCCGCCGCCGCGGCGCTGCGCTCAGGGACGGAGAGGAGACTGCTGATCTTCTGGCGGATGCTCTCCACGCTCTTCATTTCCGAGAGCTGATAGGAAATGCTGTTCGTCGGGATGACGAGCATTTCGGACAGTTGCAGCGCGCCGACCAGCGCGCCGACGGACAAGCGCCCCCTGGCGATCTCATAAATGCTGAAACCGACCATCACCGCTTCGCCCGCGTAGGAGAGTAGGCCGATGATCATGTTGACGCGAATTTTCGTCTTGGACTTGGCAAATTCCGCCTTGGCGGCGCTCTCGTTGTCGCGCTCCAGCGTCGCTAAGTACTCGCGCTCGACGTGGTTCACCTTGATCGTCGGATACCCGTGGATCAGGTTGCCGATCATAACGTTGAGCTTTTCGAGCGCCATCGTGTAGAAGTTCGTCCGCTTTTCCAGCGCCTTACCCTGCACTGCCGACGCGATGATCGGGCAAACGGTGGAAATGACGATGATCAAGGCGAGAGAACTGTTGATATACAGCAGCGCGATCACGCAGGTGATCAGCACCAGAATGCTGTACGCGAGCTCAAGACGGGTGACATAATAACTGTCCACCAGCATCTCGATCTCGTTGTTCAGCGTGGTGACATAGTTCTGCCCCTGCTCCTCCTGAAATTTCCGGGGCGGCATATGGATGATATGCGCCATGACCTTCTTTTTGAGGCCGAACAGGACGCTGTTTCGGTATTTGCCCGTGCTGAGCTGCCGCACCGTTTCAAAGAGCATGATCCCCAGAATGCTCGCAACGTAGAAGCCAAACAGCGTCAGCGCGCCGTCCGCGCCCGCCTCGACCGCGTCGATGGCATTCTGGAGATAGATCGGTTTAAGCGAAGTGCAGACCGCCAGAAGAATGGATGAAAGAATGACGATAAAAACCATGGTTATTTCTCCTAAAGTGACACATCACAAATTTGTTTCCCCGATACGAGGACATATTGAGCCAATCAGACGCCGCCGCACACACAAGGCCAAGACCATCAAGTTTTTTAATGATATCATAACAAGATAATAAAGTCCAGCGATTCCATGAAGCCCCCGCGCGCAAATAGGTTTCGCAAGGGCGTCAGATTATTCCGGCTTTCTTGACGGCTCTTGACCCATGTCATGTAGAATTCGCAAAAAAATAACTTGCAACTTGTTCGCCACGTGCTATGATAAGGGCGAAAAAGCAGGCGTGCAAGGCACGCGATTGGAAAGAGTGATCGCATTTGTTAGACTTTTTGAAGCAAGAGGGGCTCAGCTCCGATCTTTTGGACGGCATTCAGGCGTTCCGCGCGCAGTATCCCACGCCGCAGCCGCTTGAAAACCGTGTGCCGCAGCCGCGGT
>OGYZ01002232.1_pt1 | contig 13631 bp, 13 predicted proteins | sample 1576681 | NCBI WGS metagenome assembly OGYZ01 (sample SAMEA3541480, study PRJEB24748) | human gut metagenome | biome: human gut; feature: human-associated habitat; material: faeces | place: China | collected 2012 | reverse complement strand
GAAAAGGTTGCCTTTCAGGAGCCGTACCGGATGCTGCGCTTTGCCGACCGAACGGCACTGAGCGATTACCTTATGGGGAAATATGACACCTCATGGGGGCAGGATACGGCAAGCCCCTTTATCATGGAGAACGACAAGCTTATGGACGGCTGGCGTCCAAATACTGACGGAGGGGCATACGCCGACCTTGTACCAAGCGGCGGCGTTGATGAATACTGCAAGAGCTTCCGTAAACACCAGCCTAAAGGCTGAGGGCTTGCTTTGCGACCACGGCAGTGTCTGTTGAAAAAAGCTGTCCTGGGTTCAAAACTCACAATTGTTCACTTGAAAGGTTATGGAGGAGTGCCGGTGGTGGTAATCCTCCTGCTTTTTTGTACAGAGGGAACGGGTGAGAAGCAAAGAAAATGAGAAACCGCTTTCCTATGCAGCTAACAGACTTATGTCGTTTTGCTGGGCAAACTGCCACAACGCAGCCGCAATAATTGGCTATTTTCACAAATAAAATCGGCAATATCGAGGGAGACAGGCGAGTTTAAGGACGGAAAACAGTTTCACAGAAAACGATTTACAGCATTTTTGGCGTGAATTATAATAAAAATGCCCTATAGTGATATTGGGACAAAAAAATATGGAGGAAAGTAAGATGAAAAAGGTATTGGCCATTCTTTTTGCTGTTTCTTTGTGCATTTCCTCGCTTTATACGGTTGCCTTTGCGGAAGAAGAGAAGAGCAACGAGATGATTCCTGTTTGCGTATCCGTACCTGAAGGCTGGGACGCTCCCTGCTGTTGGGCCTGGGCGGATGATGGCACAAACGCTTTTGAGGCATGGCCTGGCGAGCAGCTTGAACCTTTGGATGATGGGTGGTATTACACTTATGTTCCACGCTTTGTGCAGAACATCATTGTCAATGCCAGTGAGGCCTCTGTCCAGACGGAAGGCATTGCGGTAGAGGCCGGCAAAGCCGTTTGGATCACGGTTGCCGATGACGCGACCGCTTCTGTAAGCTATGAAGCGCAGAGTATGGCAGAGGTCCCCGAGTATGTGGAGAAGTTTACAGTACATGCTTATGTGCCGCTGACATGGAAAAGCGTAAATCTTTGGGCATGGTCCGCCCCCGATGGTACCAATGCATTTGCGGCGTGGCCCGGTCAGGCTATGGATGAGGGTGAAGACGGCTGGTTCACCGCCAAAGCCCCTACATGGGTGAATTCTGTCATAGTTAACGGCAACGAGGGCACTGTTCAGACAGCCGATATCAGCATTGAGGGCAAGGAGCTCTGGATTACCGTTTATGAGGATCTGAGCTATGAGCTCTCCGACACAGATCCGAACAAAACGGCTGAAAATATTACCGTCCGCGCTCAGGTTCCCTCCGACTGGTCTGCTCCGTGCTGCTGGGCATGGTCTGCGCCGGACGGCACAAATGCATTTTCTTCGTGGCCCGGTGAGGCTCTGACAATGGATGGTGACTGGTATACCATCGAGGTTCCCGGTTGGATTAACTCCGTAATCATTAACGCCAATGAAGGCTCTGTCCAGACCGCTGATCTGTCTGTTGAAGTCGGAAAGGATGTATGGATTGTTGTGTCTGATGCGGAAAATGCAACCGTCAGCTATGAGGAACCTGCCGGCAGCAAAATCGTTGCCGCTGAAAAGGACAATACCGTTCTGATTGTTTGCGTTGCTTTGGCTGTTGCTGCTGCGGCAGCGGTTGCGGTCGTTGTTGTGGTAAAGAAGAAAAAGGCAAAGTAACGGTTGATAACAATAGTGCGGGTATGCGTTTTTGCATCCCCGCACTATGTATTAGAAAGGGGATATTATGAAACGATTTCTCGCCTTGACGCTGGCGCTGCTGATAGTAATGACCATGGCGGCGTGCGGCGGATCTGGCGGCAAAGCTGCCGATCCGAATACTCTTGTTGTGTGGCACGACAAGGAGGCCGCAGTCATTGAAGCCTTACAGGCATATCTGGATAAGGCACTGCCTGATATCACGGTACGGTTTGAAAAGAAAACCAGCCTGACAGACTCGCTGAAGCTGGTAGGCAATGATCCTTCCTCCGCTCCCGATCTGTTTATATTTGCCCATGACAAAATAGGCGTTTTTGCCGAAATGGGAATACTTACGCCTGTTACAGAGCTGATCTCACAAAGCGAACTGTCCGGTTATCTCCCCATGACGCTGGAGGCTGCGACCTACAACGGCAGCTTGTACCAGCTTCCTCTGTATTTTGAAACGCTGCTGTTTATGTATAATCGACGCTATATGCAGGATGAAGAGGTGCCGACCACCACAGAAGAATTGCTGGCGTATATGAAAGAAAACACCGGGCGCGGTCGCTACGGCTTTGTGGAGCAGCACAGCACCGCCTATTACAGCGCTGCATGGATTCACGGCTTTGGCGGCAGCATTATCGATGCAGACGGCACACCGTTCCCCGATCAGCAGGCAGTCAAGGACGCGTTGGAGTATCATTTGAAATTTGTAGATCTGATGCCTGGGGAAACGGAGTATTCTACGGTGAATACCCTGTTTTTGGAGGGGAAAGCGGACGCAACAATCGGCGGTCCGTGGATGGTTCCCTCTGCCCGTGAAGCGAATATAGACCTCGGCATTGCTTCGATGCCTACCGTAGATAAAACAGGCAGGGCTCTTGCTCCCTACTCCGGCGTGCAGGGGATTCATGTGCTGACCTTCGCGGCACAGAACAAAACGGACGCCGTCCAAAAGCTGCTGCATGCATTGCTGGATCCGGAAGTGGGTGTTGTGCTGGCGCAAGCAAGCGGTTGTGCTCCGGCAAACAGCGCATGCTATGATGACAGCCGTGTATGTGATGATACACTGGTGCAGGCAATGCGCACTACCGCTGAAATTGCCGTTCCCATGCCCAATATCCCCGAAATGGATGTTATGTGGACAGTAGTCGGTAATTTGCTGACAGATGTAAACCTCTCCAAATCGGGGATAGACAAAGCCTTTGCTGCCGCATTGACGCAAGCGAACAGCTTGATCGACGCCATGCATTGAGGAACTTTCTATGAAACGTAAGCTACAAAAGGAGTGGCTCCGCTCCTATTTATGGTCCGGACCGTCCCTCCTGCTGATTGCTTTGGTAGTAGTCTTTCCCATCCTCTATACGTTCTATATCTCTCTGACCAACATGAACGTGTACCACTGGTTTGACTTTACCATTATCGGCTTGGAGAATTATATCCGTGCGCTGTTCGTTTTTGATTCCGGGTTTTTATCGGCGCTTCTCGTAACCGTTTTGTGGACGGTGGTCAATATGGTGTTGCAGCTGGTGATCGCCTTTGTGCTGGCAAGCCTTTTGAATATACAGAACTTACGGTTTCGGAAGCTGTATAAAACGCTGCTGATGTTTCCGTGGGCCATGCCCGGCTATGTCTCCATTCTCCTGTGGAAAACCGGCATGTTCAACACACAGTTCGGCTTGCTGAACCAGTGGATGGAAAAGCTGGGGCTGGAGACTGTGCGGTGGCTATCCTCGGATGTGTCGGCGTTTATCTGCTGCACGGCTGTCAATCTTTGGCTGGCGCTGCCGTTTATGATTATGATTATGGATGGCGCTATGCAGAGCATAGACAAAAGTTACTTTGAAAGCGCTTTGCTTGATGGTGCCGGATGGGTGCAGCGCACCCGTTATATTACGATTCCGGCTATTCGTCCCATCATTGCGCCGGCTGTTATTATCACCATCTTCACAACCTTCAAGCAGTTCGATGTGATCTATCTTCTGACACAGCAGGCTGGAGCCAAAACCGGCGCACATGTGCATACAATTTTGACCTATGCCTACGAAAATGCATTCATCAGCAATAACTATGGATACAGCTCTGCCATATCGATCATTATCTTTGTGTTGCTGATTGCATTCTCCGCCCGGTATCGGCTGCAAGAGGAGGGTTCCAGATGAGCTGCAAACAAAAAGAACGCGTTCGCCTTACGGCACTGAATATTTTCTTTATCGTCCTGTGTTTTATTACACTGATTCCTATTCTCTATTCGCTTAGTGTTTCCCTCAACGGACAAAACACATTGCTGAGTTCGGATTTTTCCTTTATCCCCAAGAACTTCTCACTGGAAAACTACCGCCGTGTCCTTTTTGGTGAAGATATTCTCACATGGCTTGGCAACAGCGTTTATCTGGCGGTCGTTACTGTATCCCTGTCACTCTGTGTAGCAATTCCGGCTGCCTACTGTTTTTCACGGCGGCGGTTTCCCGGTCGCAGACCGATTTTGAAGTGCCTTGTGTTGCTCAATTCGTTTCCGGCTGTCCTGTCGATGTTTGCCGTATACCGCCTGCTCCGCCCGATGGGACTTATCAATCACCGAACCGGCCTTATCCTGATCTATACCGGGACCATGGCGGTCTTCAGCCTTTGGAATATCAAGGGCTATTTTGACACGGTACCCGTGGAAATCGAAGAAGCTGCCCGGATGGACGGTGCGAATCCTCTTCAGGTGGTCACGCGAATTGTTTTGCCTTTGGCGAAGCCCAGTATCGTTGTCACAGCTCTGATGGTCCTGATTTATGTGTGGAACGAGTATATCTATGCTACAACCTTTATGACCGGCGAGGAGAACTACACACTGGCTGCCGGACTGTATGCGTTGCAAGCAACGGAAATGAGCGGCAGCTGGCCGGTTTTTGCCGCCGCGTCCATTACCGTATCAATTCCGGTGCTGATCATCTTCTTCCTATGCCAGAAGCACATGACTTCCGGCTTAACGGCCGGCGGAGTGAAAGGATAAGCATGAAAAAAGAAGCTGTTTTACACATCCCCATGTCGCAGTACGCGCATGGACTTGACGAAAAGCACATCGTTTTTCGCCTGCGCTGCGCCAAAGGCGATTTGAAGAGCTGCACGCTCTACTATGGAGATACCGCCTGCCGTGTTACTCCCATCGTTTTTACTCCTGTCGCCATGAGGGTGGCAGCGAGCGATTTGTATCATGATTACTGGCAGGTAGTGCTGGATAGTCCCTATAAGCGACTGTATTATTACTTCCATCTGAATGACGGTACCGAGCGGATCCTGTATTACGGCGATGTATTTACCGATCATCTGGTGGATGACCGTTCGCAGTATTTCAAGCTGCCGTTCAACCACCGGGCAGACATTGCGGTTGTGCCTGACTGGGTCAATGACGCTGTGGTGTACAATATTTTCCCCGACAGCTTTGCCTCAGGGGTCAAACGCATTTCCATTCAGGATCGAGCCATTGACTATCATGGTCAGCCCGTACGCGGCAAATTGGGCGGCACATTGTGGGGTATTGCCGACAATGTTGACTATCTGGAAGAGCTGGGCGTGAACTGCGTATACCTGAATCCCATCTTTGTGGCAGGAGAGTACCACAAATACGATCTTTTGGATTATTTTCACGTTGACCCGTGCTTTGGCGGCGACGAGGCACTGCATCATCTGGTACGTGTGCTTCATGCACGGGGAATCCGCATTTTGATCGACGGCGTGTTCAATCATTGCGGCTGGCATTTTTTCGCCTTTGAAGATGTGGTGGAAAAAGGAGAGGCCTCCTCTTACAGAGACTGGTTCTACGGTTTGAAATTCCCCGTGGTGTGTCCGGACGATCCGGAGGATTATCCGGAATACGAATGCTTCGCCTATGAGCGGATGATGCCAAAGCTGGATACAGCGAACCCTGCTGTGCGAGAGTACTTTTGCGAGGTAGGACGCTATTGGGTGAAGAATTTCCACATCGACGGCTGGCGGCTGGATGTTGCCAGTGAAGTGGACGATGGCTTCTGGCGGGCATTCAGAAAAGCGGTGAAGGAGATTGACCCGGATGTGCTGCTCATCGGCGAAGTATGGGAAAGCGCAGGGCACTGGCTCCAGGGCGACATGTTTGACTCCACCATGAATTACGATTTCCGAAAGCACTGCAATCTGTTTTTTGCGGAGCAATCCATTGATGCATCGGATTTTGCGGGACGTATCACAGATATGCTCATGCGCTATCGGATGCAGATGACTCCGGCGCAGATGAATCTGCTGGACAGCCATGATGTGAGTCGGTTTCTGTCTTTGTGCGGCGGAGACATGAGGCGGTATCGATTGGCCATTCTTTTTATGATGACTTTTGTCGGAATGCCCACGGTTTTCTATGGTGATGAACTGGGTGTTCAAGGTCTTTCAGAAGAAGAATACCGTTGTCCGATGCCGTGGGATAACGAAAATTCGACTCTGTGTGCTTTTTTCAAGGAAGCCATCGCCATGCGCAAAAAACTGGAACCGCTTCGCTGTGGCGATTTCCGCGTGGTATCTGCAGAGCGCGGAAGCGGACTAATCATCTACGCAAGGGAATACTGCAATCGGCGTGTTACCATCTGTATCAATCGCGGAGACAAAGCCGTTGATTTGGACGAGGAATACGGTAAACTGCATTGGAGCGAAGGACTTGACCACAGGAAACTCTACGATCATGGCTTTGCAGTATTTGTTGACGGTCAATGCTGAATAAATTATACTTAAAATAGTTGTATGATTATTCTGCATGGAGGGCTGTGTCATGGGTATTACGATTAAGGATGTTGCGGCAGCGGCCGGCACCTCTGTTTCTACCGTGTCCAAAGTGATCAATGGGCACTACAGTATTTCAGAGGAAACAGCGGCGCGGGTGCGCAGGGTTATGCAGGAACTCAACTATTATCCAAACGCCAGCGCACAGAGTTTTGCTAGAGGCACGACCAAAACGATTGCGGTTTTAGCAAATTTAGCTCCGAACACAGCCTTTCAGAATCCACATATGTTTGAGATTATTGCGGGTTTAGAGGAGTCTTTGAGCGCCAGAGGGTATCGGCTTCAGCTTCGCGGAGTAGACCCGGCAACTGCATACGAAGTAGCCAAGGAAGTGATTTATCGGCAAAGTGCCGACGCACTGGCCATCCACGTTTCCGTAATAGCATACCCCTTGTCCGGACTGCTTACAAAATCGCACTTTCCTCACATCGTGTTGGGCGCGCCGAATTTTGAAAGCCAGGTGTGTTGGATTGACAACAACAATGTGTACTCCGGAACCGTCGCAGCGGCTTATCTTCTTTCACGGGGATACCGGAAAATTGCATTTATCGGCGGACAGTATTACGACTTTGGGTCGCTGCATCGACTGCAAGGTGTAAAGCAGGAACTCGAAAATGCCGGCCTGCAATTGGAAGATCAGTATATCTGGTTGGGAGAATCTACCCGAGCAGACAGCTTCCTTATGACGATGAAGCTCCTGGATCATAAAATTCTGCCGGACGCCATTATCTGCGCCAACAACTATATTGCCATGGGGTGTGTTGACGCTCTTTGCAGGAAAAACATAAGAATTCCGCAGGATATCGGCATTGTTGCGTTTGATGACTACCCGCTCTCTCAAGTAATAGAACCTCAGCTCACCATTGTGGATATCAATGTAAGGGACTTAGGCAGGCAAGCTGGTAAGTTGATAATAGACATAATCAAGCATCCCAATAAGCAAATTCAGACGTATGTAACGACTTCAAACATTGTGGAGAGAAAGTCAACCAGACGCACAAAGCAAACATAAAGCGATGAAAGGAAGGGAGTCAGGAGCCGTAGAGCATAAGTTTTAGGGTTTTTACACGAGATATTAAGGCCATTTGATGCAGAAGGAGGAAACATGGCATGAAGCGTGCTAGAGGAGTTTTAGTGTTCGTGCTGGTAATAGTTTTGTTGCTATCCATACCTGGCGCGACTGTATTTGCTCAAGAAACTGTCAATGACCTTGGTCCAGTTTCGTCCAAAGATGTCATCTATCAGATTATTACTGACCGCTTCTATGATGGCGACAGTACAAATAATATTCCGGTTGGTTTTAGTTCCAACTTATATGACGGAACTGGGGCAGACTTGAAACTATATCAAGGTGGGGATTGGGATGGCATTGTTCAGAAAATTCCTTATCTGAAAGGGATGGGCGTAACCGCTGTTTGGATTTCCGCGCCCTATGAAAATCGAGATACAGCGATAATTGATTATCAAAATGACGGGAGTTACGACACTTGGACCAGCTTTCATGGATATCATGTACGTAATTATTTTGCAACAAACAAGCATTTTGGTACTCTTAATGAGTTCAAGGATTTGCGGGATGCTCTTCATGAAAACGGCATTAAATTGGTAATCGATTTTGTTACCAATCATACAAGCCGTGAAATGAACCCAACAAACAACAACGCTCCAGAAGATGGAAAACTGTATGAGCCAGACCGCAAGGAAAATGGAGAATTTGCTTTTGATGCAAATGGAGAACCATATGACTACAACAATGACGGACTGATTGAAAACTTGATCGCTGATCCCAACAACAATATAAATGGCTGGTTCCATGGTCTTGGGGACAGAGGCAATGACTCTAGCCGATTTGGATACCGGCATAAGGATTTAGGTTCGCTTGCGGACTTCTCGCAGCAACATAGTGATGTTGTTGCATATTTGGAAGCCGCCATGCTGTTTTGGAGTGATTTGGGCGTAAATGGTATTCGCCATGATGCTACTCTTCATATGGATCCGTCTTTTGTAAAAGGCCTAAAAGATGTTGTGGATTCCAGAAAAACCGTTACTCACTTTGGGGAATTCTTTATTGGCAGACCAGATCCCAAATATGATGAATACGTTTATTTTCCCAAACAAACTGGTGTAAACAACCTTGATTTTGAGTTCTACCGAGCAGCAAGCACAACATTTGGCTCATTCTCTACTCCAATGAGCAACTTTGCCAATATGTTGGTATATACTCAGGAGGATTACGACCATCCTAATCAGACTGTAACCTTCCTAGATAATCACGATGTTACCCGCTTTGGATATACCCAAAGGAGTCAGAAAGTCTACAATGCGGCGCTTGCAGTTCTGCTGACATCAAGGGGCATTCCTACAATCTACTACGGAACGGAACAGTATGTTATACCCAGTGATGCAAGTGATGTTGCAGGAAGAGTATACATGCCCACCGAATGTGGCTTTAGTACAACAACAACAGCATACCAGCTTATAGCAACCCTATCTACCCTGCGGCGCTCAAACGATGCAATTGCATACGGCACTACAACCGTTCGCTATAGCGATGATAATGTGATGGTTTTTGAACGACAATTCTACGATGACGTAGTTGTCGTTGCAGTCAACCGACAGCCCGATAGTGCAAGCGTTATTCCTGCAATTCAAACAAATCTCCCCACCGGACAGTATTCGGATTATTTGGACGGATCCTTGTTTGGTACTGCCACGACTGTGCAGAACAATCTCATACCTTCGTTTACTATTTCTGGCGGCGGCGTTTGCGTATGGCAATACCAAGCATCCGAAGCGCCTTCCACGCCCCAGATTGGAGATGTAATCTCTACTACTGGACGTCCCGGAAATACCGTTCACATTTATGGAGATGGTTTTAGTGGGAATATCTCGGTATATTTCGGGACTACCGCTGCAACTGTTCAAAGTACAACCGCCAATAAGATTGTGGCAACTGTACCCGAGGGGGTTAATGCCGGACTCCAACCTATCACCGTGCGAAAGGGGACGGCAACTAGTAATGCAATTTACTATAATGTTCTGTCTGGAGATCAAAATCAGATAGTTTTCCATGTATCCGCTGAAACTCAACTTGGTGAGAATATCTATATAGTTGGGAACATTCCGGAACTCGGAAATTGGAATCCTGATAACTGTACGGAATCCATGCTCAACCCCAATTATCCGGAGTGGTTTCTTCCTGTAAGCGTTCCCTCTGGAACAACGATAGAATTTAAGTTTATCAAAAAAGATGCCTTAGGAAATATCACTTGGGAAAGCGGGAGCAACCGAACTGTAACATCCTCGTCTAACCCCTGTGGCGTTGTGGATACAGAAGTCTATACATGGAGAAACTAGCGCGTTGTTGTTTGTGAAGAAACCATACGGTATGGTGGGATATTAAAGATCATTGTCGATCAAGAATCAGGAGTTCATTATCTGGTGTCAAGTGGCATGTGGCTAAGCGGTATGACGCCCCTTATTGATAAAGACGGTAATCCAATCATAAAACACACATGAGGTAAAAACTATAAAAAACAGAATGTCAATCTTGTCCTTTGATCACGATGATCGCCTGGATTAACGAGCATACTGCCTAAAAAGGCAGGGGCAATGGTGAGTATGTTTTCTTCCAAAAGAATACTGAGCGCCATCACAAACGATCCCCAATGAAGCCTGAGGCTGCGGCATTTGCCGCAGCCTCTTTTGCCAGCATGTAGGGTGTCCTGATGCATATCGGGAGAGGTTCTTTCGTCTCCTGATATCACGACTGAGACGCACTTTTTAGATACCCAGCAGCTCCGCTGCGTTAGTATCGGCTTGACCTTAAACGAAGCCTTTTCTATGACGCCCTGCTCGTCGATGAGAAAGCTGCTGCGGACGATGCCCATGGAAGCCTTCTCGCAGAGCTGCTTCTCCTGCCAGACTCCGTAGGTTTGGATCGCCTGTAGCTCCGGGTCGGAGAGTAGAAGAAGTGGCAGATCGTGTTTTTGCGTAAATCTTGCGTAGGATGCCTTCGAGTCCTTACTGATGCCGATGAAACGGCGTTCTGCTTTTCAAATTCTACGTAGGCTACGGCAAAGGCACAGACCTGCCGTGTGCAGCCGGGGGCGTTGTCCTTGGGATAGAGATGTGGTTATTTCTCTCTAAAGAGCGAAACAGAGTTTAATAAAATCGATATTCCTACACATACCCACAGAGCCTTGCTCATGGTTGGCATGATATCCATCAAGCCTCCCCAATCTTCATTTAGCACACGCATCGCTCCGTCTGAATAAAACGAACATACGGTCAGGGCAGTGAACGATAGGGCTGCGAATCTAAACCATTTTTCATTCTTATTCTTAAAAGAGTAAATCAGATTGAGGCCTGTAAAAATCATTGCAGAAATTCCGAAAAACAGCCACATATATATGATCTCCTTAATCTAACATGCCCTGCGCTCTTTTGGGGCAAGGCTCGTAATCGTATCACTTACGGACAGGAACTGCCGTTGAGAGGATCATCCGCAGCCCTTACCGATTCTCCGCCAGATATTCCTCTGCGTAGTGGACGGCCACCGCGCCGTCCGATACGGCGGTGACCACCTGCCGCAGCGCCTTGGTGCGCACATCGCCCACGGCGAACACACCGGGAAGATTCGTACGGGTGGATTCGTCCGCGATGATGTAGCCGGACTTGTCCAGTGCCAGCTCCCCTTGGAACAGCTCCGTCGCCGGGGCACGTCCTACGCTGATGAACACGCCGTCGCAGGCAAGCTCTCGCTCCGCGCCGGTGTTGACGTCTTGCAGCCGAAGCCCCGTCAGGCGGCTTTCGTGCAGCAGCGCGGAAACGGTGCTGTTCCAGCAAAATTCTACGTTGGGCGCGTTCATCAGCGGCTCATGATAGACCTTCGTTGCCCGCAGGCTGTCCCGGCGGTGGATGAGGTAGACCTTTTGGGCAATACGGGACAGGGTCAGGGCGTCTGCTGCGGCGGAATTGCCGCCGCCCACCACCGCCACGGTCTTGCCCCGATAGGGCGCGCCGTCGCAGGCGGCGCAGTAGTGAACGCCTTTTCCGGCGAGCGTATCCTCGCCGGGAACGCCCAAGGGGCGGGGCGACGCGCCGGTAGCGATGACCACCGTGCGGCTCTGAAAGACGCCCTCACTGGTGTCCAGCGTCTTGATTTTGCCGGAAAGTCTTACCTTGTAGACCTCCGCCAGTTCCGTCACCGCGCCGAAGCGCTCGGCGCTCTGCTGCATTTTTTCGCCCAGCGTAAAGCCGTCGATGCCGCTTTCAAAGCCGGGGTAGTTGTCGATCTGTTCCGTCAGCGCCATCTGCCCGCCGGCGGAGAGCTTCTCCAGCACCAGCACAGAAAGCCCGCTTCTGGCGGCATACAGGGCGGCGGTGTATCCGGCGGGGCCGCCGCCGATGACGATCATATCATAGATCTGCTCCATAATCGTGTCCTCACTGCGCCAGCGTTTCCCGGATAAATGTCTCAATGGCGGCTTTGGAGCCGGGCGCTACCACAGAACCGATCACCTCGCCGCTCTTAAAGAGCATCAGCGTGGGGATGGTGTCGATGCCGAAGCGCTCGATGAGCTGCGGCTCCTCGTCGTAGTTGATCTTGCCAGCGATGAGCGTGTCGGCGTACTGCTCCCCCACCTTGTCAAAGGCCGGGGCAATACGGCGGCAGTAGGGGCACCACTGGGCCCAGAAATCCACCAGCACGGGCATGTCCGCGTGCAGGACGTCATTTTCAAAGCTGTTGGTCGTAATGGTAAGCATCGTAAAATCCTCCTATTTCTGTGTAAAAAGCTGTGTTTCAATATCCGTGATCGTAATGCGCGAGAGGTAGGCGGCGCACTGCTCGTTCATCTGCCGGTACAGCGTGTCCATCACGCCTGCCATGCCGGAGCAGATGGCGCAGTCCCGGTCAATGTCGCCGCTGTGCCACGCACAGTCCACAAAGCGGGCGTTCACCGCCTCCGCCACCTGCCGCAGAGTCAGGCTCGCAGGGGCTGCCGTCAGGCGGTAGCCGCCGTCCAAGCCCTCCCGGGTCTCCACCATTCCCGCCTTTTTCAGCCCCGCCAGCACCCGGCGAACGCGGGTGGGGTTGGTGCAGATGTTCTCTGCCAGCGCCTCGCTGCTAAGAGATCGCCCGCTGTGGCTCAGGCAGACCAGCGCGTGGACTGCCAGATTAAAAGAGCTGTTCACAATTATCCCTCCTTCACAAGCTCGTAGGGCCAGTCAATAACGCCGCCGAAGTCGTAGACGTTCTGATACCCCAGTTTCAGCAGCTTTTCCGCTGCCTGCTTGCTGCGGCGGCCGCTGCGGCAGTAGATCAGCAGCGTTGCCTCCTTATCGGGCAGCGCCTCGGGCATTTCACTCCCGATGCTCTCGTTGGGGACAAGGACGGCGTTTTCAATATGCCCGCCGTCGTACTCCTCCCGGGTGCGAACGTCCACCACCACGACCTCCTGCGAGGCCATCATCTCATAGGCTTCCTCGGCGCTGAGCTTATGATACGCCGCTTTGCCGGTCATATCCTCCGTGTCCTTTTTTGTTTTGGACAGCGTGCAGCCGCTCAGCAGTGCCAGCGAGGCGGCAAGCGCCGCAAAAAGTAATATCTGTCGCATAATCAACCTCCAATGCAACTGTATTCGCTGCTGATACAGTTCATACTGTGATTATAACAGATACAGTTAAAACTGTCAAGGTACTTCGGGGCAGCTTTTGGGGCACAAGCCTTTTGTGGTTGTTGACAGAGAAAAAAATATAGGTATAATAAAAGCAAAATAATAAGACTCATTCTTGCATTTGGAGGGTTGGCGGTATGCCAAAATACGCAGAGGAGATATTGGCCGCCGTAACGGAGCTGCAGCAGCATCCCACGGCGGAGCAGGTGTTCCTGGAGATGAAAAGGGAGCATCCCAGCATCGCTCTGGATCCGGTATATCTGCCCCGCCTGCCGGGAGCAGGAAAAAGACAATCTTATGGAGGAGAAGTATCATGAACGCTAACGTATCTAAGCTGCTCAACGAGCAGATCAACAAGGAGTTCTACTCCGCCTATCTGTATCTGG
>OGYZ01002231.1_pt1 | contig 13632 bp, 7 predicted proteins | sample 1576681 | NCBI WGS metagenome assembly OGYZ01 (sample SAMEA3541480, study PRJEB24748) | human gut metagenome | biome: human gut; feature: human-associated habitat; material: faeces | place: China | collected 2012 | reverse complement strand
TACAAAGTATCTCGAAAAATTGGATATCGAATACTTAAATCACGCAAATGCACGTGTGATGATCGCTTACATGGTCGATATGAACATGTTCGACAAGGCATTTCAGGCGGTGAAGCTGTATGGCTTCGATGAGATCGACAGTGAAGAGCTGTATCGTCTGGCGGATTATGGTGTGGAGGACAGCAATGGCTTCTTAAATGAGGATCTGCTTTCCATCTGTATCCATCTGTACAAATCCGGTAAGGTCAATGAGCGGATTTTGGTATATATCATCAACCATTATAAGGGTGACTTGGAAGAATTGGCAGGTATTTTTAAGACGGTGCGTAACCGTGTCAGAGATATTTCCCTGCTGGCAGAAAATACATTGGCACAGATGATGTTCGCGATGGGAAATGTCGAGTACATCTACGATATCTTTACCGCGTATTATGCAGGCAGAAACCGTGGACTGGTCGTAAAGGCGTTCCTGCGGTTTGCATGCTATAACTATCTAATCAAAGATGCACAGATTCCAAGTGGTGTCTTTGACTGTCTGTATCAGGAGATTCAGAAGGGCAATATCGAGGATGAGATTTCCCGTATGTCCATGCTGCATCACTTCTCGAAGCTGGATCGTTATACGGGCGAGCAGAAGACGTGGATCAAGGATGCGGTTGGCAAGTTTATGGATGCAGGCAAGCTGCTTCCGTTCTACAAGAGCTTCCAGTCCTTTATCAAGCTGCCACAGGATGTCATGCTCAAGACCTATCTGATCTACAAGAGCGAGCCGGGCAAACAGGTAACAGTGAAGTACGCATTTGATACTGGTTCCAGACAGAATCTGATCTACAAGACAGAGCTTCTGGATGAGATGATTCCGGGCATGTATGTGAAGGAATATGTCGTGTTCCACGGCGAGCGCCTTGTCTATGAAATCTCGGATGATAAGCAGGGTACTTCTTATGTGGTAGAGAGTGAATCGCTGAAGTCCAAAGCGTTTAACCGCAAAGACCGGAACCGCTTTGAGATTATCAACAGCATGCTTGTCAATCAGGAAATGCGGGAAGATAATGAGCTGTTAGAGACATTGGATGTTTACCTGAATACGGTACATCTGTTTGAAGAGAATTTGAGTATATTGTAATATCGCGGGGAAACCTGTGGATTGCAATGCATAGAAATAGATATAAGTACGAAAGGAAAAAGACATGTCAGAGGCGTATTATATAGGCATGGATCTGTGTTCGGATTCCACGCAGATTAGTTTTTATAACGACATCTCGCGCGAGCCGGAGACAGTCAACCAATTAAATAACAAAGAAACATATATGATGCCAAACATCCTTTTCTTCGGCTTAGAGACCGGAGAGTGGTATGTTGGCTCCGAAGCTTCCGAGGCACGTTTCAAGGAGCAGGGTATCGTGTTGGATGAGCTGTTTCAGAATGCGCGCAGTGAGGAGACTGTTGAGGTGCATAATACGCGTTACAGTTATCGCAAGCTGTTTTTAATGATGCTTAAAATGCATGTCGATTCTTTCCTGTATCGTTATGAGGGCGCGACGGTAAAGAAGCTTGTCATTACGATTCCAGAATATAACAAGGATCTGTTCCGTGTACTTTCAACGTTTTACAAGGAGCTTGGTGTCGAGAAGGAGCAGGTGGAGATCACGAGCCATCTTGACAGTGGTCTGTATTACATTTTTAATCAGGATGAAAGCCTGCGCACAAACAGTGTGGGATTGTTTGATTACAATACGGATGGCCTGCATTATTACAGAATTGATATCTCGCATGGACACGAACTGAACACGATCAGTGTCACACATGAGGACTATTCTGAGAATTTCAATCTGGCAGCCTTCGGCGGTGACAATATCCTGATGGATATTACATTTGCAAAGATTGTGGCAAATGAGACAAAGAAAACATACATTTCGGCCATTTATCTGACCGGACTCGGATTCTCCGAGAAATGGCTGAACAAATCACGCGAGCTTCTGACGCAGGGCAGACGTGTATTTGCCGGACAGAATATCTATACCAAGGGTGCCTGCTACAAGGCAGTCGGCGGTGAATATGGCGAATTTTATAAGAAGTATTTTGTAGAGACAAAGGAGAATGTGATCTTTGATGTCGGAATCTCTTCGGAGGACGAGGAGGATCGGTTTATTCCGATCGCCTTGGGCGGCAGACAGTGGTACAACATCCACGGAAAGATCAGTATTATATTGGATGATACAGAGTCCCTGACTTTGGTATACCGGAACCGGAAGACCGGAGAAGAAGAGCGGGAAGTCGTGAAGCTGCACGGAATCCCGAAACGTCCGAACAAGACGTCTAAGTTCTCCGTGGAGGTGGAATTTGAGAATCCACATCATGGCGCATTTATCATTAAGGATGTTGGATTTGGAAAATTATTCCCGACCACGAACAAGATTTATCGTAAGGAGTTTGATGTTTAATGTCAAAAATTATCTTATGTACAAGAAAAGAAGCATCGCATCCGTTCATCTTTCTGAATACGAAGGTGGAGATCAACACCTACGAGGAGCTGTGCTTTTATATCTACAATAATACCGTGCTGATCTCGAAGTCTTCTCTGTCTGAGAAGCTGTTTGACTGGATTCGGGATGAGCTGGATATGCCGGAGCTTGCAGCGAAGCTGGTAGCACTTTCGAACAAGGCGACATTTGCACAGGATCTGCTGGTTGAAATTTTAAATGCCGGGGATTACTATACACCGGACGAGATTGCAACTTATGTGGAAGCATGGCAGAAATATCGTCGGCTGACATCAAGTCAGCGTAAGAAATTAAAGGCAGACAGCTATCTTGGCTACCGCAGATACATCAAGGCGGCATCGATTTACGATGAGATTCTGGACAACCAGCAGGATATCACAGACAAGGTATTTCTTGGAAATGTCTATCACAACCGAGGTGTGGCAGCAGCCAACAACATGGATGTGGAAGATGCAAAAAGCTATTTCATGAAAGCGTATGAATTAAATGGCAACGAGGAGAGTCTGCGCAGTTACCTGATCGTATTTTCGGCAGGGAACGATGCGACGACACTGAAGCAGGAAATGCGGAAGTTTGACCTCGATGAAGATAATTTTGAGAATTTGATGATTGAGATCGGAGATTCGAATGAGGATGTCCGGGAGATGACAATCTTCTCTATGTTACAACGTGCGGTATACAACCGTATGAATAAGGACATGATCGATTACGACAAGCGAATGGATATTATACTTGGACAATTGAAGGATGAATTCAGAGAGCAGGCGATTTGATGGGAATGTTTCAGAAGATCAAGGCATACTTGAATGAAGATGATGCCGAATATGACGCCTTGATTGAAGAACAGGAACGCATGCGGGAAGAACGCAGAAAGCGCAGGAATCAGTCGAGGGCAGAACGAAATAAGGAAAAGGCGAAGCGGGCCGCGGAAAAAGCGGTGCTGAAAGAACGTGTTGATCCGGAGATCCGGCGGGAAGTCAAAGAGACGGTATCGTCGAATCGAGAGCGAAAGACCGTTGGCGATTTCTGTGAACAGTTAGTCGATACGAAATATCACATGGAGGATATGAAGCAGGAGTACAAACTCGTGACGGATTATCTCGTTGATATTCAGCGAATCGAGGAACTGCCAGTGAATCTTGCAGAAGATATCATAGATACGGCGAAGGAGATTGAACGTCTTGACGGCAACCGTAGTAAATATCAGCAGTCAGAGAATCTGCTTACAACAGAGCAGTATCGTACGATGCAGCGGCTGGAGGATGACATTCCGGATACGATCAAAAACTTAAATGATATGGAGATGCGGGATTCTATGCTGAAAAACGACATGGGATATCTCGAGGGAGAAAAAGAAGATCTGAAATATGCACGTGTGGAGGATACCGACAATGCATACCGGATTCGAAGCGTTTTGATCGTGGTGCTGGTGTTATTCCTTTTGATTAGCATTACCTTGTTTGCGGTGGCGCTGCTTGCGAAGAAGGATGTGACATTGCCAGCGGCAATCGAAGGAACGATTGCGGTGATCTGCTTTGCCGTGTGTTATATCCAGTATGCAAATATCAACCGGCGCGTACAGGAAAACGACGCAAAGCTTCAAAGGGCAATCTCGTTACTGAATAAAGTCAAAGCAAAATATGTCAATAATACAAATACATTAGATTATATCTATGAAAAATACGACGTCAATTCCGGGAAGGAACTGATGTACCGCTGGGATCTGTACAACCAGATGCAGCGCGATGCAAAGAAATATTCACAGGCAAGCGAGAGCTATTATCTTGCGTGTGACAGGCTGGTAAAACAGCTTTCTGATGTTGGCGTGACCGATCCGATGGTCTGGAAGAATCAGACAAATGCACTGATCGACCGGCGGGAGATGGTTGAGATTAAGCATGGCTTGAATGTACGGCGGCAGAAGATCCGCGAGAAGATGGCAAGCTGTGAGAAGATCCGGCAGAATGCCACGGCGGCGTTAAAAGCAAGTATTGCAGCGAATCCGGGCATTGAAAGCTATATCCGGGAGTTGCTTGCGACCTACAATCTGGAATTGTAATTCCGGATTGCAGATACAAAACAAGAGAAGTTTGATTGTGTATTTTTATACACGACATCATTCATATATGGAGGAAGAAAGACATGGCTAAGGAATTAGAGAAGAACTACAACCCGGCGGAGATTGAACCGCGTCTGTATGAAAAATGGGTTGCAAACAAATATTTTCACGCGGAGGTAGACCGGAGCAAAAAACCGTTCACCATCGTGATGCCGCCACCAAACATTACCGGACAGTTGCATATGGGACATGCACTCGATAATACGATGCAGGATATCCTGATCCGTTTCAAGCGTATGCAGGGTTACAATGCACTGTGGCAGCCGGGAACCGACCATGCGGCCATCGCGACAGAGGTGAAGGTTATCGAGGCGCTTAAGAAGGAAGGCATCGACAAGGAAGACCTTGGACGTGAGAAGTTCTTAGAGCGTGTCTGGGACTGGCGTAGAGAGTACGGCGGCAAGATCGTCAACCAGTTGAAGAAGATGGGTTCATCCGCAGACTGGGATCGTGAGCGTTTCACGATGGATGAAGGAAATAACAAGGCAGTTACAGAGGTATTCTGTAAGCTGTATGAAAAAGGATATATGTACCGAGGTTCCCGTATCGTAAACTGGTGTCCGGTTTGTCAGACATCCATTTCCGATGCAGAGGTTGTACATGAGGAGCAGGATGGCTTCTTCTGGCACATCAATTATCCGGTTGTTGGCGAGGAAGGAAGATTCGTAGAGATCGCAACCACACGTCCGGAGACATTGCTCGGTGATACAGCCGTTGCAGTAAATCCAGAGGACGAGCGATACAAGGATATCGTTGGCAAGATGCTGAAGCTGCCACTCACGGACCGTGAGATTCCGGTGATTGCCGATGAGTATGTAGATAAAGATTTTGGAACCGGCTGTGTAAAGATCACACCGGCACACGATCCGAACGATTTCGAGGTTGGAAAGCGTCATAATCTCGAAGAGATCAATATTATGAATGATGATGCTACGATCAACAAGCTTGGCGGCAAGTATGCAGGCATGGATCGTTATGAGGCAAGAAAGGCAATGGTTGCTGATCTTGATGCACTCGGACTTCTCGTGAAGGTTGTACCACACAAGCATATGGTTGGTACGCATGACCGTTGTAAGACAACGGTAGAGCCACTTGTAAAGCCACAGTGGTTCGTCAAGATGAGCGAGATGGCAAAGCCGGCGAAGGAAGCAGTTGTAAGCGGCAAGCTGAAGCTGATTCCGGAGCGTATGGACAAGACCTATTACAACTGGCTGGATAATATCCGTGACTGGTGTGTATCCAGACAGCTCTGGTGGGGACATCGTATCCCGGCATATTACTGTCAGGACTGTGGGGAGACGATCGTATCGAAGGAGACCGTGTGCACTTGTCCAAAATGTGGAAGCAACAATGTAAAGCAGGACGAGGATACACTGGATACATGGTTCTCCTCTGCACTCTGGCCATTCTCTACACTTGGCTGGCCGGACAAGACGGAAGATCTGGACTACTTCTTCCCGACCGATGTACTTGTAACTGGATACGATATTATCTTCTTCTGGGTAATCCGTATGGTATTCTCATCGATCGAGCAGACAGGCAAGCTTCCGTTCCACACGGTACTCTTCCACGGTCTGGTCAGAGACGATCAGGGACGTAAGATGAGTAAGTCCCTTGGAAATGGTATCGATCCATTGGAGGTTATCGACAAGTATGGTGCCGATGCGCTCCGATTCACACTGATTACCGGAAATGCACCGGGTAACGACATGCGTTTCTACTGGGAGAGAGTTGAAGCAAGCCGTAACTTTGCAAATAAGATCTGGAACGCATCCAGATTTATCATGATGAATATTGAGAAGGCAGATATCACAGGGATTGATGCTGCCATGACCGCTGATGTCGATGCAGCGATGAAGCAGTACGGCTTCACACTTGCGGACAAGTGGATTTTGTCGAAGATGAATGATCTCGTTCAGGAGGTCACAGACAATATGGAAAAATTTGAGCTTGGTATCGCAGTATCAAAGCTGTACGATTTCCTGTGGGAGGAGTTCTGTGACTGGTATATCGAGATGGTAAAACCAAGACTCTGGGACGACGCAGACGAGACAAAGGCAGCTGCACTCTGGACATTGAAGACGGTTCTTACAACCGGTCTGAAGCTGTTGCATCCATATATGCCATTTGTAACAGAGGAGATCTTCTGTACACTGACCGACGAGGAATCTATCATGATCTCCAAGTGGCCGGAATATGACGAGGCATTTGATTTCAAGGCAGATGAGGCTGCTGTGGATAAGATCAAGGAAGCTGTACGCGGTATCCGTAACGTGCGTACAGAGATGAACGTTGCACCGAGCAGAAAGGCAAGTGTCTATGTTGTATCGCCGAAGGAAGACATTCGTGCAATCTTTACGGCAAGTAAGAATTTCTTCGCTATGCTTGGCTATGCAAACGAGGTACATGTACAGGCAGATAAGAGTGGAATCGCAGATGATGCGGTATCGGTTGTGATCCATGATGCAGCGATCTACATTCCATTTGCAGAGCTTGTGGATATCGAGAAGGAGATCGAGCGTCTGACGAAGGAACAGACAAAGTTAGAGGCAGAGATCAAGCGTGCATCCGGTATGCTTGCAAATCCAAAGTTTGTAGATAAGGCACCTGCAGCAAAGGTTGAGGAAGAACGTGCAAAGCTGCAAAAGTATACAGAGACATTGGAGCAGGTAAAGGAAAGACTTGCGAATATCGCAAAATAGTCACTGGGAGAGGCTGTTTGAAACGGCAACAGGTGAGAATCGATGAATAACGAAAAGATCTTAAAAAAGAAAATACAACAATATCTGCTGATGCCATTGGCACTGACTGTGCTTCTGGTTGGCATGGTGATCGTGCTGTATGTACATGACAAAAAGAGCGGTGCGATTGCCGCTGCGGCAGTTTTTATCTTCGTTGTATGTGAGATTATATTTTTCATTGTAATGAAGGCGGCGATCATGCCGGTTGTCTTCCGGTTTGCGCTGGAACAGGGGCAGATTCAGAAGGAGCTTTTGAAAGAGCTGGATATTCCGTATGCGCTGCTGGATACGGATGGTAAGATTCTGTGGGGCAATGCAAAGTTTATCGAAGAGATTGGCGTTGGATCCAAGAAGCGGATTCGGAAAAACATTTCGGCATTCTTCCCGGCGGTGGATGCGGAGGCGTTATCGTCCGAGGAAATGCAGATGGATCTGGAATATAACGACCGTGTCTATCGGGCATTGTTGCGCCGTATCGATTTTTCCGAGGCGTTAGTGGATTCGGATGAGGATGCGATGGTCGATCATCAGGCAGATGCCATGATTACTTTGTATTTGTATGATGAAACAGAGCTTCGGATCTACAAGAAGGAAAATGAAGACCAGAAGCTTGTCGCAGGACTGTTGTATATTGATAATTACGATGAGGTTATGGAGAATACAGAGGAGGTTCGTCATTCGCTGGTGGAAGCACTGGTTGACCGACGAATCAACATGTATCTTTCCACGATCGACGCGATTGGAAAGAAGCTGGAGAAGGATAAATATTTCTTCGTATTCCGGCAGCAGTATCTGCCACAGCTTCGTGAGACAAAGTTTGCGATTCTGGACGAGGTAAAGAGTATCAATGTCGGAAACGAGATTCCAGTTACGTTAAGTATCGGTGTCGGTGCTGGAACAGACAGCTTTGCGCAGGCGTATGAGCGGGCGCGTACCGCAATCGGACTGGCACTTGGACGAGGCGGCGATCAGGCAGTTGTTAAATATGGTGATAAGACGACGTATTTTGGTGGAAAGAGTGCAGGAACTGAGAAGTCCGCAACCGTTAAGGCGCGTGTTAAGGCACAGGCGTTCCAGGAGCTTCTGACAAGTAAAGACAGTGTTATTATCATGGCACACAAACGACCGGATGCGGATGCGTTTGGTTCGGCAGTGGGCGTGTATCGTCTGGTTAAGACGTTAAATAAAAAGGCATATATCGTAGTGAATGAGGTGACCTCAGCCATCCGCCCGATCATCAGCGGATTTATGGGGAACAGCGTTTACGGCGATGATATGATCATCAACAGTGAACAAGCAATCAGCCGGGTAACTCCGAACACGCTGGTTGTCGTAACGGATGTGAATAAACCAAGCATGACCGAGTGTGAGGAGCTGCTCAGTCTGGCAAAGTCTATCGTGGTATTTGATCACCATAGACAATCGGACGAGGTGATCGAGAATGCAACACTTTCGTATATCGAGCCATATGCAAGCTCTGCATGTGAGATGATTGCGGAGATCCTGCAGTATATCGAGGGCAAGGTAAAGCTTCGTCCAATCGAGGCGGATGCCATGTATGCTGGTATCGTGATTGATACAGATAATTTTCTGACCAAGACGGGTGTGCGTACATTTGATGCAGCATCGTATCTGCGCCGGAGTGGTGCGGATGTTGTTCGTGTCAGAAAGATGTTCCGAAGTGATATGTACACGTATCGCCAGTTGGCAGAGGGCGTCATCAATTCGGAGATTTATATGGAGCATTTTGCGATTTCCACGGTTGATCCGAAGGAATCCGATGCACCGACGGTGGTTGCGGCGAAGGTTGCGAACGACCTGCTCAACATCGAAGGAATCCGTGCATCATTTGTTACGACAGAGAAGGATGGCACGGTTTATATGAGTGCACGGTCGGTCGACGATGTGAACGTACAGATTATTATGGAAAAAATGGGTGGCGGTGGACATGCAAATATCGCCGGAGCCCAGTTTACAAATAGTACAAATGAATTGGTATTGATCCAGTTAAAGACGCTTTTAGATGAGATGTATCGGGAAGGCGATATTTAGGAATTAAGGAGGAACCAGACATGAAAGTTATTTTATTGCAGGACGTAAAAAGCCTTGGGAAAAAAGATCAGATTGTAGAAGTATCCGATGGATATGCAAGAAATATGCTGCTTCCAAAGAAGCTTGGTATGGAAGCAACCTCAAAGAACCTGAATGATTTGAAGCTGAAGAAGGCACATGAGGATAAGGTTGCCGCAGAGGTGCTGGCAGACGCACAGGCACTTGCCGCACAGATTGAGAAGGAGAGCATCACGCTTTCCATCAAGATGGGTGAAAACGGAAGAACCTTTGGTTCCATTTCTTCCAAGGAAATTGCAGAGGCAATCAAGTCGCAACTTGGACATGACATCGACAAAAAGAAGATTGTTATGAAGGATGCCATCAAGGCACCGGGCACACGTACGGTTGGAATCAAGCTGCATACAAAGGTAACCGCAGATCTTACCGTGAAGATTGAGGAAGCTTAATTTTATGGATGAAAATACGATAAGACGTGTACAACCGCATAATGAAAAGGCGGAGCAGGGAATCGTGGGAACAATGCTTGTAAACCGGGATGCGATTTCTGATCTGGTGGATATGCTGACAGGAGAAGATTTCTACAATAAACAGTACGGAATTCTCTTCGATAATATGGTCGAACTGTATTCAGAGGGCGCAAGTGTAGATCCGATCACGCTGGTGGAACGGCTGCGGATGAAGGATATCCCGGAAGAAGTGGCAAACACAGTGACGCTGGCACAGTTAGTGCAGTCAGCGCCGTTATATGCTCCGGTGAAGGACTATGCGAAGATTGTCAAGGATAAGGCGGCACTCCGACAGCTGATCAAGCTTTGTGAGAATACCGAGAAGGATGGATACCAGTCACAGGAACCGGTTGAAGTCATTATGGAGCGCGCAGAACAGAGTATCTTCAAGCTCGTGCAGAACCGAAACGGCTCCGAGGATACAGTGCCGATCCGCGAGATTGTGATGAATGTCATTCGTGAGATGGAGGAAGCGGCAAGAAACGATGGTAAGGTTACTGGTGTTCCGACGGGATTCCGGGATTTGGACAATATGCTGACTGGTATGCATGCCGGAGAACTTTTGCTTGTAGCAGCCAGACCTGCGATGGGTAAGACGGCATTTGTCTTAAATATTGCGCATCATCTGGCGGTTATGAAACATATTCCGGTTGGATTCTTCTCATTGGAGATGAGTAAGGAACAGCTGGCAAGCCGTATTCTGGCGGTAGATGCAATGGTTGATTCCAAGAGTATGAAGGTCGGCGATCTGTCGGATGATGACTGGGATAAGGTCATCGAAAGTACAGAGGCAGTTGCTAATTCGCCGTTATACATAGAGGAAAATTCATCGGTTACAATCTCAGAGCTTCGTTCAATCGCAAGAAAATGGAAGCAGAATTATGGAGTGCAGGTTATCATGATCGACTACCTGCAGTTGATGAGCCCAAGCCGTGCCGTGGAGAGCCGGCAGCAGTTTATCGCGGAGGTTTCCCGTGCATTGAAGAACTTGGCGAAGGAACTGAAGATTCCAATTATTGCATTGTCGCAGCTTTCCCGTGCGGTAGATGCAAGACCGGACCACAAGCCAGTGCTTTCGGATTTGCGAGAGTCTGGATCTATCGAACAGGATGCCGATGTGGTTATGTTTATTTATCGAGACGAATATTACAATCCGGAGACAACGACAAAACCGCAGACCGCGGAGATCATCATTGCCAAGCAGCGTAGTGGTGAGACGGGCAGCGTCGATCTTCGTTGGATTGGAAAATATACGAAGTTTGCAGATCCGGAGAAGCATTATAAAGGGTAATCTGTGGCGAGAAGCAGGGAGGCAAAAAACAGATGGGGAATCGATATAAGAGAATGGTAACACTTGGCATGATCAGTTTCACGGCGCTTCTGGCGTGGGGATACTGCATGCTTGCATATCGTTCACAGGCAGTCTATGTTGCGATAATCTCGCTTGTATTGGTGGGAAGTATCTATGCGTTGCTTCTGTCCTTTGTCGACATCAAAGTGGCGAAAGAACAGGCAATGCAGGAATATGTGACAAAGACCTTGCAGGAATATACGAAAAAAGAGGATACGGAGATCCTCAACGATATGGAACGTCTGGCAAAGGCTTCCTATGTGCAGCAGAGAAAGACAAACACCTATCTGTCTGCGCAGGCAGAGCAGTTGGATGAGGCGTTGAAAAAGACGATCAAGATTCTGATCAATTATGATCGGAAGAAGGAAGAGGAAGCAGTACAGCAGGCGGAACAGATGCAGAAGGAACTGGAAATGCAGGCAGCATTGCAGGCACAGAAGGAGCCGGATCATACTGCACTGGTGCTGGAGGAGTTTGGCAAGCTGGCAGGCGATGTACAGGCAGTGGTTGCCCAGTTACAGCAGGTGACAGCCCAGCTTACTGCATTGCGTGAGGCAGTGGATGCGATCGAGATGCCGAAATATGTGGAGGCAGCACCATCAGTAGAGGCAGCATCGACAGCCGTTACCGCGGATGTGCAAAAACGAGTGCCGGAAGATGAGCAACCGGAAGTGGTAACGAATGTTGAGAATACGACTGAGACTGATGTACCAGAGTCACAGATCCCCGGTGGAATTGAGAATGATACAGCTGATGAGGCAGAACTAGAAATCGCAGATGATTCTCTGACTCAGACAGATGATACACCAGCAGAGGTAGAGGCAGTATCAACAGAAGAACCAGAAGCGGTTGCAGAAGAGGCTGCACCAACAGAAGAACCAGAAACGGTTGCAGAAGAGGCTGCACCAACAGAAGAACCAGAGCCTGCATTTAATACGGAGGACTTCTTCTCGCAGTTTGGCGGCAGTGCCGATAAGGAATTAAAGGAAGAGGCAGAATTCAAGGAAGAAGCAGCCAATACAGGTATGTTAGATCAGAGTATGATCGATGCTCTGCTTGGCAATCTGCAGGCAGATAAACCGGCAGAGGATGTGAAGAATGCAGATGTGATCCCGTTTCCACAACAGGGACAGACAGATCTGTCCACAGAGGAAGCACATGCGGAGGAAGTTGCAGAGGCAGTGCACGAAGTAGAGCAGGATATCACAGATACAACGATGAATATGGATGCAGAACCAGCACCGACAATGCCAGTGGACGACAATCCAAACCGGACACTGTCGCCAGAGGAGATTGCGGCGTTATTTGCATCTATGCAGTAAAGAATAGAGAATGAATCATTGCAAAAGTATCAGGGGTGGGTACTTTTGCAATTCTTTTATAGGAGGAAGTTACATGGAGAGAACAAAAGCGATCGTCAAATTCTTTTCGCAGGAACCAATTGAGAATGTGATGGTGATGATGAAATACATGCCGGAACGCGTGATTTTTCTCGGACACAAAGATAATATGATTACGAAGCAGATCCGGGATATCGAGCAGTTTCGTGACCACAAATATCCAGATGTGGAATTGGAATTTATTGAGGTACCAAAGGATGATCTCGATAACATTATAGGAACTCTGGCGGGCATTATCCGGGAATATCCGGGGATTCGGTTTGCTCTGACCGGTGGTAGTGAGATGCTTCTGATCGCGCTTGGGTGTATTTCCGCAAGAATGGAAGTCAGCAAGCTGCGTATCGATCCATTTACCGGAAAGGAAATTGATGTCCGTGGTTCGAAGGTGATCACGTCCGATTATCATTTTAATATCAGTATCGCGGAGGATATCATGCTGCATGGCGGTCTGCTCACGAAGGAGACGGGAAGTATCTCCGAGTGGAAATTTACCGATCAGTTCCGGGAGGATATCCGGATTATGTGGGATCTGTGCCGTAGATACCGTGGAGATTGGAACAAACATTGTGGAGTCATTGACGAACTTCGCAAGAACACACCGAACCAGCGGGAAGGTTGGAGTGAGTTATACATCAATCAGCTTGGCGATGCCATCCGTCTGTTGCGGGATCTGTACGAAATCGGTATGCTCAAGGATTATGAGGAACACGGGAAAAAAGTGATGTTTCGGTTCAAGAATAATCAGATCAAGAAGATTATCGCAAAGGCAGGAAACATGCTGGAGCTGCATGTCTATGAGGTAGCGACGCGGGAAGGTTACCTGTTCTCGGATGCGGTGATCGGTGCGCATATTGACTGGGATGGTGAGGTGCATGACACGATGAATCCCGGCTATGATACGATGAACGAGATCGATGTGATCCTGATGAAGCAGGTGT
>OGYZ01002230.1_pt1 | contig 13643 bp, 12 predicted proteins | sample 1576681 | NCBI WGS metagenome assembly OGYZ01 (sample SAMEA3541480, study PRJEB24748) | human gut metagenome | biome: human gut; feature: human-associated habitat; material: faeces | place: China | collected 2012 | reverse complement strand
GCATTGGCATTCTGAGCTGCAAATTTCTCAACGGTCTGCTCTACATCGCCAGCCTTGGCAACCACCTCGTCCGGTGCGGTTGCAAGGGTGACCTGATAATCGTTTGCTGCTTCTCCCTTTTCGTTCTGCTCCAGCAGCTCCAACATTCCCAATGCGGTCGGACCGCTCAGCGCTGCCAGATTGACCTTCGTTTTCTCTGTTGGTTCCTCGACTGGTTTTTCTTCTGGCGTTTTTGCTGGCTGTTCAGCCACCTGTTCTTCTGTCGACTGCGGTTGTGTTTCTTCCCCTTCGGTGCTCTGAGAGCAGGAAATCATCGAAAGTCCCATCGCCAAAGCAAGGGCTACTGCCAATATTCTTTTCATTTTCATGGATCATTTCCTCTTTTCCCGGGAAATATCTGTTTCCTCCATCAGCTGGATGACCCTGCCTTCCCGTTTGATTACTCCGTTCTGTTCCAGCTGCTGCACCACGCGGTACAACGAAGTCCTGCCAATGTTGAGCACCTCGGAGAGCTTAACCATCGACACCCCTTCACACCGCTGCTGTGGCTGCTGACGAAGGAAGGACAGCAGCGTCTGCTCGGCATTGGGTGCGGTAAAGCTGGCAATCCTTCGGTTCAGAAACTGGATTCTGTCGGACAGAAAGCGGATGTAGTTGAGAGATACCTGCGGATTTTCCAGCAGACGCTGCATTGCCTCAAGGGACAAAAACAACACCTTGCAATCGGTCCTTGCCCGAACGGTGGTGACATACTGCTCCCGCTGCACAAACAGCGCGGCTACACCAAAACATTCCCCTGCCGAAAGCTGGTTGAGAAGCACCTGATCCCTCTCCACCACTGCTTTGCCGCGCAGAAGGATGCCCAGACTTTTGCTGTAATGCGCCGGAGAATAAATTTCCTCCCCCTTTGCAAAGCAGCGGCTCTGTCCGTTCTGCTGCAAAAACAATTCTGCCCAGCAGCTGTCCACTCCCTCAAAGAGCATACAATCCAACGCCTTCTGAAATTCCGCCTTCGATTCCTTCAAATTGATCCACCTCCTTCTTGATAAATTGTTCCATTTGGTACAATTTATTGCGCTTTTATTGTACTGTCTCCGAACGAAAATGTCAATATCCTTTGTTCTGTTTTATCATCTGCCAGAAAAAACAGGAGCCTTTCCATAAAGGCTCCTGTAAAAACATTCTTCTTTTTAACGGTTGAAGGGCGCTTCCTCCTCGGCGCGCTCCCGCAGGTCAAATTCACGGTCGATTTCCGCAAAGATGTACTGATACATTTCACGCGCCATCCGATAAAAATTGCGCACCATCTTATAGGTATATTCTCGCTCGATGTCTGCCGGATACCTGGTTTCGATGTAGCACTGGTTTAAGTCTGCACTTTCATCAAACCACTGGTGAAAGCCCTTGTCGTACTTCTTTGCCTGCCGGCAAAGCCAGGTCAGGTTGTGTCCGTCCACCAGCACATCCGACTTGAGCAGGATATATGCTTTCAGCGCCTTTTCAATCGCCTGCTGACAATGAAAGGCACTCAGACGGTAGCAGCGGTCATCCTCGGAAAGGATTTTGGCTGCAATCAAATCCTGACTGGAATGCTCCAGCCAGTCGTAGTACCGACGGCTGTCATTGCCGTTGTGCATCCTGGAACGGTTACCTCCCATAGCGCACCCTGCCCTTCTGACTGATTCGGTTTGCAAATGCACTCAGCTGCTCGGACAACTCTTTAAATTCCTCGTCGGTATACAAAATGATGTCGTACGGAATTTCGCTGTCCACCTCGTCATAGATGCGGGTAAGCATCTTTTTCTTGTCTGGAATATTGCCCACGATGCACAGCTTAAAGGAAATCAGATGACCGTCCATATCGTACTTGGTATTGTATTCGATTACTTTACTTGGAGAAAACAGTTCGACGATTTTGTCCACCGTCTCTTCAATCACCTGGTCCTTGTGTTCTTCCATCGCTACACGCACTTCCTTTCTCAACCATCACAGATAATCATTCGGGTCGATGTCGTCCAGCGTATCCACCACGATATTGTCCTTTTTGGTCGGCTTTGGCGGCAGACCGTGGCGGCGGCGCCAGCGATTTTCTTTTTCTTCCTCGCTGAGTCCTTTGTCCATGCACAGCACAAACAGCACCAGGCTGAGCAAAAACAGCAGCGCGCTGATGCTGGTCAGCCGTTCAAAGTTGATGGGACCGTACTGTGCAAAATCAGAATACCCCAGTTTTGCATCTACTCCCAGCACCGCCATCACCTCGCCATCGGCGTTGCGCAGCGGCAGATAGGCGATGATATAGCTGTCGTCCAAAATATCCGGCACATACGTTTCCTTTCGCCGTCCTTCAAACTGCTCCTGCAAAATGGAGATACAGCGGCGGGTATAACGCTCGTCGGTATATTCTTCTCCAATGGCGTGGTAATCCACACCCGCCTGCAAATCCTTTGCATAATCTGCATCTGCCAGATATGCGATTCTTCCTTCCAAGCCCTGATACAGGATGTACGCCCGGTCGTAGGAAAGGGTCTGCTTGGCACGGGAAAGAAAGCCGCACAGATTCTGATAAAAGACCGTTTCGCTCGGGTAATCCAGCAACGACTGAATGCGCAGTCCGTTATAATATTCCATCGACATAGCCAGCGAGCTTGCCTCTGAAAGCGACTGCTCCCCAAGCGAGGTGACCGCATCCCGTTTTCGGTTGAGCGGAATTGCCACCGAAAGGATTGCCACCACCGCCGACAGCAGCACCACCGTCAGCAAAATTCCTCTGACCCGTCTGGAGGTCATCAGACGGTTTAACATAGTTATCATTCCTTTATATCACGATTCGAACCAAATTCACAGGCAGCATCGGTCTGCCTTTAGACTATTATACCATCTTCGGCGGTATTACTCAATCAAAACCCGCATTTTCTTGCAACAATGCCGCCTGTTTCACGTTGCATCCCTTCCCTTTTTTTGATACAATAGGAGCGAATAGCATTGTGCTTAAAACCGTTTTGATAAATTGACGATGCCGCACAAATCCCTGCTTCTATCTGAATTCCTTATGAAAGGTGCGATACAACTATGAGCGTAAACTCCCAACTGTTAAGAAAAATCCCGAAGGTGGACGAGCTGCTGCGTCTGCCTGAGCTGTCTGAGCTGTCCTGCCCGCACACTATCCTGACCGAATCGGTCCGTGAAACCATCGACCGGGTACGCCAGCAGATTCTGTCCGGCGAACAGCCTTCCTTGGAGGCAGAGCAGCTGTGCCGGCAGGTGCTCGCTCTGGTACACAAAAAAACGACCATGAGCCTGCGTCCGGTCATCAACGCGACCGGCATCGTCCTGCACACCAACCTGGGACGTGCCCGCCTGAGCGATGCCGCTGTCGAGGCAATCCACAGCGTTGCACAGGACTACAACACCCTGGAATACAACCTGGAGAAAGGCTCCCGCGGCAGCCGTTACTCCCATGTTGAAAAGCTGATTGCCAAGCTGACCGGCACCGAAGCTGCCATGGTGGTCAACAACAACGCCGCAGCCGTCATGCTGGTACTCAGCACCATGACCAAAGGAAAAGAGGTCATCACCTCCCGCGGCGAGCTGGTCGAGATTGGCGGCGCCTTCCGCGTACCGGAAATCATGCAGCAGAGCGGTGGCACCCTGGTGGAGGTCGGAACCACCAATAAAACCCACCTGTCCGACTATCAGAACGCCATCACCGAAAACACCGGCGCTTTGCTGAAGGTCCACACCAGCAACTTTAAGATTATGGGCTTCTGCGAAGAGGTTTCGCTGGAAGAGATGGTCGAGCTGGGTCATCAGCACAACATCCCGGTCATCTACGACCTTGGCTCCGGCGCGATGGTCCGCCTGTCCGACTATGGCATCCAGGATGAGCCAAACGTTCTGGATTCGGTCAAATCCGGCGCTGACATCATCAGCTTCTCCGGCGACAAGCTGCTGGGCGGTCCACAGGCAGGCATCATCATCGGACGCCGCGAATACATCGAGGCAATGAAGAAGAACCCGCTCACCCGCGCCTTCCGTATCGACAAGCTCACCCTTGCCGCACTGGAAGCTACCCTGCGGGAATATCTGGACCCTCAAGAGGTCATCCACCGCAACCCCACCCTGCGGATGATCACCGCCACCATGGACGACCTGGTGCCGATGGGTCAGCAGCTGCTGGAAGCGCTTCAAAAGGTCTGCGACGGCAGCTACCGCGTCACCCTGACCGAAGATTTCGGACAGGTCGGCGGCGGCTCGGTGCCAACCCAGATGATTCGCAGCTCGGTGGTCGCTGTCGAACCGACCCGCATCTCTTTGGATTTGCTGGAAACCCGCCTGCGCGAGCACGACCCGCTGCCGGTCATCGCCCGCATCTCCAAGGACCGTCTGCTGCTGGATGTGCGCACCATCGAATCCCGTCACTTTGATTATGTTGCCCAGAGCATCCTGGACTGCTGTTCCAAATAGTTCTTTCTCACCCGACCCTGTCCTGCAAAGGGCAGCTTTCACAAAGGAGCCACGCACATGAAAAATATCATCATCGGTACCGCCGGACACGTTGACCACGGCAAAACTGCCCTGATCAAGGCATTGACCGGCATCGAAACCGATCGCATCAAGGAAGAAAAGAAACGCGGTATCACCATCGAGCTGGGCTTTGCCTACCTCGACCTGCCCGACGGCGAAAAGGCAGGCATCATTGATGTGCCGGGGCATGAAAAATTTGTCAAAAATATGCTGGCAGGTGCAGGCGGCATCGACCTTGCCCTGCTGGTTGTCGCCGCAGACGAGGGCTTTATGCCACAGACCCGCGAGCATCTGGGCATCCTGTCGCTGCTGAACATCTCGGAGGGTATCATCGTCGTCACCAAAAAGGACATGGTCGATGAGGACTGGCTGGAAATCGTCTGTGATGAGGTCCGCCAGGAGGTGCAGGGCACCTTTTTGGAAAATGCGCAGATCATCCCTGTTTCCTCCTACACCGGCGAAGGCATCGAACAGCTGCGGCAGGCTATCTTTACCATGATCGACCAAAAGACCCAGATCAAAAATCTGGATGTCCCCTTCCGCATCCCGGTCGACCGCATCTTCTCGGTGGAGGGCTTTGGTACTGTCATCACCGGCACTTTGATTGAAGGAACGATGAAGGTCGGCGACCCGGTCACCGTCTATCCGTCCCGCATCGAAAGCCGCATCCGCAACCTGCAGGTCCACTCGCAGGATGTGCAGGAGGCATACGCCGGTCAGAGGGTCGCTGTCAATCTGGCGGGACTGAAAAAGACCGACCTCAACAAGGGTGACGTCATTGCTGTGCCCGACTCAATGCACACTACCATGATGATCGACATCCACCTCACCGTCCTCAAGGACTGCGACCGTGAGATTCGCAATGCCACCCGCCTGCATCTCTACCACGGTGCGCGGGACATCCTGTGCAAGATCGTCCTGCTCGACCGCGACAGCGTGGGCGCCGGCGAAAGCTGTTACGCGCAGCTGCGCCTGGAGGAGGAGATCGCTGTCAAGACCGGCGACCGCTTTGTCCTGCGCTTCTACTCTCCGGTGGAAACCATCGGCGGCGGCGTCATCCTCGACTCCAACCCTTTTAAGCACAAACGCAACGATGCGACTGTGCTGGAATCGTTAAAACTCAAGGAAGGCGGCTCCGACCGCGAAAAGATCAGCGCTGCCCTGCGGGATTATTCTGCCCGCTTTGAAACGCTCGACTTTTTGCAGATTCAAACCGGCATCCCCAAAGAGCAGTTTGACCAGCAGATCAACAAGCTCATCAAGGACAAGGTTGCCTTCCGCGTCAGCGACAACGTGGTCATCCACACCGACTACCTCAACCGCTTAAAGGACAGCGCCGTCAAACTGCTGGAAAGCTACCACAAGGAAAATCCTCTGCGTGAGGGCATGAAGAAGGACGAGTTCCGCAACAAGCTCATCAAGTACGAGGACATCTCGGTGGTGGATAAGATCACCGATTCGCTGGTCAACCGCAAGGTGCTCAAGTATGTCAACAACTGCGTTGCCCTTGCCGACTTTGAGGTACAGCAGGACAACAACCAGCAGGAGATTGAAAACGCCTTTTTGCAGGGCGGCTTCTCCCCTGAATCGCCCGACCAGATTGCTGCCCGCTTCCCGAAGGTGAAAAACTTTAAGCAGGTGCTGGAATCGCTGGTCAACACCGGTAAACTGGTGCGTGTGGAGGAAAAGATTCTGCTGCACGCCGACTACTACAACAAGGCGCTCACCCTTGCCAAGGAGCACGTCGACCAAAACGGTCAGATCACCTTAGCAGAGATGCGCGACCTGATGGGTGCTTCCCGAAAATTTGCCGTTGCCGTTCTGGAATACTGGGACAAACGCGGCATCACCAAAAAGGTAGGAGACGCCCGCACCTTTAAGTAAGGTTTTATCTTGTCCCATCACAAAGGGTCGTGTATAGCCAGCGATACACGACCCTTCTTTTCTTCTATGTTTTTATTCCTGCTGCTCCTGCGGCTCCTCATCTAAAATGGTCACGGTAACAGCGGCTCCTGCCGTACAGGGGAAACTTCTAAAATCCTTTGTCAAATCCCCCGCTTCCACCTGCTGCCCGTCAACGCCCAGCTTTGCCCAGAGGGTGACCTCTTCTCCGATTGCAAACGGTGTCTTTTGTTCGATTCGTTGGTCTATCACCGTCTGTGTCTGCTCAAAATCGCTGTCAATTTTCTCAAAGCTTATTGAGGAAGGTCTGGTTCCGTCCATCGTATAAAACGTACATTCCTCGGTCGTCAGGCGTACTGCGAAGCGAAGTGATTGGATGCCTGGTTTGATTTCATCAACCACCGACCCCTGACACTTCCACTCTCCGTCGCGATAGCTCCAAAGGGAAATCTTCCACTGCTTGGCATCCTCGTTGAGCTTTAGGTCAACAAACTGCAATTCGCTCTGGAACGGACGAAGCACCTCGGTGGTTTCCCGGGAAAAGCTGCTCGGCGCAACCGACAGCTCCGGCTTCTGCATCGAACAAGCACAGCAGGCAATCGACAAAGCTGCCGCCAATAAAATCCCTGCCCATCTTTTCATCGTAAGATCTCCCCTTTTCTGTTCTATGGCTTTATTCTAGCAAAGATTTTGCCGAAACTCAATGGACATATTCTACAATTACCACAGTGTTTCTTTATTCATCCTCACTTTGCCGGAAACGGATTTGCCTTTGTCTTAACAAAGCCAAAAAGGAATCGACACTTTTTTGTGCAATCTTCCAATAATGCCGCCACAAAATAGAAACTTCTTGCCAATACTCTTTTTCTGTGTTATACTAGTTAAGCATTTGGGAGTGGATGGGTGCTGGTGTGCCCTCTGGTCTTCAAAACCAGTAATTGCAGTTAGTAGCTGCATAGGTGGGTTCAATTCCCACACATTCCCGCCAAAAGCTCATTCCAATCGGAATGGGCTTTTTCTTTTTAAAATCTCCGCAATAAAAAAAGAGGAACCGAAATCGGTTCCTCTTTTTTTACACAACTTACAGCTCACTTGGTCCATCGTATGGTTCAAATTCGCCGGGGAAGAGCATCTCTTCCACAATCTGCGCACAATCCATCACGCAGCCGCGGCAGGAGCGCAGGCGGTCGGTCTTGCCGTCGGTTCCGCGCAGGTCAGAACAAATCATGCTGGTGTTCTTCTGCTCAAAGCGTTTTGCCATCTCTTTGCCCAGGTCAAAGGTTGCAAATTTGGATGCAGGCTGTGCGAGGTTGGCATCGGAATTTTTCAGTCCTGCCAGCATCATCATACCGCATACGCTGCCGCAGGTCTGGAACATTCCTGCAATGCCCAGTCCATACGCCTCCGCTGCGCGAAAGGCGGTCTTTTCATCCATTCCCAACCGCTCGCAGTAGGTGCAGACGACTGCCTGACAGCAGTTATATCCGTCCTTGTGTTTCTGTGCTGCTTCCCAAACTTTACTTCTTTCCATTTTTCTCGTTCCTTTCTTGTTTCCCGTTTATAAACAAATTGCCGCAAACAGATACAAAAGTACCAGCATTGCCGCATTTGCCGCTGTAAAGATTCCCAAATAGGGCAAAAGTTTTGCCTGCGGGGTGCGCGCATAGAGTTTAAAGGAAATCAGGCTTGCCAGCGAAGCCACCAGCGTCCCCAGACCTCCGATGTTGGTTCCCAGCAGCATCCCCTTTGCATCGCGGGTGAAATTGGACAGCAGCACCGCCGCCGGCACATTGCTGATGATCTGGCTGGATGCCACCGCGCACAGCATGGTGTTCCTTTCCATCACATTTCCCAGGAAATGCTGCACCGATGGGATGGCGCCCATATTCCCCGCGAAGATAAAAAAGCAGACAAAGGTCGCCAGCAGCCAGTAGTCCACCTTTTTGAGCACCGAACGGTCCGCCACAAGCAGAATCAGGACGGTGAGCAAAAAGGCAAGATGGCTCCCCACCAGATGCAGCACCGATAGCAGACTCAGCCCAAACAACGCAAGGAAGACCGTCAGCCTTTTGGGACTGCGGATGACCTCTTTGTGCTCAAAGCGCACCTCGATCTGTCTGTTTTTTCCCCACAGGCAGCAGATTGCCAGCAGGCAGAAGCTCAGCGCCACCACCGGAATCGTCACGGCAAAGAAGCTTGGCGCATCCATCCCGTAAAAGCTGCTCAGGTACAGATTCTGCGGATTGCCCACCGGCGTCAGCATACTGCCGATGTTGGCGGCAATCGTTTGCAGGGTCACCACCCATGCCAGCCGCTGTATTTGATTGGTCAGCTGTAAAACCAGCACTGCAAACGGCACGAAGGTAATCAGCGCCACATCGTTGGTAATCAGCATCGAGGCAAAAAACGGCAGCATCACCAGTGATAAGGTCAGCAGGCGGCTGCTTTTCCTGCCTGCCAGCATCCGCTGGGACAGCACCAGAAAGGTCCCCTCCTGCTGCATCCCTGCCACCGCCGCCATCAGACAGAACAGCAGCTCCAGCACACGAAGGTCGATATACTCCAGATACTGCGCCGAGGGCGGCACCCACAGCATCGAAACCACTGCACAGACAGCTGCAATGACAAAGACCGGCTCCTGCTTCAAAAATCGCTTACAATTTTGCATATTCCCTACTCCTCATTTCTCCCTACCAGTATAGCGCAGCTTTTCTTTGTATGCAACGAGTATTTTCCGAAAAAAAGCACCCACAAGGGTGCTTTTTTTGAAAGATTTGACCAGATGGTTTAATGGAACTGGGAGGAATACAAGCCTGCATACACTCCGCCTTTTTTCATCAGCTGCTCGTGGTTGCCCTGCTCGATGATGTCGCCGTGCTGAACGACCAGAATGGTATCGGCGTTTTGCACGGTGGAAAGCCGGTGTGCGATAACAAAGCAGGTTTTGTCCTTCATCAGGTTGCGCATCGCCGACTGAATCTGCATCTCGGTTCGGGTGTCCACGTTGGAGGTCGCCTCGTCGAGAATCAGCATCTTTGCATCGGAGAGCATCGCACGCGCGATGGTCAGCATCTGCTTTTGTCCCTGTGAGATGTTCAGACCATCTCCGTTGACGATGGTGTCATAGCCATCCGGCAGGCTCATGATGTAATTGTGTATCTTTGCCGCTTTTGCCGCCTCGATGACCTCTTCCGGCGTTGCGTCCGGTCGGCTGAAGGCGATGTTGTCATAGATGCTTCCATAAAACAGCCAGGTATCCTGCAAAACCATCGTGTACGCCGCACGCAGGCTCTTGCGGGTGATGTCATGGCTGTCATGTCCCTCCATCAAAATCTGTCCCTTCTGCGGGTCATAGAAGCGCATGAGCAGATTGATGATGGTGGTCTTGCCTGCACCGGTCGGTCCTACGATTGCCACCAGGCTGCCCGGTTTCGCGTGCAGGTTGAGGTCATGGATAATCACCTTGTCCGGCTCATAGCCAAATTGGATGTCCTTCATCTGGACATCGCCCTTGACCTCCTCCAGCGGTTTTGCCTGCGGCAGGTCTGCTTCCTCCGCCGGTTCGTCGATCATGCGGAAAACGCGTTCTGCCGCCGCTGCTGCCGATTGCAGCTCACTGATGATGTTTGCCATCTCGTTGACAGGACCGGAAAACTTGCGGGAATACAGTACAAAGGAGGAAAGGTTGCCCAGCGAGACGCTTCCCACCAGATACAGCAGAGAACCGAAGATGCTGATGAGGGTCAGCGACAGGTTGTTGATAAAGCTGACCGATGGACCCACAGTGCTTCCATAATAATCTGCCATGTAGTATGCCTGTACAGCCTCATTGTTTCGCTGGTCAAAACGTCCGACCATCGTCTGCTCCTGATGATAGGCTTTGGTGGTCTTTTGACCGGAGATGATTTCCTCTACAAAGCCGTTCAGCTCGCCCAGCTTTGCCGAACGCTTGCGGAAGAGCGGGCGCACCTTTTTGGTGCGGTAGATGATGAACAGCACCGAAATGGGCACCGTGACCACAAACACCAGGATCAGCGGCGGAGAGATGCGCAGCATCATAATGAAGGAGCCGATGACGGTGATGGCGCTGGCTGCAATCTGAAGCAGGTCGTTGGACAGCGAGGAGTTGACCGTATCAATATCATAGGACAGGCGGCTGATGATGTCGCCGGTCTGGTGGCTGTCAAAAAAGCGCACCGGCAGCTCCAGCAGCTTATCCACCAGGTCCTTGCGCATCTGATAGACAATCTTCTGGCTGATTTTAACCATCAGCACCGACAGCAGGTAGCTCAGTCCTGAAGAAATCACATAGAACACCAGCATCAGCCCACAGTAAAACAGCACCAGATCGAAGTTGGTCTGTCCCGGTCCGACACCGATGGCGTCGATGGCATAGCCGGACAGCATCGGTCCCAGCAGCGCCAGCAGGTTGCCGGTAACAGTCAGGCTGACTGCCGCCAGCACCATCCACTTGTGTTGCAGCAGATATTTTCCAAGCCGCAGGATGACCTTTTTGCGGTCCCTTGGTTTATGTTGATTCGGGTCGTTTGGTATCATCCAAAATCCCCTCCCATCTGAGATTCACTGATTTCACGGTAGACCGCACAGCTTTCCATCAGCTGTTCGTGGGTACCGTAGCCAATTTCCTTTCCTTCGTCCAGCACAAGGATGTGGTCGGCGTGCAGAATCGAGCTGACCCTCTGTGCGATGACGATGGTGGTGATGCCGGAATACTGTTCCCGCAGCGCAGAGCGCAGCTGAGAATCGGTCTTATAGTCCAGGGCGCTCGAAGAGTCGTCCAGGATTAAGATTTCAGAATTGCCTGCCAACGCTCTGGAAAGCAGGACCCTCTGCTTCTGTCCGCCGCTGAGGTTGGTTCCTCTTGCGGTGACCATATGCTCAAACCGCTCCGGCAGGGTGTCGATGAACTCCATCGCCTGTGCAGAAACAGCCGCCTGCTCGATGCGCTGCTCCGGCAGGTTTCTGCCAAAGTCGATATTCTCGCGGACGGTATCGGCAAACAGGACGTCGTTTTGGAAGACCACTCCAAACTTGGTGTGCAGCTCGTGCGGCGGAATGGAGGAAACCTCCTGCCCGTTGATGCGGATGCTGCCCGCATCCTTCTCGTACAGGCGCATCAGCAGATTGATGATGGTCGTCTTGCCCGAGCCGGTTGCACCGATGATACCCAGTGTTTCTCCCTTTTTAAGTTTAAAGGAAATGTTGTCGATGTTCTTGACCGATTTGTTTTTATAAGAAAAGCTGACATTTTCAAAGACAATGTGCTCTTCCTCATTTTTCTTCGGTTCGTCGGTCAGTTCCATATCCTCCGGTGTTTCCAAAACCTCCTGGATTCGTCCTGCCGATGCACTGGCGCGGGAGTACATGACGAACATTCGGGTCACGTTCAGCATGGCGTTCAGGATGATGGTAAAATAGGACAGGAATGCGATAATGACACCGGGTTGGGTGCTGCCTTCGTTGACACGGTAGGCTCCCACCAGAATAACCAGGGTCAAACCGATATTCAGCAGCAGGTTCATCATCGGGTTGGTGATGCCCATGCGGATGGCAGCGCGGCTTTCGCGGCGAACCACCTCAGCATTGACCTGCGCAAAATGCTCCTTTTCCTGTTCGACCTTGGAAAGTGCCTTGATGACGCGGATTCCGGCGATGCTTTCCCGCACGGTGCGCACCATCATGTCGATGCCCTTTTGCAGGTAGCCGTACATCGGAATCCCCTTGCGGGAGACCAGCCATACCACCAGTGTGATGAACGGCAGGACCGAAATCATCACCAATGTCAGCACCGGCTCCATCGTCATGGTGATGCAGATGCCGCCGATGAGCAAAATCGGTGCACGGATTCCCATTCTTTGCATCATTCCGATGACCTGGTTGACGTTATAGGTGTCGGTGGTCAGTCGGGATTCCAGCGACGGGATGGAAAACTCGTCGATCTGCCGACAGGACAGATAGGATATTTTTTTAAACAAATCGTGGCGTACCGCCCGGGTGGTATCTCTTGCGACCGATGCTGCCACGCGGTTTGCATAGATGTTCATCAGCAATGCCAGCACCGCGCAGATTGCCATGTACAGTCCCCAAATCAACACCCGTTTGGTGTCCTTGAGCGGGACGATGTTGTCCAGGATATAGGAAAGCATCCACGGGATCAGCAGTTCGACCACCGTTCCCAAAAATTTGGTGATGACCCCGACGGTCATGCGGGGCACATGAGGTTTTAAATACGGAAATATTCCTTTCATCGGTGTGCTTATCTCCCCTTCAGACTTTCTTGCGCCGCAGTCTGCGCCCGCTGCATCAGTTTTTCCAGAGCGACAATCAGCCTCTGCTGTTCCTCTTCGTTAAAATCTTCCAGCAGATATTCGTTCCACTCCTTCATCACCAGCCGCACGTGCGGCAGCAGCTCCTGCATCTTCTGGGTGGGATATACCCTCCATACCCGCCGGTCGGTCGGGTCCTGTTTGCGCATGATCAATCCCTTTTCTTCCATCAAGGTAATCTGTCTGGTCACGCTGCTTTTATTGACGCACAGCTCCCGGGAAATCTTTTCCTGGGGAATACCCGGTTCCCGACAAATCAGCAGGATGTATGGGTGCTGGCACTGGGTAATGCCATACCCGCGCAGACGGTTTGCGTAGACAACTCCGTTGCATCGAGAGATGCGGTTGATGTACTTCATGATTCCGTTCATCTTTTTCCCTCCTTTTCATAACACACAAGCTTACATCCACAACCGTTGCACATGCAAAAGTTTCAGTGCGCAAATGTTGCGTATGCAACTTATGAGTATTATTATACGCTCATTTTCCAAAAAATCAATCGTCCAATTTCCTATAAAAATTTCTTTTCTTTTGTGCGAATCCTAAAGAAGCGATTTTCTCCCCTTTGTTTTTCACATTTCTTTCCCCATCCGGTTTAAAACTGCGCGATAGCCTCTGTCGTCTGCTCATTTATAGGGGATGAGAGCGCAAAAAACGTGTCTGACCATACAGTCAAACACGTCTTTAATTATGAACCTCTCTCGGATAAATAAAAAGAGCGGAGCTTTCGCCTGAAAGATTCAGACGAAAACCCCGCTCTTGCTCTCAAAAAGTTTTTATATTTTTCTTTCACGGAAAATCATTTTGAAGTTTACGCTCTAAAGGCGCAAAGCCGTATATAAACAAAAATCGGATGGACACTTTTGTGTC
>OGYZ01002223.1_pt1 | contig 13673 bp, 13 predicted proteins | sample 1576681 | NCBI WGS metagenome assembly OGYZ01 (sample SAMEA3541480, study PRJEB24748) | human gut metagenome | biome: human gut; feature: human-associated habitat; material: faeces | place: China | collected 2012 | reverse complement strand
GGAACCCGCCAGAAGTACCGCGAGCAGCCGGATGAATTCGAACGGCGGATCGAAGAGCAGACCGAGAACAGCCTCCACTGGTAAGGCGGCAAACAACGGCGCAGGGCCGTATCTGATCGTTTCGTTCCTGTTCGGGGCGCTGCTGTTTCGTGAAAAGAATCTGCGCAGCAAGGCGATCGACCTGCTGTTGGTGTTGATCGGTATGTTGTTCCTCTACTGGGGTTCAAAGTAGTATATAGGCATAACACACTGAGGCCCGCATTGCGATGAGCGAACTCGGATACGGGATAGCTCCGAATGCAAGGCAATCGGATGCGTTGTCTAATCAGGTTATCGAAGGTGATAATCAAAGAGCTCCTGTCATTCTGGCGATCCAAACGTCACAAGGGATCCAGGCTCTTCTCACAACCATGACAATCAAAACAGAACTGGCACTTCATACGACACAGGATCGTATAAAATGCCAGTAAAAAGCCTATCATCGGCCTACGAATGGCTGTGCAAACAGGCACACACGCCACTACGCGCACAAGTACACACACAAGTGCACGAACAGCTAGAGGTTTTCGTTATTTTGCTTTTTTCTTATCCTTGCCAAAGAAGAGGATACAGACTGATCCTCCCAGCGTAGAAGAGTAGTTAAAATCTCTGATACTGCTGGTTTGCACCGATCCGTCCATGTTGTACTCTTTGGCTTTAAAGTGCACCGGTGAGAAACTAATATCGTAGAAAAGGCGGACACCCAGATTTCGGCCCACCAGATACATGAACGACAGTCCGGTGCCGAATCCGAAACTTTCACTGGAACCGATCTCCATCAGAGGTTGACGAGTCTGCCCCTCCTCCAAACCGTCGGTCAATTGCTGAGACTCGGTAACGCCTCTTGACAGCTGTGCCACCGGAAGATTCACTGGCAGGGCACTCTCCTGCTGGGCAGGATTCAGTACGGCATTGACCCGGTTTTTACGAATGGAATAGGTACCACACAGCAGTTTCGACCCAACGGACCAATGTTTGGACAGAGGATAGGAGAAGTAGGCACCGGCCATCACTTCGGAGACCTTCAAAGAGGAGATTTCGATACGTTCCAGACGACTCATCAACGCCTCACCATCCACCATCTGATTATCCTGCAAGCTCACAGCCATCGGCATGCTGGCAATGGTTGCCCTACCTCCGATACCGATATATCGATTGATAAACCACGCTCCTTCTATACCCGAGATTGCACCCGTAGAGACCTTGATTCCGGCATGATTAAAATAGGCCATGCTTTTCCCGGCCCAATTGAACCCCATGTATAGGCCAAAAAACGAGGCTTTCCGGTCATAGTTGAAATGGGAGTCAACCCGATCGGGACGGCGCAATCCCCGATCCTTATAGATCAGATCGGTCAAATAATAGCCCAATTCCGTTGACAAGATACCGATTCCGGCACCGACCAGGACATCAGAGATCCAGTGTTTATTGTTCATCAGACGGCTCACGCCGATTGTCGTGGCGGTCATATATCCGCCAATACTATACCAGGGGCTGTGGGTAAGGCCATACTCCTTATGCAGGATGGTAGCCGCCATAAAGGCTGTAGCGGTATGTCCCGAAGGGAATGAGTTGTTACCCGATCCGTCTGGGCGGGGTTGCTTGACCGAATATTTCAATGTATTGACAAAGCCGGCCATCAATGCCGCAGAGAAGGCGTTGGAGACCAACATGCGTCCCCAGGAGCTGCGTCCCGGCACGCCGGCCAGTTTCAAACCATAGGTCAATACCATCGGTCCATATTGCAGATAGTCGTCGTAATGGTATCGGAACGTAGGGATATAGGAATCACGCAGGGCATTGAAATGGTATCGCTGGTCATTGAGGACCACACCGGCCACAATCAAAGGCACCGCCACATAGGTCATTTTATAGAGTCGGGTTTGGGTCATCCGATCGACCTTGAGCTGGAAGCGTTGCCAGCCGTTCAGCCGTACTGCACTGTCCAGAGCCAGGGTATCACCGGCCACAGTATCCGGTTGGAACATCGGATCGGCAATTGGTGTGAATGGGAATGCATCGGCAGAGGGCTTGATACAGCTTGCCGAAACGGACAGGGGCAAACAGATGCAACCAAACAGGACACAACAAAACAGCGTCCTGACCCACTTTACACCATATAGGGAAAATTGTTCCACGATACTCTCGTTTGAAAAATTTTCCCAAAGGTACGTTTTTTTGTCCTAAATGACCACTATTACTGGAACTTTCTGCGGTTTTAATGGGCTTGCATTCTGTACTCTTTCGGGGTCATTCCCACATGTTTTTTAAAATACTGGCCAAAGAATGAGGGGGTGGGGAAATTGAGATAATCGGCAATTTGCTGTACAGTCAGTTGTGAGGTTTCCAACAGGGCCTTTGCATTGCGAATGACCGAACGGTTAATACATTCGGTTGCACTGGATCCCGAGACGAGTTTAACGATTGCCGACAGGTATTTTGGGGTCAAGCACATTTGTTCGGCATAAAATCCCAAATCACGATGTGTTCGGTAATAGGTAGCGACCAAATAGAGGAATTTTTCGAACAGTTCTTCCTGACGGCTACGGGTTTTACGGGGTTCGAGCGTTTTTCCACGATTGATAATCGCCCCAATTTCATAAAAGAGGTTCAATATTAAATTTTCGATGATCTCTTTGTAATAGGGGTTATCGCTATAGGCTATTTTCTTTTGGATCAAATCACGCACCTCAAAAATTGCCTGCATATTCTGTTCCGTCAGGGAGACGCAAGGTTGATCCCGCACGGCCAAATAGAGCTGCACTCCCATCGACGGATCGACATCAATCACCCGATCGATCTTCAGCATTAAAGCACATCCCGCAAAGTCATCGCTACGGCTGACCGGCTGCACCACTGCCCCCGGCAGAAAGATGACCATATCGTGTTGGCGGATCGGATACTGTTTTTTATCGATTGAGATGACAGCCTCACCCTGCTGGCAGATACACAGGCCCATGCCATGTATCTTTTGGGGCATTACGTAGGTATCAAACGACATAGGGTTTTCTGCCGTCAGCACAATACTTTTGAAGACGGCCTCATCATCATGACCTTCAAACGAATCGACCACTTTCACTGTATGCTCTTTCACAAGACTTTTCAAATTTGACTGTTCGCTACAAATTTAACCAAACAAACGACACATTGCCATTCTGACGCCACGGAAGCAGTCATTCACCAACGGGGTTATTACAGGCCCAACACGGATCTGCTATCGCTCCACAACAGCAATGCTTCCACAACAGATTTTCTGTTTAACCAACATGAACCCATCACCCGAACGCTTCATTCGCATTCGGCACTTTCCGGGTATCCTTGCAACACCACACATTCATCCCCCGACTTTCCCGAATATGTGTCCTCCCTCTCCATAACCAATACGCATTACATCTTCGCTGCGTACACAACCACACGCTGCAACTCCACAACGAACGGGAGAGGAAGATACCACATTGGGGAGCATGCCACGCTGGGGAACATGCCACGCTGAGGAACATGCCACGCTGGGGAGCATGCCACGCTGGGGAGCATGCTGACCGGTCACCATGGATCGCATATCCTTTTAACGCACTGCAAATGCGCCGCAGCTTTTCACCATGCCGCAAACACACCACAACTTAACCTCCGCAACGCTTCGGCATTGACACGCAACCGTTTTTTCTATACAACACATGCAGATTTTGGACTCTTCATCTCTCCAGTACGACTCTTCCGGACCATCCACAGCTCGAAAGATCTGCGGTCCACATCAATATAGCCGCACACGCATTCGCTCAACGGTTCAAGCCACATCTTGACCCCAACCGCACCGGATCACAAGCCACCCTAATCACAAGCCGCACCCCACCATCACCCGCATACAACACCAATCGTATCGGATCGAAATTGCATTGGATCGACAGTAGCACATCATGGCCCATCACACAAGCTCTGTTCCCGGCGCATCTGCAAGCAACGTTCCATGGCAGGATACGGAATTCTCCATGCCAGGACGGGATTCAAAATTTCAGAGGACAGTGCGTTTCCCGAAGATGGGGGAATCGTTAAAGTTTTTCCGCCTTATAACCAGCCGCTACCACCACAGCGATGATCTTCTCATCGGGAACATCCGCCGTAACGGTCAACACCCGATCCGTTGTCGAAAGGTCAATGTTCCACTGTTCACGAGGTACAATTTCGTTTAATTTATCAGCTATACGGGCTACACAGCCGTCACATTTTGCATTTGTTTTAAACTTGCTGGTTTTCATAACTTTTTGATTAATAGTTCTGGTTTCACATATACTGTTTCGGGTTGCAGCCTAACGTAGCTTTTACCCCCATATCATACTTAATCGATTCAAGTCCGTATTTATTGTTCAGGTCTTGCAACTGGACTTTTTTCGCCTAGAGTTCAAACCTTGCAACCTGATCTGTTTTCACCCCGAGGTCCAGGCCTTGCAACCCGATCTGTTTTCCCGTCCAAGGTTCACACCTTGCACATCCACGACCGGGACAAACCTCAGCTCTCTATTTCCAACGCAACCGCAAACTGTTCATCACCACAGAGACCGAACTGAAAGCCATCGCCGCACTGGCCAACATCGGATTCAGCAACAGTCCACACACCGGATAGAGTACTCCGGCAGCAATCGGAATGCCTATCAAATTGTATATAAAGGCCCAAAACAGATTCTGGCGGATTGCCCGTACGGTATCTTTTGAAAGCCGGTAGGCCCGAGGAAGTAATTTCAGGTCAGAGGTGATCAAAGTAACCATGGCCACCTCCATCGCTATATCCGTTCCCCGCCCCATAGCGACACTGACATCTGCAGACGAGAGGGCTTGCGAATCGTTGATACCGTCTCCGACCATAGCGACCGTATGCCCCTCAGCCTGCAACCGACGAATATATTGCTCTTTGTCCGCAGGCAGCATCTCTGCCTGAAATTGTGAAATGCCGAGCTCTTTGGCAATTGCTGCGGCTGTTTTTTGGCTGTCGCCGGTCAACATGCAGATTTCTATACCGGCACGACGCAGCTCTTTCAAAGCTTCCGGCGTGGTTGTCTTGATCCGATCGCTAATCACCACGACAGCCAACAGTCGGGTTCCGCAACCGCCCAAGACAGTGGTACATCCAGCCTGCTCATGGGCCGTAATCTCCCGGGCTAACGATGGCTCCATTTCTGCCCCATAACGCTCTACCAGTTTACGACTGCCGATCCAAAACGTTTGTTCTGCTCTCTGCCCCAAGTCAGATGAGGACCCAGCCGCTACGCTTTCCGTTGTGGCAACCGGAGTTGAGGCCGACGGTGAGACGGAGGATTCCACATCGCTCCGGGCGGCACTTTCCGCCTTGAATTCAACACCTTCACCCGTCAAGCTCTCAAACAGGGACAAAGGACACGTGTGAGTCCCCTGTTGCTCCAGATAACGTACCACAGCCTCTCCCAGGGGATGTTCCGATCGGGATTCGGCTGCATAAAAGAGCTCCTGCCAATAGCGGTGTTGCTCTTCCGTACCTGCAGTCCACAACCACTTTACCACTTCGGGACGGCCTTCGGTCAAGGTTCCTGTTTTGTCCAACACCACCGTATCGACTTTGCACATACGCTCCAGTGCAGCAGCATCTTTGATCAGGATCTGCTGTTCAGCACCCTTGCCGATTCCCACCATCAACGCAGTGGGTGTAGCCAATCCTAAAGCGCAGGGGCAAGCGATGACCAATACGGACACCATTGCCAGGAGCCCATAGGTAAAAGCCTCTTCGCCACCCAGTACCAACCAGAGGAGAAATGTCAGCAGGGCCAGGCCGATCACCACCGGAACAAATACGGCAGCAATCCGATCGGCAATGCGTTGCACGGGTGCTTTACTACCTTGTGCCTCCTGCACGGTCCGGATAATCTGCGCCAGCAAGGTATCGCTTCCCACTTTGGTTGCCTCCATCACAAATGAGCCACGTTGATTGACGGTCCCTGCCAGCAGTTTGTCACCCGGATCTTTACGGGCAGGGATCGGTTCACCGGTAATCATGCTCTCATCGACAAAGGTGTTCCCCGAAAAGAGGATTCCATCCACGGGGATTTTCTCCCCGGGTCTGAGGCTGATCCGATCTCCCACCTGTAATTGGGCGACCGGCAAATCCTGCTCCGAACCATCCGCACCAATGACACGGGCCGTTTTTGGCTGCAGTCCTATCAATTTACGAATGGCGGACGAGGTATTTCCTTTAGCCCGTTCTTCGAGCAACTTTCCCAGCAAGACGAAAGCAATAATCATCGTAGCAGCCTCATAATAGACATGAGGTTCCAATCCACGAGAGAGCCACACTTGCGGGAAGAGCGTATTGAACAGACTGAACAAAAATGCGATAGAGGTACTCAAGGCGACCAATGTATCCATATTGGCCGATCGGTGTGAGGCCTGTTTCCAGGCGTTGATGTAGAACAGACGCCCGAACCAAAAGACGGGCAAAGAGAGCAACAGCATCAACCATGCAGCCCAACGTTCATGCATAAACACCATTCCCAGGATCATCAGAGGCAGAGCGAAACACCAGACTTTCACCGTATTGCGTTTCAATTCACGATAATGATTCTGCTGGGCCTGTTGCTGTTCCTCTTCGGCGTGACTTTCGTCCACGATCAGATCATAGCCGATCTCTCGCACGGCCTGTTGCAACTGGAGCAAGGTCACACGTGCAGGGTCATATTCGACATGAAGCTGATTGGAGGCGAAATTGACAGATGCAGCGGCCACACCTTCGACCGTACGCACTCTGTTTTCGACATTCGCTGCGCACACGGCACAGCTCATTTCCAGCACCGGAATATTTTTCTTGACGATTTCCATTTTTTTGCTTTGGTCCGTTTATCTGTTTCCTGCTCACAGCCACACTACGCATTACCGGAAGTACACCCATAAAGGGCTTCTGTTCTGTTCCGCACCGCCTGCATACAGCAGCTGAGGGATGTAAGCTATCAAAATTAAACATTTGCAAAGAAAAATTCTACCTTTGTTGTCCATTGTGCGCCCTCCTTCAAGGGTTGTTTTTCCAAACCGATTCAATATCTGTCTGACATACAAGAGGTAAAAACCGTATTTGGACACTCGATTGTTCCTACATTTTTTAAGAGGGATCCATGTATGGAGCGGGTTGAACAGGAGTAGTCCTCATTGCCCAGCCTTTCGCCATACCGCATTACAAAGGATTGCGGAAAACGGACATGAGGGCACATTCCTCACACTGGCCAAACGCCAAGACTCAAGCCGGAGAACAGAGGATACAATCGCCAGGAACGCAACTGAGGCTCTACTGTTGAGAGAATGCGAAGCTGCCAAGAGATTGCCTCTACTGGATAGACATTGGGAAGGTGCTTAGTGACAACGACCGAGCCTTACTGAACACATTTCAGCGAGGATGTAAAGCCATATTGCCTCGCTTCGAATGGGTTTCAGGAGGGGGAGGAAAGCAATGGTATCACCATGTGATTACCTCGCCCAAACGGAGTCAGGGCAACGGTGAAACCGCAACAGTGGAACCGCAACAGTGGAACCATAATGGTGGTGCCGCAATAGCATAGCCCCATTACTCCGCCCCACTGCACAACCCTACTCCCGAATATGCTGTAAGGGGAGATGCAGGGCCACAACGGCAAGGCCACGTCCCGGAAGCGTTTCAGGGGTCAGAGGTGAAAACACCATAAAACGACCTCGCCACGCAAAGCATCAGGATAGGCATTTAGCCTCCGCAACAGAACCTCACTCCCAACAGGGAGCGTAAATGAGCTAAAACATAACCATGCAAGCCTATACAAACCGACATATCTGGAAAATCACCTATCCGCTGCTGATCAGCTTATTGATGGAAAACCTGATCGGCCTGACCGATGTAGCCTTTTTGGGCCGTGTCGGCGATGTCGAATTGGGGGCATCGGCATTGGCCGGCGTCTATTTCATGGCAATCTTTATGCTCGGATTCGGGTTCAGTATCGGCGTGCAAATCCTCATTGCCCGACGAAACGGAGAGGGACGTCCCCGAGAAATCGGCAAAATCTTTCAACAGGGATTATTGTTCTTGTTGTGTTTTGCCGCTGTCATGTTTTTTGTTTCCAAACAGTACACACCCCGACTACTCCGCACCCTGATTGAATCCGATGCGGTCTATGCTGCGGCCGTTGCCTATTTGGACTGGCGTGTTTACGGTTTCTTTTTTTCATTTGCGGCAGTACTGTTCCGGGCCTTCTATGTCGGCACCACCAACACCCGCCTGCTGACTGCCAACTCAATTATCATGGTGCTCACCAACATCGTGTTGAACTACATACTCATATTCGGGAAATTGGGATGTCCGGCCTTGGGTATTGCAGGTGCAGCCATCGCTTCATCCATTGCAGAGTTGAGTTCACTGCTCTTTTTTGCTATCCATACCCGCTTGCACGGTTACGCAAAACGTTACGGGCTGTTCCGTCTCCAGGGTTTCAATCTCTCCATTCTGACACAGATTTTCAACGTGTCGATTTGGACTATGCTGCAGGCCTTTATCTCCACAGGCACCTGGTTCATCTTCTTCTTGACCGTAGAACACCTCGGTGAGCGTCCACTGGCCATCTCCAACATTGTTCGCAGCGTCTCCTCCATTCTGTTCGTAACGGTCAGCGCATACAGCTCCACCACCAGTGCCTTGACCAGCACCCTGATGGGCAAAGGAGAATACGATCAGGTCATGCCGACCGTACGACAAATTATCGGTCTGGCCTATCGTGTAGCACTGCCTGTAATGATATTGATCTGCCTGTTTCCGTCCGTCGTGCTTCGTCTATACACCAATGATCCCACCCTAATTGCCGCATCGGTTGGCTCATTATGGGTCATGGTGGCCGGCTATTTGACGCTGATTCCCGGCAACATCTATTTCAATGCGGTCTCAGGTACCGGCAACTCCTTTATGGCCATGCTGATGGAGTTAGGAGCATTAGCCCTGTATGTACTTTCGATCTGGTGGATCATCATTCTCCACCGTCCCAGCATTACGCTCTGTTGGACTGTCGATATCATATATAGCATTGGATTGCTATTATTTACCTATCTTTACCTCGTCAAAGCGAATTGGCGCAACAAAAAAATTTAACCATTCATGACAGAACTCACTTTATCGACACCCTCTATTCTTTTCTCTGCCATATCCTTGATTTTGCTGGCATACACCAACCGCTTTCTCTCCTATGCACAGTTAGTACGGACTCTCAAGGCCGATTACGACAAAAATCCCTCGACCATTACCCATCTGCAGTTGGCCAATCTTCGCCGCCGGCTCTACATGGCCCGTTCGATGCAGCTATTTGGTGTCAGCAGCCTGTTGTTGTGTGTGGTTTGCACCTTTCTGATATACATCGGCTTACAGATGATTGCTGTTTACACGTTTGGAATAGCATTGGTGCTGTTAACCATCTCATTGGGCATCTCGATCCGTGAGCTGTTGATCTCGGTACGTGCTTTAGAGCTTCACCTGGACAGTTTTGAACGGATGAAACCCCTGACGGCAACCTCTGGTCGTGAAGGCAATATCGAAACGCCTCGCCGCCGCAAGGGCACCTCAGAGGAGCACCGTCCAGCCTCTGTTCCGACAGATCAAAGCCTCCGTACGAAGAAACCCGCCAAAGGCAAGACTAAAAAAGAGGAGAGCAACAAACGTGTTGAAACCAAGGCAGCCAGCTCCACATCATCATCTTCTGCGGCTGCGACAACGGCTGTTGCGGCAACTTCTCGCTCCACCGCTGCGACTACAACAGCGTCAACGACCCCAGCAGCACCCAAAGGTTCCGGGGCTATTGAATCTTCAGGCACATCTGGAACATCGGCAGCTTCAAAGAGTCGTCGCAAAAAGGCTTCAGCCACTGCAGCCACCGCAGCCAGTTCCACCTCTGCAACCGAGGAGGGCCTCACTCCATCCCCTACCAAGAGACAATCAAAAGGCGGTCCTGACAAACAGTCTTCTACCTCATCACAGAAACAGACACCGAAGAGTAAAGTTGTTTCAGGAAAGACGGCCGATGCAGTTCGTGTAATGGCAACGAGAAGCAAGACCACTCTCCCCATAGCATCAACAGAGGCTCCGGAGGGCGAGGAATCCTCTGACACTGCCACTCGTGCTGCCGACAAGAGCGAGGGGACATCATCCACCCAGCGTACCCAACAGGGCCGACGTCGTGGAGGACGTAGCCGCACCCGCTCCACCTCAGAGACAGCAACAGCACCAGGCACAGGCAATGCAATTCAAGAGAGTTCTCTCCCTGCAGCAGAAAATATAAATGCGGAGGATATAAAGGGTTAATCAACAGGCAGGAGAACAGCGGATCGCCTCTACTTACACATCGTACGTTTGAAAGAAACAACCGAACGGTTACCTGATCCAGAAAACAGCTCCTGACCATACCGCAAAAAGAGGCAAAAAACAGAAGGCAACGATCGGAATATTCCAATCGTTGCCTTCTATTTTTTGTAGCCTATTTTACGTTTTACATCCAACGTCTCAGAGCCATCAAGAAATTACAGTTCGATGTGGCTAACCACTCAAATGCATACCGCACAATGTGCACATCACACGCACACCGTATGCACACCTCACACATGCCACAAGCACGTCCCACACACGCTATATGCACATTCCTGCACACAACTCCTGCACGTTCCGCACACCCGCCGCATATTACACGCGCACCTGTTACTTGCATGCCGTATGGCTCCTTCTCATCCGTTTTGTCAGATAGTTGATTCTCTGTTGCTTGTACTTATGCTGTTGCCTACGGCTAACGGCCTTCCACACTTCCGACCAACAGATCATGCAAATTTGTATTCCGTTCGAAAACCAACCGGGCAAAAGAGCATTGGGGAATCACTTTTCGCTTGCTTTTGCGAGCCTCTTCAGCCAGCGCCAACACCAATTTCCGGCCCACACCCTGCCCTTCATATTCAGGGAAGACAACCGTATGGTCAATCAGCCACCGATCGGTTCCGACCTCCTGGTAGGAGATCCATCCAAGTGCCTTTCCTTCATCAACGATCCGGAGAATTCCTTTGCGATCTCCTCGTGAATATTCTATTTCCATAGTTGTTCGGTTTTCATTCAACAGTTATACAATTCACAAAACACACGCCAAAGTTCTTTCGCACCTTTTTCCATTATCTAAGGTGTCGTCCATCGTTTCACGTTGCGGCATCGGTTCTTTATCGTTTTCCACTTGGGAGAACAGGATCCACCAATACAACAGATACCGCACTCGACAAAACAGATTGAGGATACAGGTCTGTGGTGCGGTTGTTTCCGTTCACAGTTTCAGTGTTGCGGCGGCTCCCGTTATCGAGGCGATACACGTGGCTGGCGAGACTCACCTTATTGAGACGATCCTCTTGACTGGCGAGGATCACCTTATTGAGGCAATTCACTTGGCTGGCGAGGATCACCTTATTGAGGCAATTCACTTGGCTGGCGAGGCTCACTTTACGGGAACACTCCCCTTGCCGGAATACTCCCCATTATAGGGGTGGTTCGCTTAGTGCAGCGGCTCCCGTTGTTGAGACGATCCACGTAGCTGGAGCGGTTCACTTAACTGGAATGACTCTCTTTGTTGGGATGCTACCCTTGTTGGTCGGTTCATTTGTTGAGGCAGTTCACTTCTGACAAACGCCACTACCCCTGCACGCATCTTTCCTCAAGCAAAACTCACCGCAAAGTTTTCTCCCCTGTCAAAAGCCCGTACAAAAAGTATCTGCAGTACAATTAGCGTCTCCAGGCACCGATGATTTCAGCCACATACATTTTGTGGAAATCTTCGTGAGGATACCACCGTGCGACTGTTTCGTAATCGATAAAGTTTCCTTTTTCAATCATATCGGTATAGCATTTGCGGCAATCGAGCACAAGCGAGGCCTCTTCAAAAGCCATATTTCCCGATGGAGTTGCAAAGGGGGTCAATTTTGTTTCGGCCACCTTATCGATTTCACGACCGGATTTGGTTCCGCATAATTGTAACACTTTGCGATACTCTTCGCCGAAAAACGACAAGGTGAAGCCTTCGTTACGTTCGACAAAATCAAATGTATAACGCTGTGGGCGAATAAAGACGAAGGCGACAGGCCGATTCCACAAGAAACCGAGTCCGCCCCAGCTGGCAGTCATCATATTGAACTTTTCAGCATTGCCGGCCGTCACCAGCATCCACTGCTCTCCGATCAATTTAAAAACATTTTCATCCAATACTTTAGGATCGATCTCTGACAAAAGGTTCATCATGAATATTTTTATAGGATTGCTTTACAATTTACATATTTTGTTGCAGATAAAGCTCCGTCAATCTCGAAACCGGATAGCGGGTTATCTCCTCTCGGGCCATCATCAACGCCTCGGGCGGCAGCGATTCGGGCCACTGTTTCAGGTCTATTTCATAAAAATTGGCATAAATCGTTCGATGTGACAGTTGATGTTTCGGCATCGACACACTGTGCACCACGGTGTATTCCTGATCTCCGACCCAAACAGGGAAACGGGGATCTTTCCGCAGCTGTTCGAAATCAAGCGGTTTCTCTGTTTCAATCAACGGAAACTCATACAGGTTTTTCCAAATATCTTGTCCCGTACGTCTGACCAGGACCGTCTGTTCGCCGCAATGCAAATACAGATAATTAAAATAGCGTGGTTTGACAGCGGTACGTCCGGCTTTTACCGGCAACTTTTCCACACTTTCCTGCCGCAAGGCGACACATTGTTGGGCCAACGGACAGTTCGTACATTCCGGAGAACGGGGTACACACTGCAACGCCCCAAACTCCATCATTGCCTGATTATGGAGTGCGGCCTGCTGGCGGTCCAGCAAATCGGTTGCCAACTCAACAAAGCGGCGTTTAGCGGCCGGAGTATCAATGGGCAGATCTATGCCGAACAGACGGGCCAAAACCCGATAAACATTGCCATCGACCGTTGCGTAGGGTTGATTGTATGCAAAAGAGCAGATTGCGGCGGCTGTATAATCGCCGATACCTTTCAGTGAGCGCACATCGTGATAATCGGTCGGAAAAACACCGGCGTATCGTTCCACAATTTCACGAGCGGCTGTATGCAGATTTCGGGCCCGGCTGTAATAGCCCAATCCCTGCCACATTTTCATCAACTCGTCTTCACCGGCTTCGGCCAAAGAGCTCACATCGGGGAACCGCTCCACAAAGCGGTTATAATATTCCAAACCCTGAACTACACGGGTCTGTTGCAAAATCACCTCAGAGATCCAGATTTTGTATGGATCGGAGGTCTCTCTCCACGGCAATTCACGACGGTTGATCTCATACCACTGGATCAATACCCGGCTGATTTCGGATGGTTTTACATCTCTGATTGGATTGGGGAGGGACATGCTCATACGATTCGGAGCCTTCCTGATACTTCGATTGAGATTCGGGCCTATTTGAGAGGTTACAGCAGGTCTGTCACCTCTGCCCGTGTAAAGCGCACCAGATCTTTCGGAGCGATTTTTAATTGGAGGCCCCGCATACCGGCGCTGATATAAATATAGTCAAAATCGAGACACGACGAGTGAATATATCCCATGGGGTAGTCCTTGCAGATATCTCGCATTTCCAAAATCATATTCAGCCCT
>OGYZ01002214.1_pt1 | contig 13734 bp, 10 predicted proteins | sample 1576681 | NCBI WGS metagenome assembly OGYZ01 (sample SAMEA3541480, study PRJEB24748) | human gut metagenome | biome: human gut; feature: human-associated habitat; material: faeces | place: China | collected 2012 | reverse complement strand
CTGAACATTATAGTGGTGGAAAGTTTCACAACTCCCCACCACTATTGTCCCATGTGTGTCCAGCCGCCCGCTGTTTTGACGCTTACGTTTTGTTGCAGATAGGACACATTTATGCTATCATAAAAGCACAACAAAAGGGTGCAGCAGTTCTCCGTGAACTGCCGCACTTTTGCATCACCGTGGGGCAACGAGGACACCCAGACGCTTATCGACATTCTGGCGCGGTATGGTGTCAAGACCACCTTCTTTGTTGTGGGAGATTGGGCGGAGAAGTACCCGGAGTCCGTCAAAGCCCTGCACGACGCGGGCCACGAGGTGATGAGCCACTCCGATCACCACGACCATTACAACAGTCTGTCCACTCAGCAGATCATTGACGATGTCACCGCCAGCAACGAGCGGATTAGTGCTGTTACCGGCGTGACCCCCACGCTGATCCGTTGTCCCTACGGGGAGTATGACGACCACGTCATCGCCGCCATACGCTCCATGGGTATGGAACCTATCCAGTGGGATGTGGACTCCCTGGACTGGAAGGACTACGACGCGGATACGATATGCAGGCGCGTAACATCCAAGGTGCAGCCGGGGAGCATCGTGCTGTTCCACAACGCTGCGCTGCACACGCCGGAGGCCCTGCCTGCCATCCTCGACTGCCTGATCAACGACGGGTATACCGTTGTGCCCATCAGTCAGCTGATCCTCGATCCGCCCTACACCATCGACCACACCGGCCGGCAATTCCCGGCGGAAACAGTTTCCACTACATAAGCACGACATGGGGGCACCTAAACAGTGCCCCCATTGATCTTCGACCTGAAAGCCGCATCTGTTCGCACGCTGATCCATCTGTCAGAGACAGCAACTCCTCGGCAGTGTCCATATTCTCAAAGCGAAGCGCGTCCGTATCCCTGTGGCCAAAGGTCAAAAAGTCCACATTACCAGTCACTCCTTTCTTGATTTTTGGGGCAAACGAAAAGAGCAGCTGTTTTCTATGCGAAAATGGCTGCTCTTTTCTAATATTTATATACTTCAACTGTTATCTGTTCAAATTTCTCTCCATCCATCCGTGCATCTGTTTATCAATTTTGAAATAGGACATTGTGCCTCCGCCCTCAATCCAGTCATAGTTCGGATAGAAGGAGATAAAGAAGCGCAAGCCAGAGGCGGTTTCGATTCGGAGATTTCTTCGATCATCGGCAAAAGCAGTGTGCGCTTCCTGTTGATTTTCTTCGGGGATACCATCAAATACTTCCGTCTGGAAGTCATCGTTTCCATAACTCACAAGTGTAATCGTCATGTGATAGAACTCGGTGATTTCCTGCCGATTTGTTACCGGTGAGCCAACTTCTTGTTCGTTGTTCCACTTCATTTCTGTAATGGATGCAATATCGTCTGCGCTCTCAATGCCATACACGCGATAAAGCTCGGTGAACGAACAGTTTGTGTTGCTGTCAAACTGATAGAAGTTGCAGAACAGCGCGGCATACCATGTGTCACCGTCTCGCAGAACATATACGCCATCACAAACAGCAGGTGCATACCGGTATAGCTCGATGTCAGTCTGGCTGACAGTGCTTTTATAGCCAATGCCTCCGTCAGATTTCAGGTAGGAAATGTGTTCGCCAGCCATATCGGCGGTGATTTCAGGCGGCAGACCATACTTCTCAAGCACCTCCGGAAGTTTGACAGCCTCGTAAAATTTGCCGTTGTACTCAAGTGCGGCAATGTTCTGCACGGGATCTTGGGTGTCAGGACCTCCCTTATGGTGAAGCACAGGAATGGCGATAGTCACCGCCAGACACAGGCAGGCTGCAACAACTCCCCATTTGACCCACTTGCGCTTCGGCTTCGCATTGGTGCGGACATTGTTGGTTTCCTCGATAATATCATCGTTCAGCATATTCAAAGCGTCACTGATGTGTTCTTTCTTCATAGCTCATAGCCCTCCTTTTCCAAGTATTCTTTCAAACCTTGCCTTGTTCGGTAGAGCATACTCTTGACCTTCGGTTCACTCATGCCGTAGTAGTCTGCGACTTCTCGGATAGGATCCGCAAAGTAGTATCTGCCGACAAAAGTGTTTCGTGCTTCTGCCGGGAGTGTGTAGAGATAGGTATTGATCGCTTCCGCAAGCAGTTTCAATTCTATGCTCTGCTCCGTGGTTTCGCTGCCGGAAATACAATCCTCCAGCTCGGAAAGAGAGACTGCATATTCCGAGTGCTTCCGTTTATCCCTGTTGCGTGTGCGGAACGCATCAATGGATAGTTGTCGTGTGATTTTTCCTAAATAAGTGGAGAGGACGCTTGGCTTATGCGTCGGCATGGAGCTCCACGCCTTTAAGTAGGTATCGTTGACGGTTTCCTTGCTGTCCTCCCAGTCGGAGAGGATATTGTAGGCGATCTTTGAAAGATACCGCCCATATTTCCGCTCCGTTTCGCTGATGGCACTCTCATCTCTTTTCCAGTATAAGTCAACGATCATTTCATCCTGCATGGGCGAACCTCCTTTCTCATCTGCTGTCAGGTTCCTTCACTATATATCCCGACAAAAATCGGATTTGGTTTCACGATTTTCAAAATTTCTTCAAAAAAATTATAGCAGATATTTGTGAACGCTTCTACCCATGCCGTTTACGCTGTTTTTCTTCGCTGCTTCAGTAGCGGTACATCGGCGCGTTATCCTCCGTATCGGCAGGTTCCTCCATCAGAGATTTGAACGCATCGGGGTCTTCACGCCATTCCTCTCGCGGCAGCGGATTTGATTGCAGCAGGGCGTACAGGTGCTCTGCCAGCTCTGTTTTGCCCTGCTCGATGGCGGTCTGGATAAGGTATAGGTGTTGCTATGCAGAGTTTTCTGCTTTCATTCGTACCGCTGTGTCTATGCCTGCCCGGCCGGCCCCTCCGGCGGCAGCCAGCGTTTGCCTCCCAGCCGTATCAGATACAGCAGACCCCGGACGCACAGCTCCGCGCACATGGCCGCCCACACGCCGGGCAGTCCCCACCGGGGCGCGGCCAGCCACGCCAGTGGCAGGCGGATGCCCCACATGGTGCCCAGATTGAACAGCGTGGGCACCAGTGTGCTGCCTGCACCCTGAAATACGCCGCCGGCCACGATGGACGCGCCATACATAGCCTCGGCAAAGGCCTCAATACGCAGGACGCGGGTGCCCAGGGCGATGATGTCGCTGTCCGGCGTCAGTGTCGCCATCATCTGCGGGGCGAAGGCGTACAGCAGCCCGCCGGTGACGACCATGACAACGATACCCAGCAGTACCGTGACCCAGCCCAGGCGTCTGGCCATGCGGCGGCGTCCCGCTCCCACGCTCTGCCCCACCAGCATGGCCGCAGCACTCTGGATGCCGTAGGCGGGCATATAGCACAGGCTTTCCGCCGTGACAGCAAAGGAGTTTGCAGCGATAGCCACGGTGCCCAGGGGCGCCACGATGGCGGTGGACACGATCTGCGCGGTGGACAGTATCACCTTCTCCGATGCCACTGGCGCCGCGATGCGGAGCACCATGCGCAGCTGTGTGCGGTCAAGGTGCAGACGCTCACCCTTCTCCAACCGCAGCGCCGGGCTGCGGCGCAGGACGAAATACAGCAGGTACAACCCCACCGCCAGCTCCGCAAGGCCAGTGCCCAGGGCGGCGCCCGCCGTGCCCAGTCCCGCGCCGGGCAGGGATAGTGCGCCCAGCCGGATGGTACCGGTGGGGAAAATAAGCAGGGTGTTGAACACCACATCCAGCGCACACATGAGCACCATGCAGACACCGGGCGTGCGCATATTGCCGGTGGCCTGCAGCTGTCCCGCCGCCACGTTGTCCAGCTGGAGGGCGGGCAGGAACAGACTGTACACCAGGAAGTAGGCAGAGGCATCCCGCCAGATATCCTGCTCCGCCCGCAGCAGCCGGGGCAGCGGCGCAGACAGTGCCGCCGCCAGCGCCGCCATGACCACGCTGAAGGCCAGGCACAGCACCAGCGCCTGCTTGAGGATGTTGCGCGCCTCGGCCAGGCGGCCGCCGCCCACCCGCTGCGCCGTCAGCACGTTGAAGCCCATAGCTGCCGCGTAAGACAGCCCTCCGAACAGCCAGGTGGTGGAGGCCACCAGCCCCACTGCCGCCGACTGGGACGCGCCCAGGCGGCCCACCATGGCCGCGTCGATATATTGCATGATAATAGTGGCCAGCTGTGCCATGATGGCCGGCCAGCTGAGCTGCAGCGTCAGGCTGATCTGCTGCCGGGTGGACAGCGGCGCGCCGCTGCGCAGCAAAGCCAGATGATCCGTTTTCAAGGGTGTCCCTCCATAGAGCTTGTTTTTTCACTGTACCATCGATTGACAAGGACAAACAAGTCCTTGTCAATCGATGGTACCACGGACGCGCGCTTTTCGCAACCCCGGCGTGGCGGAGCACCGTGATATACAGCATATAAATGTGCGGGTACAGTCCGTTGTCCGGGCGTCCAATACCCGGCCGGGCTTGTTCAGGCCGCGCAATATGGTACAATGCCCGTAAAGAATATCGGCGGGACCGTATCCCGCGAAAAGAGGATAATATGGAGTATCGTGTTCTGCCCCACGGCGGGGAGAAGGTCAGCGCCATCGGCACGCAGCCGGAGGAGTTCGCCGCCATGATCACCGACCGCCTGCAGCTTGAGCTGCGGAATAACTGAACTGACCGACCGGCCCCACGGCATAGCCGTGGGGCCGGTTTTACTTTACTGGCACATCAGAAACGCTTTCAGCGCCAGCTGGAAGGTCAGCATCTGCTCGCTGTCGTTATAGTTCAGATCCAATATCTCGGCAATACGATCCAGCCGGTACAGCAGCGTGTTCCGGTGGATAAACAGCGCCTTGGAGGTCTTTACGGAGTTCTGACAGTTGTTGAAATAGGTTTCCAGCGTGTACAGCAGCTGGGTATTGTGTTCCTCGTCGTACGCCAGCAGCGGCTTGATCCGCTGGATCAGCGCCAGTTTCGCATTGGGTGAGTCATAGATGAGCTCGCAGAGAATATACCGGCGGTAAGTGGCAATACGCTCGTCGCATATCCTACTGGCCAGATCCACCGTGCGGAGCGCCTGGGAATAGCTGCGGCAGAATTCCGCAAGCGAGGGCACAGGGTCACCGATGCCGAAGATCACACCCCGATCCTGCCCCTTAGTGCTGAGCATCTTCATCAGGTCCCCGCAGTACTCCCGCACCAGCGCCACCTGCTCATACACGGGCAGGCTCTCGCTCTGCTGCAGCACAAGGATCACGTTGTTGTACTTGGCGAAAGCATAGCTGATATTCCCGGACAGCATCTCCCACTTGTCCGCCAACTGGCTGCGCAGCAGGGCGCTGGTGCCCAGCCATTCTGACGTCTGCAGCAGCCGGTTCTGCTCGGTGAAGGAGATCAGCGCACAGATATAGGGCGAATACAGCGGGATATTGCAGTAGTTGGCGGATTTGACGATCTCGCCGTAGGACAAAGCTCCCTCCGTCACCAGGCCGTCCAGGAAGTGGCTGATCTCCCTCCTGGAGGATGAACCCCCGCGCTTTTTGATCAGCACCAGCGTGCACGCGGCGGCAATACGTCGGTACAATGTGTTCTCATTCTCGGTCAGCGGCGCATTGGCGGGGCGGATCGCGCCCAGATACCCCATGATCTCCTGCTCGGAGTGGATGGGATAAATGTGCACGCATTTGTCCTCCTGCTGTAAGGGATAGATTCCTGCGGACAGACCTGCTGTCCGCAGTTTTTCTACCTCCTTGACGCGCTCCGGCACGGAGAACAGCACCTGCCCCACAGCCAGTTCTTCCCGCAGCCCCGGCTGCAGCATCTGGGAAACGCACTGTATCTTCCGGCTCGGTGTCATATACAGCAGCGGCACGTGAAGCAGCGGGCCGCACTTTTTCAGCAGATATTCCACCTCCGCGTGTCCCTGCAGCACATCAAACATGGCCTGATACACCATCTGCAGCGCCTGTTCCTCGTTGATGCCGTAAACATATTTGCTGACGGCTTCACTGATCTCGGATAGGGAGGTGTGGTAGGGAATACGCATCAGCGGGAAGTGCAGCTCATCGGCCAGCTGCAGCATAGCGGGCGGTATCTCATGAAAATACCGTTTCATTTTAATAACAAGGCCGCCGGAGCCGCTGTCGGCCAGATCCCGCAGCACCTTCTCCTGCTTTACCGGGTCGTCCAGCAAAAAGTAGCCCGTAGTCAGCATGATCTCTCCGGCACGCATCCAATTGACCATCTCCGGGTTATCGAACATCACTGCGCCGGATATGGTGCGCGCCAGGCCGTCCGCACCGGCGGCCACCTCCACCACCCGCAGCTCATTCTGTTTCAAAAGCTCCCGCAGCGTCATAAGTACGCCTCCCTTCGGCAAAACACCAAAACACCCCCTATTTTGATGGTACCATTATACCCCATAAGTGTAAACCACCTTTTGTGCAGACGCACAAAAAACCGGGCGCGAATTTGTGCCGTGCGGCGGGCATGGCCGAGGAAATCGTGCTACCCTATAGGTGAAAATACTTCAGGCCGCAAAAGAGGGAGCACATGAAAATTACTGTTCTGACCTGGTGCGTCAGCTTTTTACCGATACTGCTGCTGATTATGCTGCTGGCGGTTTTCCGCGTATCTACTGCCCGCGCCGCAGGTGTGACACTGCTGCTGACCGTACTGTCCGCCTTAGTAGTGTACAAAGCGGACATACAGCTGGTACTGTTCGAGAGTCTGAAAGGCGTGTGGAGCACAGCCACCATCCTATATATCATCTTCCCCGCGCTGCTGCTGTACGAGCTCATCGCCGCCTCCGGCGCCATAGATGTGATGAACGACACCATGCGGCGGCTGAGCCCCCACGAGCTGTTCCGCATCCTGACAGTAGGTTGGGTATTCGTGGGATTTCTGCAGGGTATCACCGGCTTTGGCGTTCCGGTCGCCATATGCGTCCCCATGCTGGTGGCGCTGGGCGTTCGCCCCACCATGGCGGTCATCATCGCCCTGCTGGGCCAAGCCTGGGGCAACACCTTCGGCACGCTGGCTGTGGCCTGGGACGTGCTGGCGCAGATCTCCGGCATCACCGGCACGGAGCTGCATCTGACTGCCCGCTACACCGCCTTGCTTCTGTGGATACTGAACCTGGCCGCCGGCGCATTGATCTGCTGGCTGTATGACCGGGGCCGCGGGCTGCGGCAGGGCGCTGTGTTTGTCCTTGTGATCTCCCTGATACACGGCGGCGGCGAGCTGCTGGTCGCACAGTACAACGCCTCCATCGCGGCCTTTATCCCCGCCACCGTGGCTATGGCCGCCATACTCCCCCTGTCCCGTCTGTCCATGTACCGCAGAGCATACGCCTGTGAAGGCAGCCCCATGATGGTACGCCGGACCTCCGCGACAGGCGCGGAAAAGCCTCGCGGCGCCGTCTGGCTGTACTTTGCCCCCTATATGGTGCTGATCCTTGTTACCGTAGTACTTCTGGTGATCCCTTCCGTCCACGAGGCGCTGAGCCGCTGGAGCGTGGGGTTCGCTTTCCCCGAGACCCGCACCGCCTACGGCATCGTCAATGCTGCCACGGCAAAGTACTCTCCCTTCCACCCGCTGGTGGATTCCGGTACCGTACTGCTGCTGACCTGTATCATCAGCTACGCCCTGCTCCATGGCCGCGGTCTGCTGGAGCGTTCACAGCTCCGCGTCATGCTGTCACGGACGCTGCAGAAAACAAGACCCGTAGCCGTGTCCCTGATCCTGCTGCTGATCATCTCCAAGCTCATGAGCGGCAGCGGCCAGACGCTGGTGCTGGCGCAGGGCATCACCCACGTCATGGGTCGGTGGTACGCGTTGCTGGCCGGCGTGCTGGGTGTGATAGGCTCCTTTGTCACCGGCAGCAACATGTCCTCCAACATCCTGTTCACCGATGTACAGGTGAATGCAGCCGCCGACCTCGGCGTCAGCAGCAGCCCCCTGCTGGCGGCGCAGACCGCCGGCGCCTCCGCCGGCAGTATGATCTCCCCCAGCAAGATCATCCTGGGCACCACAGCCGGCGGCGTACCCGGCGAAGAGGGCACGGTACTGCGCTTCACGCTGCTGACGGCAGCGATCCTCACTTTGGTCACTGGGGTGATCTGCTGGATCATCCTGTAATAAGAAAGGAGAGCAAATCGTGAAAACTTTGTTCCGCAATGGCAGCATCCACACCATGAACGGCACAGAGGTCGTTCATTCCCTGCTGGTGGAGGACGGCCGCATTCTGGATGTGAACTGCGATGTCCCCGCTGGCGAGTGTCAGGTGGTGGACCTGCACGGTAAGACCGTGCTGCCCGGCTTCCACGACAGCCACGAGCACTTCCTCTGCTATGCCACGGATAAGGAGAAGATCAACTTCTTCGGTATCCGCTCTCTGGAGGAAATGGCCGAGCGCACCCGCCGGTACATCGCCGACCGCGGCATCAAAAAGGGCGAATGGATCCAGGGCGGCGGTTGGAACGAAAATGAGTTCGACGTGCCTGTGCTGCCCTCCCGGCAGGATCTGGACAAGTTCTGCCCGGACAACCCCGCCATCTTTACCCGTACCTGCTGCAGCGTGGCCGTGGCCAACACCGCCGCGCTGAAGGCCGCCGGCATTTTTGATGATATTCCCACGCTGCAGGACGGTCACATCGTGGTGGATAAAAACGGCGTCCCCACCGGCATGCTCCACGAGCGCGCCCGGCACCTGGTCTATGACATCCTGACCAAGTACACCAAGGAACAGCTGAAGCAGTTCATCCTGGACTATCAGAAGGATCTGCTGTCCACCGGTCTGACCACCGTACAGACCGACGACTTCAAGCTGTGGGACGCCACTATCGATGACATTCTGGCCGCCTATGAGGAACTGGACAAAGAGGGCAAGCTGAACGTGCGCTTCATCCAGCAGCTCCGCCTCATCACCGACGCGCAGCTGGAGGACTACCTCCACCGCCACAGCGGCCGCACCGGCGACGGCAGCGAGTTCTTCAAGATCGGTGCCTTCAAGCTGTTGCCCGACGGTTCCCTGGGCGGAAAGACCGCCGCGCTGCGTGAGCCCTATGAGAGCGACCCGGAAAATAAGGGCATCTTCGTCTATGACGAGAAGGTGTTCTATGACCTGCTGGAAAAAGCCTACCGCAACGGCCTGCAGCTGGCCATCCATGCCATCGGTGACTATACCATGGACGTGATTTTGGACTGCTATGAAAGGATCGCCGCCAAGTACCCCAAGCCCGATCCACGGTTCCGCATCATCCACTGTCAGATCACCAGCGAAGATATTTTGGACCGCTTCGCCCGCAACGGCGTTTTGGCGGACATCCAGCCCCTGTTCATCCGTGCGGATATGGAGATCGCCGAGGAGCTGCTGGGCAAGGAGCGTGTCTCCACCTCCTACGCCTGGAAGACCATGCTGGACAAGGGCATCCACGTTTCCGGCAGCTCCGACGCCCCTGTGGAATCCTTCGACCCCATCCTGGCTATCCACTGCGCCGTCACCTCTCAGAATTTGGATGGACAGCCTGCGGGCGGCTGGCTGCCGCAGCAGAAGCTGACTGTGCAGGAGGCCGTGGCGCTGTACACCACCGGCTCCGCCTACACCAGCTACGAGGAAAACGTCAAGGGCAAGCTATGCCCCGGCTATCTGGCGGACTTCATCGTCCTGTCCCAGGACATCTTCTCCGTTCCGGAGAATGAGATCGTCAACACCAAAGTTGAGCAAACCTACTTGGGAGGTAAGTTGGTATATTCCCGTTGACATCCCCTTTCCCGCGCATCAGAATAAGACGATACAAGAGAGGAGAGAATCATGAAAAAGAAAAGAAATCTTATCGGTGTATGTCTGGTGGCCGTTCTCATGCTCGCTCTGACCGTTATCGGCTATGCTGCCGGTGACGGCGAAGCGGCACCGGAGTACGGCGCATGGTGCCTGGTCCCCCCGCTGGTCACCATCGTCCTGGCCTTCGTTACCAAGCAGACCATCATCTCCATGTTCATCGGCATCTGGGTAGGTGCCACCATCATCCATCACTTTAACCCCATTGACGGCCTGATCGGCAGCTTCACTGGGTACCTGGTGCCCTCTATTGCCGACAGCTGGAACGCGGGCATGCTGATCATCATGGCGCTCATTGGCGGCTTCATGTATATGCTCAGCGCCTGCGGTGGCGCGGAGGCCTTCGGCCGCTGGGCCGAGAAGGTGGCTAACAACCGCAAAAAGAGCCAGCTGCTGGCATGGATCGCCCCCTTCGTGTTCATCTTCAACCAGGGCTGTCTGCTGGTGGGCGTCATCATGCGTCCCGTCACCGACAAGACCCATATCTCCCGCGTAAAGCTGGCCTACATCACCGATGCCATGGGCGCACCGCTGGTCTCTATGTCCCCCATCAGTGATAACGGCGTGTACCTGGTGGGCCTGCTGGCCGCCGAGATCGCCGCTCTGAACCTCACCGGCGTGGGTGCCTATGACCTGTATTTCGGTATGTTCCAGTTCAACCTGTACGGTGTGTTCTCCGTCATCACCGTCCTGCTGGTCATCCTGTTCGGTCTGGATGTCGGCCCCATGTACAAGGCCGAGAAGCTGGCTATCGAGACCGGCAAGACCTACAGCGACACCGACAACCTGATCGCCACTCCCCCCGAGACCGACTTCGCTGAGGACTGCAAGCTGAGCATGGCCAACTTCCTGGCCCCCATGATCACTCTGATCCTCACCATCTTCGCCGTGGTGTTCTACACTGGCCAGATCTGGGTCAACGGCTTCATTGGCTGCTTCGGCCACGCCAATATCCAGATGGCCATCGCCATGTGCTTCCTCACCGGCTCCATCGCCGCCGGAATCGTGGGCATTAAGTCAAAGCTCATTACCCTGGGCGGTGCCATTGACAAGTGGACGAAGGGTGCGGCCAGCATGATGCAGGTCATTATGATCCTCGTGTGTGCGTGGAGCATCAGCGGTCTGACCAAGTCCATGAACATCGGCCAGTTCCTCACCGGCGTGGTGCAGGATTCTATCCCCGCGGCGCTGATCCCCGCCATCCTGTTCCTGATCGGCGTGGTGGTGTCCTTCGCCACCGGCAGCTCCTGGGGTGTCTGGGCCCTGGGTATGCCCATCGCCTTGCCCATGGCCAACGCAATGGGTATCCCCCTGACTCTGGCTATCGGCGCGGTCGTTTCCGGCGGCCTGTTCGGTGACCACTGCTCCCCCATCTCCGACACCACCATCCAGTCCTCCACCAGCGCCTGCTGCGACCATCTGCAGCACGTAAAGACCCAGCTGCCCTATGCCTTGACGGTTGGTATCTCCTCCCTGATCGGCTTCCTGTTCGCCGGACTGGTGGCTCCCGTGCTGGCTCTGCCCGTGACCCTGGTGTGCATCATTGCCGCCCTGTTGGTCATGAAGAACATCTCCCGTAAACAGGCCGCTGTGGCTGCCTGAGTGATCTCCCTTACCTCCCCTCAAAAAGGAAACCGCCCACCGGGCGGTTTCCTTTTTGCTCTCCGGCCGCAAAAGGACCGTCCAACGCCCGGCTGTCTCTATGCGCATCGGAGCCCTTGCTTTTTGGCAAAATGCAGACTATACTAAGGGCGAAAAGCTGAAACGCACCTGTGGAGAGGAGGCAGCATAGATGAGGGAGATGTGTCAGACTTTCGGCATAACAGCGCTCGGCGAGACCGTGGAAAGCTGGACGCTGAAAAATGAGTTTCTGGCAGCGGAGGTGCTTACCTACGGCGCAACGCTGCGGCGGCTGGTATTCGGCGGCGTGGATGTGGTGCTGGGCTATGACACCCTGTCGGAATACGAGCGAAACGACGGCTATGTCGGCGCGACAGTGGGCCGGGTGTGCAACCGAATCGGCGGGGCATCTTTCGGACTGAACGGCGTGACATATTCGCTGGCCCAAAACGACGGAGGGAACCACCTCCACGGGGGCGCGCGGGGCTTTGACAAGCGTGTCTGGGCGGCGGAGCCGCTGGCGGACGGCCTGCGGCTGCACCGTCTGTCGCCTGACGGGGAAGAGGGGTATCCCGGAACGTTGGCAGTGTCGGTGACGTATCGGCTGGCCGGCGAGTCGCTTCGGATCGAATACGAGGCGGAAAGCGATGCCGACACCCTGTGCAGCCTGACCAACCACAGCTATTTCAACCTGAACGGCGGCGGTACGGCTATGGCGCATACGCTGGCACTGGCGGCGGAGAGGTATCTGGAGACCTCTCCCGGCTGTCTGCCCACGGGGCGGGCGCTGCCGGTGGCGGGGACGCCCTTTGACTTCCGCGCAGCTAAGGCTGTCGGACGTGATATCGGCACCCCGGCGGAGCAGCTGCGGCTGGTGAACGGCTATGACCACCATTTCTGCGTGGACGGGGCCGGTCTGCGCCGTGCGGCGGTGCTGCGGGGCGACAGCAGCGGCATCGCCATGACGATGGACACCACCTCTCCCGGTGTGCAGCTGTATACGGCCAACTGGCTGTCCCGGCGCGGCGGAAAGAATGGGGCGGTATATGAGCCCCGCTGCGCCGTGTGTCTTGAGCCGCAGTTCCCGCCGGATGCGGTACACCACCCGGGCTTTCCCCAGCCGCTGCTGCGGCGGGGCGAAGTATACCGGCACTGCACGGTATACTCCTTTTCGAAATAACAACACATCCCCCGCGCAGCGTATCTGCGCGGGGGATGTGTTGTTATTATTGCGCTCAGCCCATGACCACGCGTACCTGCACCTCTGTGCCGGGTGCGGCCGGGGGAAGCACATTCCCGGTGATGGGTGTTCCATCCACGGCGATGGAAGCGATTCCCTTTTCTACGTGGTGAGGATTCTCCACAGTGATGCGGTAGACTGCACCGCGGTAGCGGCGCTTGACGGTATAGCCTGCCCATCCCGCGGGAATGCAGGGGGCGAGAGCAAGACCGTCCAGCGTGGGCTGCACGCCGAGAATGGCCTGCGAGATGCTGACGAACGTCCAGGCTGCTGTGCCGGTGAGCCAGCTGTTCTTGCCCTCGCCGAAGGTGGGAGCGTCCTTGCCGGCCACCATCTGGCTGTATACATACGGCTCGGTGCGATGGATCTCGCTGATGTCCTCAATATAGGCGGGGCAGGTCTTGCGGTAGACCTCGAAGGCGCGTGTGCCGTGCCCCAGCACCGTCTCGGCGCAGGTGATCCACGGGTTGTTGTGGCAGAAGATACCGGCGTTCTCCTTATAACCGGGGGGATAGCTGGTGATCTCGCCCAGCTCCAGATGATACCGGGTGTAGGCCGGGTGCAGCAGGACGATGCCGTATTGGGTGTCCAGATACCGCTGCACGCTCGCCAGCGCCTGCGCGGCCTGGCCGGTGGCGGCGCCGATGCCCGCCATGACGCACATACCCTGGGGCTCGATGAATATCCGGCCCTCTTCACATATCCGGCTCCCGACGGGCGTGCCAAAGGCGTCGTAGGCGCGGCGGAACCACTCACCGTCCCAGCCGGCATCCAGGACCGCCTGCTCCATGGCGGTGATAGCGCTCTCGGCATCGTCTGCCTCGGCGTCCAGACCCAGATGACGGCAGATATCCGCCCAGGCGCGGCCGTATTTCACGAACATACCGGCGATAAACACGCTTTCCGCCACCGGCCCCTCACTGGGTCCGGTGGTCTGAAAGCTCTCGCCGGGATGGGCGGAGAAGCAGTTGAGGTTCAGACAGTCGTTCCAGTCGGCGCGGCCGATCAGCGGCAGACCGTGGGGCCCCAGGTGGT
>OGYZ01002213.1_pt1 | contig 13742 bp, 7 predicted proteins | sample 1576681 | NCBI WGS metagenome assembly OGYZ01 (sample SAMEA3541480, study PRJEB24748) | human gut metagenome | biome: human gut; feature: human-associated habitat; material: faeces | place: China | collected 2012 | reverse complement strand
TCATCACATTTTCCAGCGCCGTAAACTCCGGCAGCAACTGATGGAACTGAAACACAAATCCCAAATGGCGGTTACGAAAGCGCGACAGGGCGTTTCCCTTCAGCCGCAACACGTCCTCGCCGTTAATGCTTACGCTGCCGCTGTCGGGCTTGTAGAGCGTACCCATGATTTGCAGCAGCGTCGTCTTTCCGGCGCCACTCGGGCCTACAATGCTCACCACCTCGCCCTTGTTAATATCCAGGTCTATTCCTTTCAGCACCTCCAGCTGACCAAAACGCTTGGTGATGCCTCTCATTTCTATGATCATAGATCTATCCGTATATACAATATATTGTTCAGTTTGTTCTCATTCAGTCGGCCTGCGCCAGTTTCTGGCGGTAGTAAGCCCTCACGTCCGTCCATTTGTAGTAAGGCGCCCGGCGCGTAGGCACCGGCAGACGCACCTCACGCTCGTTGAGCAACACCTTCACCAGAATGTCGTTCTGCTTGTTGCGGTAAAACACCATCTGGATGTTCGAAGCCATCGGAAAAATGCGGTAGTTACGCCAGCTCATTGCCACCGAGTCGGCACACGTCGTAGCATATCCGCAACTGTCCAGCTCCATCAGGCAGGCCAGCGGCAGCACACACACCTCATGACCGAAACGCAGCGTAGCCCCGTTTTGCCGGCGCGCTACACACGTATCGGCCGTATCCAGGATGTTACGCAGCAGGTTGGCCTGCGTGTAGGGCAGCTTGCCTTGCGTCAGGGGCGACGGCCCGTAGTTCACATACCAGTCGTAATTGTCGCGCAGCCACAGGTCGTAACACTCGTCCGTCGTAAACAGATTATAAAGGTCGAGCGACGTGTCCAGGCTCTGCATGTTCGACGCCAGGTCAAACAACTGCCCCATCAGGCGGCCTGCCTTCACGTGACGGCTCACGTAAGCCGTGTCGGCAAACAGCGAGCGCATCAGCCGGTCGGGCTTCACCTGCCGGCTGCGAAAGTCGCGCAACGAAGCCTGCGCCGCCTTTTCGCCACGATAGCGCGTCACGCGGTTGAACTCGTCGTTCATATAATACATGTCGTGAGCCGACGCGTCGGTCGTCACCTGCAGCTGCGGGTTAAGCCCCTGCAGCGTACAGCATTCGTTGAGCATCGAGAGGATGCAGCGCACCACCGGCGTCGAACGGGCATTGATGTCAGCCCTACCCTCAAACACCTGCGGAAAGCGGGCATACATTCTGGCCGCAATGCCACGGTGCTGCCGCGCGCCCAGCGGCGTCAGTTCGCCGTAACGCCCGTTTGCCATACGCGCCACGCTGTCCACCACCGCCAGCACCTGCTGCCCCAGTGGCGTCAGCGCCCCCACCGAGTCGGCCTGCTGCAACACGCGCAGCGGCTCCCGATACTCGTTCGGGTTAATCTGAAAGCGCGAACCGTGGCGGGCATACGCACTCAAATAAAAAGGCTCATAGCCCGACGGCGCCGGCGTCAGCCGCACTCCCTGTGGCTCACGGTAGGCACAATAGTTACTGGCCGAGAGCCTCACGTCAGTCTTTATTTCCTCACGCGCACTCTGCGCGCCGGCCGTACTGATGCAAGCCCAAAGCACGCCGGCCCATAATATACTTTTTAAATACATACCTGACAGTTCCACTTTTATTATACGCAAAGATAGTGCAAAGCGTGTGCCAAACAAAGCCTCAGTTTGTTTTTTTTCGTTCCGATAACAAGCAATCCCGTCTTACCTCCCATTATGGCAACACCTCCAAAACCGTCATCCGCATTTTTTTGCCTGCAAAGTTTGTTCATTTCGCTATTTTTTTGTTACTTTGCTCCTATCAAAAATGAAGCAAATCACAATAAGGATTTGATTCCGTTGTGTTATTTAGGCCCTAAGCCCATCGTCCTTTATCGGTGGGCATTTTTTATACATATACCCCTATCATAAGTTTACCGTACCTCAGCGTAATTCGTCCACACTGTACCGGAAAATGAGTTGTGATTTGCTCTCATTTTTGTAACTTTGTACCATACATCACAGCTCCGGCAAAGCACATAGCCGAGTAGGCCCAGTTGTGATTTGCTCTCATTTTTGTAACTTTGTACCATACATCACAGCCGCTCCATTGCCTTACGCTGAGCCTCAGCAGTTGTGATTTGCTCTCATTTTTGTAACTTTGTACCATACATCACAGCAGTACCTTAGTAATTCCTACCGTTACTCGGGTTGTGATTTGCTCTCATTTTTGTAACTTTGTACCATACATCACAGCGGGCGCCGGTGGGGGTCTTAGTCAGCGGAGTTGTGATTTGCTCTCATTTTTGTAACTTTGTACCATACATCACAGCAGCGGTACCAGTAACGTTTCCACTGATAACGTTGTGATTTGCTCTCATTTTTGTAACTTTGTACCATACATCACAGCGAAATGAATATCGGGACGTATCGCCTGATTGTTGTGATTTGCTCTCATTTTTGTAACTTTGTACCATACATCACAGCCAAGCGATTTGAGAGTATCATCAGAATGGTGTTGTGATTTGCTCTCATTTTTGTAACTTTGTACCATACATCACAGCAAAAGTTCCAATCGTCGCAGTAGGGACAATGTTGTGATTTGCTCTCATTTTTGTAACTTTGTACCATACATCACAGCATTCGACGAGAGGAAGAGTAGTATAGCATTGTTGTGATTTGCTCTCATTTTTGTAACTTTGTACCATACATCACAGCAGCCTTGCCTGCTGAAGCCACGCCCCGCTCGTTGTGATTTGCTCTCATTTTTGTAACTTTGTACCATACATCACAGCAAGGGTCGCATGGAGGAGATGCAGGAAACTGTTGTGATTTGCTCTCATTTTTGTAACTTTGTACCATACATCACAGCTAGATTTCGAGGAAACTTCTGAATATAGTGTTGTGATTTGCTCTCATTTTTGTAACTTTGTACCATACATCACAGCATTAATATAATAATTACCTTCAGGTAATCTGTTGTGATTTGCTCTCATTTTTGTAACTTTGTACCATACATCACAGCACTTCCGCCACTCATAACAAGACCAGGATTGTTGTGATTTGCTCTCATTTTTGTAACTTTGTACCATACATCACAGCAGAATTTAATCATACCTATACATTCAATATGTTGTGATTTGCTCTCATTTTTGTAACTTTGTACCATACATCACAGCTAGACCGTGTGTATGTAAAGTATCTTCCTGGTTGTGATTTGCTCTCATTTTTGTAACTTTGTACCATACATCACAGCAGAATCTACACAATTCACTGAGAATAAAGAAGATACAAAGATTATTAGAAAATAAAAAAGTAAGCGTCCCGCCAGTTGGTGGGGCGCTTGCTTTAGAATAATTCCAGTTGTAATCCGGGGCCGGGCGTACGCTGCGTTTTGCGCCCATAAAATACCTCAATCTGTTCAAACTGCTTGTCCGTAATGCACAGAATGCACACCTTGCCATACGTGGGCAAGATGGACTTGACCCGCTTTACGTGGACTGCCGCATTCTCCTGACTGGCACAATGACGCACATACACCGAAAACTGAAACATGGTAAACCCGTCCCGCTGCAAACTCGTACGGAACTGCGCATACGCCTTACGGTCGCGCGGCGTGGCCGTAGGCAAATCAAAAAATACCAATACCCACATTACTCTGTATTCACTCAGTCGGTCCATCATAACTCCGGGTACACTATTTTCCGACTCTCTCCATTAAAACACTTGCTGAGCGAGCTTGCCGTCAAGCTGGCCGCTACCATCAGGGGGCTACGCCGCCCGCCCATCACTACCGTCAGCACGGGGATGCGCAGCAGTTCCGCCTTCAGTTCGCGGCTCAACGTGGCGCAGCCGTTCAGTCCGTGCGCCTCCACCAGCGTCCACACCAGTTCGTCTACATACGGCCGGTAGGGTTCCATAATGTCGTCGGCCAGACAATAGGCATTGTATCGGTTATGATGGTGAATGCCCCACGTGGCCAGCAACCCACTGCTCACCAGAGCCCGCGCCACCACGGCCCGCAATATGGCATAACCGTAATTGAGCAACGCGTTGGGCGGTGGTCCCTCACGGTTGCGCGTAAATCCAGGCCCAAACAGCGTTTTCCAGTAATAGGCCGCCGCCCGGGCTTCCACATTTTCGGGGTCACCGCTCTTCACGCCCGCGGCCCACACGCGCATGCACTTCACCTCCTGTCGTGTATAGCGCTGCAACACCGTGGCCTGGTTGCTGATTTTGGCCTGTATGGTCTGCTGCCACAGCTGCTTGCGCAGCGGCACGGAAGCCTCCAGCTGTTTGCGGAAACGCTCGTTCTGAATGGTATGCCCGCTCAACGGCAAAGTCAGCCCCGCCGGCAGGCCGCGACTGTCGCAACTGATTAACGCGCAATTATTATCCAACAGTGCCGCCATCAGGGCAGAAGTCAGCGTAATTTGCCGGTGGTCCAGCACCACCACGCCGATATCCTCAATAGGCACCGTGCGCACAGCCTCAGCCTTCAGGCAGTCGGCCAGATTTTCCTCCGCCTCGGGCAACTGAATGACCAGCTGATTCTGCCGGAGCGACAGGTAAGCCGGATTTCCAAAATAAAGTGTTTTCTTAATCATCGTATTTTCGTCTCGTTTAGGTTAAAAAGCACTTGAGCAGGAAAGCCATCGCTGATTCCGACGTCTTCCCTGCTCAGGTTTGCATGTATCAGTTCAACAGGCTACTGGCGCAAATGCACGTTTCCGAGTCGGTCCACGTCAAGCGGCAAGCAAATTTCCTTTATTATTTCCATCTCTTCAGTTACAGATCTTTCCATTTTATTTTTTGAAGAAAACTCATATTTGTCTACAATAGCTGAAGCCACATTAACCGGAACCCAAAAACACCGGGCATCGCTACACGACACCATTTTGTAAATTCTTTTCTTATTCAGCGGCAGCTGCACCTGTCCTAGCTTCAATTCCTCGGGTGTAGGCACATATACCAAATCCAATGGAGAAAGCACGAACTTCAACCTTTTTCCTTTTTTATCAAACTCCGGAATAACCGGTTTACCGTCCTTTAAACAAGGCAATACATCACGTAAAGAAAAGGTAGCAAAGCTTCGCTTACTCTCTGAAACTTCTCCTTCTGTACCCTCATACACGGCAAAATAAAGATTCGTACCCTTTGCTCCATTCACAAATTGGGCAGCTTTACAATTACGCTGACCTACAGCTGATTTTACGCCTTGGGTATAAGTTCGCACCTTATAAATAGGCTGATGCGGCCGACCGTTGTTCAGTTCTTTTAAATTTTTGTTCATATCCTCAATACCCTCGGGCGAAAACGCCTGCTCGGCATTCTCATAATGAGCCAAATGGCGTAACAATATCTTCTGTATACCCGTATCGGCCACCTTGCGTTCAATATAATCCCGAGTAAAACTCTGATCCAGTACAGTACGGGAAGCAAAATAGCGTGCCTTACCCTCTTCTTTAGAATAAACGTAAACCGCTATTTTCTTGACATTGACATCAGCCCATTCGTCATGATGCTCCTCAAAATACGCCGTCATCTGCTTTAAGTTCAAGCCCTCAGCCTGCAAAGTCTGCAACTTGTGCTTGAGGTCCTTATTGACTATGCGATGCGGCTGCTCCAAAGCCTGTTTCAAACTTACCTCCTTTATGCTGCGCAAATTGATTTCGCCATAGAAAGTGGCATCGTGCATTGACATCCGCACGGCCTGCATTTCGCCTTGGGTTTGCTTTTTCCGCCGCTTCTTGCCGGTGGCAGGGTCATAGTGGTCAAAGTAATTTACAGTGGGAGACATTATCCGCCGGTTCTGCTTGAAGCTGGCCACTATGTCCTCCAGCGCATGGCGCACATCAGTGGTAAACGTAGGCCAGGGCTTATTCATCACCCATCTATAATTGCCATTGGCATCCGCCCGCGTCTTGGTGCACAGCAGGTGCTGCAAGTCCATGCGCGTCACCTTGGCTCCCTTACGGGCCGACTCGTTGTTCAAATAGTTCACCATGTTGCGCGAGGCGCAGGCTATGACGATGGCATCCATGGCGTGATGCCTATGGTCAATGCGCTTCATGCTGAATCCGCGCTGCCGGTCAAGAGGAACATTGGGAATCAAGTGACCTTGCGTATTGAGCTTAACATACACATTTTCCATATGGTCTCCCGTCTGCACCATCCCGTTGAGCCGCTCAAAACGCGGCATGACAATGGCGTTCCACACGTCATTGATGCCCCAATCCTGCTTCAGGCGGGTGGTAATGCTGCCGTTGGTGGCAATGAGGTGCGTGGAGTTCACGCTGCGCTCATCCTCCCCGCGCACGATGTTGGAGAGCAACATGCTCACGTACTTGCTGATGTAGCGCGTATCGTTGAGCTGACGGGCAATGAAGGCCTCGGGCACCTCGTCCAGCAACAGGTTGCGCCGTTTGTGCGACAAACGGACATGAGAATAATTATCCTTAACCAATCTTTCGTAATCCTCCAGCTCCAGAATGCGGGCAGTGCGACCATTGCCCAGTTCCACCACCTCGCCGTGGTGCTGGCTGATGAATTCATGGGCCAGCTGCGCACTCTTCAGCTTGTTGACGGCCGACTCGCAAATGACCTTGTTGCTCAGCGAATCGTCGAAATAGCGCTTCTGCGGAATGATGTGCTCTATTTCATAATCTCGCGTAAAAAGGCGGCCCAGCGGAATGATTTGTCCCGTATAAGGACTGGTGTACTTCTGATCCAGCCAGAGCCGATAGCGCAACACCTCTTTGGCCGAAGGCTGTTTGGCAGCAGTACTTTCGCCGAATTTACGCAGAATGGCGGCTATGTCGTCGGGAATATCCTTCACGTCACGCAGCACATATTCCTCATAAATCTTCAAGATTTCCTGCTGATAAGGTGAGTAAGGCCGCACATCATCCACCCCGAACTCCGGGTGCTGGAAGCAGGCCAGCATCATTTTGATGCGCAGGTTGGTCCGCTCGTTTTCCAGCATGCGCTCGCTCAGTTTCTGCCGTTGCTGGGCCGGCATTTTCATTTCGCGGCCCAGCTCCACGTGAATTTCGTCGAAGCTGCCGTATCGGGTCCAGATGTCACGCACCACACGCAGCGTCTCGCGCACCACCAGCTCCACTATCGGATTACGCAGCTCGTTGGGGCGGAAGTTCAGCAGGAAGCGGTCAATGTCGGCCGGCGTCTCCCACCGGACTATATCCTTGGCCTCGGCGTGGCGGTTGTACACCACATAGCTGGCCAGCCACAGGGACAGGCCCTGATAGTCGCTGACCGCGTGCAGAGCTTTAAGGGCCTCGCGGGCCTTAGCCGGCAGGGCGGCATCGTCAGTGCCGGCCAGCAGCTGCCCGATGCGCTCACGCACCCCGGGCGCCAGGGCCTCCTCGCTCCAGTAACTGCCCCGCCGCATCAGGGGCAGCAGCTTCTTGAGGGCCTTGGCCGAACAGGCGCCATAGTCGTGGGCAAAGGGCTCCATCTTACCGAAAAACTTGGCAAAACGCTCCGCCTCGTCATCGGTCAATTCGTTTTTATGTGCAAAGGTGTGGAGGGCACGGCCCAGTTCCTGCATGTCGGACACGGAATAGAGAATGTGCCACAGGGCCTCCTCGCGCTCCGGCGTCAGGAAGTCGGGCGACAGCCCGGCCTTCTTCAGGCACTGCTGCATGTGGGCCCAGGTTTCGTGGCACGGATAGCTCTTGTCCTGGGCGTAATTCCAGCGGTAAAGGTCGGCGGTGGTGCGCGTCAGTCCAAAGGGCGGATACTTCGGCAAATCCTTCCAACTCACATTTTCCCGATGGTAGAGCCAGTCAAACAGCCGGGCATAAGCCTCGTGGTCGGGCAGGAACTGCCGGGTCACGTCGATGTCGAAACACTTCTTTCCGTCTACCTCGCCCTCCAGCTGATAAATACGCAGATTGTCGAGGAACTGCCACAGGCGGTACTCCGCATACAGCGGGTGCGACTTGGGAATGCACTTCACCGGTGCCTGCTTCTCCTCGCCCGTCTGCCGGTCGTAATAGGTCAGCGACTCAAAGCTGCAGTTGGCAATCAGTGCCTTCTGGCTCTTGAGCGGCCGCTGGTAAAAGAGCACGTCGTCCAGCAGGAAGGCCGTAAGGTCGTGACACAGGGCCTGACGGGCATGGGCCTCATTCTTCTGGTACAGCGTGCGCACGCAGCGCTCCAGCACGGCGGAGTCAGTCAGGGCGGCATGATACGGCTGCTGGGCCTGCAAAATGGCCTTCAGCTCGTCATAATACAACTTACGGTCAATGGTGTGTACCAGTTTGCCGCGAATCTTTTGGCTTGGATTGCGCAGCAGCGCCTCAAAAATGTAGGCTCCCACCGTCTGGTGTGCCTGCGCAATCTGAGCCTCGGTTTTCTTTTTCAGCAGGGTCCAGTCGTCAGCTTTGGGCGAACGGTACGTACGCTTCACGCGCCCGTCCTTTTCAGTCTTGGGGTTTCCCTGGGCATCGAGGGTAGTGGTTACAATAAAGTCGCGCACCTGCCCTTCCCAAGGCAATGGATTTCGGCTCAGTCTCTTGTATTCACTGCCATCCTCCAGCAGCACTCGATACCAGGTCTGGTCGCCCTTCTTCTCCCCGGTATCCTCCACCGACAGGACCTTGAGCGATTTGTACTCTTCCAGTTTCCTGCTGTCGTCCTCCTGCTGCTCGCCACGCGCCTGCCGGTAGCCACGCTTCTGGTTGAAGCTGAGCAGAATCCAGGCCAGCTCATACGGGCTGACAGGCTGGCTCAGGGCCTTGGTGCGGAGGTAATAGAGCGTCCAGTCGTAGGGTACCTTTCCACCCCGGGCCACCCACTCCGGATTACGCTGCCGGAAGGCGGCCATCATCTCGTCGAAGGCGTCACGGAAGAGGAACTCGTAGTGGCCGTCGGCCGTTTCGCTCCAGGCTATTTTGGGTTCGGTGTGCGGCAGGAACTTGCCGTAGCGGTCGAGGCAGCGGGCGTAGTGAGGCGGCAAATAGTCCATCACCTGCAACACGCGCAGCAGGCGCTGCCGCCGCAGATGCGACCGCTCAATCATACGGCGCACCTGGCGGAAAGCCGTACGCTCGGCCGCCTTTGACTTGCTGCTGACTCCTCTTTCAAAATCACCCAGCACACCGGCGTCAACGGGAATCACCCGCGAACCGGCTGCCACAATTTCCTGAAGGGGTTGGGCGTCGTCGCCCTGGCCGCGCACCACGGCCCATCCTATACTGTTGGTGCCTATATCCAGGCCTAAAATCTGTTTAGTCATTGTACTGCAAATTTTAAAGATTCTCAAAAATACATTTTTTTTGGAAAACAAAAGACATCTGCCTCCACATTATTTTCCCGAAAACACTACGGAATCAGGCTCAGCAAACAGCCGGCATTCATCTTTCCGGCATTTAAGACGAGGTTTCGAGTTTTTTTTCTACCTTTGTCTGTTAGAGAGTCTATAACCCCTATTCTCAGATTCACTATGGAAAAAATCAGTAACGAATTTCTCAGCCTTTGTGTGTCGGAGCAGGGCGCTGAAATAAAAGAACTCACACGACTGAGTGACAACCGGCAATACATTTGGGAGGCCGACCCCAAATTCTGGGACAGAAGTTCTCCCATTCTGTTTCCCGCCGTGGGCGGACTATGGAACGGCGAGGCCCGGTTCAACGGAAAGGTGTATCACACGCCGCGCCACGGCTTTATTCGCGACATACGTTTCAACGTGAAGGAAAAAACGGCTTCGTCCGTCACACTGGAGCACAACGCCACTGAAGAACAGCTGAAGCTCTACCCCTTCCAGTATCATTTTGAAGTGACCTACTCCCTTGAAGGCCGCACGCTCAACGTGGTTTTCAAAATTCAGAATTGCGACGCCCGCACCATGTGGTTTCAGATTGGCGGACACCCCGGATTCCGTCTGCCCGACTTTGACCCTGCCGACGAGGTGCATGGCTACGCACGACTGGAGGGCGACGTGGAAAGCATTCTGCACACAGGCGAACAAAACTGTCTGATTCCGGGACATTTCGACCCGCCCGGGCTGGAAAATAACGGCATGCTGGCCCTGAAGAGCCACACCACGGGCGACTCCGGACTTATTTTTGACCACAGCCAGCTGCGCGGCGTGACGCTCTTTGACAAACACAACCAGCCGTTTCTGCACCTGTCGTCGGAAGCACCGGCCTTTTTGCTTTGGGCACCGGCTGAAGCGCCGTTCATCTGCATCGAGCCGTGGTTCGGCCTGTGCGACTACGCCGGATTTGAGGGCGATTATTCCATGCGCCCCTACGTCAACGAAGCCAAGCCCGGGCAGACGTGGCAGGGCGGCTTCCGCGTAGAAATCTTCTGAGCCGGACTTTTCCCTGTCCGCCCCTTACAAAAGCAGCCGCGCTCCATCCTTCGCATACGGAAAGGATGGAGCGCGGCTGCCTTGTAGGGAAAAGGAGCGATGTTGCATCAAGGCTCCAGCTGCGGCAATACCATATTGCTGCGCTCGCTTGTGGGGCGGCGCACCACAATGAGCTGATAGAGCATCTGGTTGAGAATCGTATCGGGGGGCACCTGCACGTATCCGTCAATAAATTCCTCACGCTCACCCTCATAAACAAAGCCGTGAATCGGCTCCACAGCCTTCAGGAAAGCCTCGCGCCCACCTACAAAATACTGGCTGGCTGCATAGTTGAGCGAATCGCCAAAGGAGGCCTGCCCGTCGGACATACGCCGCTGCAGCAGCGAGGCGGCGCGCTCAAAGGCCTGACGGCGGCCGTCCATCTGGCCGCGATAGTGACAGATAAGCCCCTTCAGAAAGGCTGCGCCGGCATCGTTGCGGTCGTCTTCAATCAGTTGCCAGGCCTGCTCCACGCTGTCGTTGGCCAGCAGGAGCATGGCATATTCCGTACGGCAGAGCGTATAGTCGGGGTCAATGGACAGGGCTTTGCGGTAGTGCCCGGCAGCGGCCTGCACGTCGCGTCGCGACACATCGCGGAACAGACTGTCGCTGAAAAGCAGGTTAAAGGCTTTCATATATTCCGCTTCGGCCTCGGGCTTGGGCGGTTCGGGCTCACGGTGGCGGCAGGAGGTACTGACCAACACGCCGAGCAAACAAACACACAGCAGGGTAAACAGGTTTTTCATCTTCTTTTTCTCGTTTAGCGGTTTTTTACGCACAGGCAGGCCGGAAGCATCATCAGTAAGTCTAAACCGGCACACTCCTGTGAGCCACAAATATAGCGAAAGCAGCAGGCCGGGACAAACAAAAAGTGATTTTTCTGCCTCTCCATGCCGCACAACATACTCCCGTTGTGCGCTGACGGGCATGGGGAAAACCCTTCCGGCCATTTCTCCCGCAACCTCATTATGAAGGTAAGGGGCAGGAAAAATCCGACAACGGGTTGCTGGCAAAACGGGACGGGACTTTATTTTAACCAGGCGGGACGTTGTGAAAAAAAGGTCCGGCCCTGTTTTCCCTGCGCGGGCTACGGCCCGAACGCCTCCCCCGCGGCCAACAATTACGCCCGGACATCCGGCCCCGAGAAGGGCGAATGTCCGGGCGCAACCGCAGGCCGGAAGCACAAGACGAACGGCCTACCGGCGCCAGCACATCATCTGGGTGAAGTCGAGCACCACATGGCCGTCATTTCCGGCCAGCCAGGGCCACGACACGCAGCCGCAGCTGAAGGCGTCGGACTCATGGGGCGACTGGGGGAAACGCGCGGCGTCGAGCACCACATTGCCGATGCGCAGGTTGCCCTCAAGGGGCACCGAAAGGTCGTTGGCCGTGGAGGTTATCTTCAGCACGTGCTCCTCGCCCTGACTGCTGCGCGCCGACACGTAGAGGTGGCCGTTGTCCAGACGCATGGGGGCGCTGCGCGTGCCGTCGTAGGGCGACTCGCTGTGCATGACCAGACGCTTGCCGTCGAGCTCCAGGGCTCCGAAATGGCGCCACAGGTCGTGACCCAGCACCAGGGGCTGTTTCTTTTTTCCCGGCACCACTACGCATACCAGATTGTTAACCTCGATGGCGCCGAGGTGCAGACTCGGAATGACGACCAGACGCGCCGTCTGGCCCTGCCACAAGTAGGGCTTTGAAAAGGGATGCAGCTTGAGGCGGCGGGCGGCCTTGTCGGTAATGACGCAATACTTCTCGGTGGGGTCGAACAGGAATTCGGCCTGACGTCCGTTCACCGTCACCTCACCTGCGGGCAGGGAGCGGTTGTCCTGCTCAGGCAGCCACTGCAATTCGGCCGCCTGATTGCCCATGTTGATGCTCAGGGGCTGCACGTGGGCCATTTCGGTGGTGTAGAGGTTCATTCTGGCCACCAGCGTGTCGCGCGTATCGGGATTGTAATAGCCGTGGTCGAGCATGTTGCGGATATGGCTGCCGGCTTCGGCCCAGCGCCCCATGTCCTCCAGCGCCTGCAGGCGCATCATGTTGAGCGTAGAGGCCTCGCGGCTGTTGCTGTCGCTGCTGAAAAGCTCGTCGATGGCCTCGCAAAGCTCCTCGGGAGCATTCTTGCCGTAGAGCGAAAAGATTTCGGCCATCTGGCAGCCCACGTCGTCGGTCACTACGGAGATGGCGTCGAGGTTGCGGTCGAGGCAGAAGAGGTTGCCGTCGTTAATCCACTGCTCGATGTCGCGGTAATGAAAGGGCTGCACGCCCGAAGCCGTCAGACACATGTGGCGGAAGTCCATGCGCAGCTTCTTGAAACTCTTCAGGAAGGGCACGCCCAATACGCCCTCGTGGTCGTAGGCGTGCATGTCCGTCAGTTCGGCGTAGGGCACGCGCAGCGTCTGTCCGGCCACGGTGAGCTGAAGTTCGTGAACATCGGTCGTGGCTCGCGGATAGCTGTAGGTAGAGAATATGCAGGCACTCTGCCCCGTGTCGAGCGCAAAGCGCTGGCGGCGGCCCTGATGAAAAGCTTCAACCTGAAGGTTGCCGTCGCCCGAAAGGCGCATGTTGGGTTCCGCAGAAGCGCCGGCCTCGGCCCGATAGGGAAACACCAGGCGCTCCGGCTCAATGTCAATCACCCCCAGACGCGCCAGGGCCGACGTGCCGAGCAGCCCGGAAAAGCTGGACGCGAGCGAGGGGTTGTCGGCCGTAGCCACATATACGGGCACGTCGGTCAGCACAATGTCGCCCAGGCTCAGGCGGTCAATCAGAGCGGGACGCACCTTGAGCGGGCCGAACATACTGCCCACCAGGAGCGTATCGCTCAACACCCGCAGGCCGCAGCGGTCGGCCTCGGCCTGACTGATCATCGTGACGGGATAGCCCGTCTCCACCACCATGTCGTCAAAGGTGTGGCCGTTAACCTCAATGCTCGTCATCATGGGCCACTCCAGTGTGGTAGGCAGATAACAGTTGCGGGCCGGACGCTCCACACGTACGCTGTCGTGCCCCTCAAACTGCATGGCTATGCGGGCATAACGCTGCAACCAGCCCGAAAGCCCCTCGCTGACCGGCTCCCAGCGCCGGCAGAAGTCAGCCAACTGCGACCAGCATCCCTGCCAGAAGAGGGCATGCACCCCGGCACGCAGGCAGCGCTCGCGCCCCTCGCGGTCGAGAGAGTCGGCCTCGCAGGTAAGCAGGCTGTCGGCCACCGCGGCCAGACGCCCGTCGGGCACACCGGCCTTGAGCAGCGTAAGCTGTGCCATACGGCGGGCATAGGAATCGAGCGCACCGAGCGAATCGGCATAGGCCCGCAGGCCCAGCGCATCGTCGGCCTCAACCAGACGCATTACGCGTCCACG
>OGYZ01002208.1_pt1 | contig 13772 bp, 13 predicted proteins | sample 1576681 | NCBI WGS metagenome assembly OGYZ01 (sample SAMEA3541480, study PRJEB24748) | human gut metagenome | biome: human gut; feature: human-associated habitat; material: faeces | place: China | collected 2012 | reverse complement strand
CCGCGCTGAAAAATTACAGCCCGGTTCAAATAAACAACGGATGATGCAAGCACTACAAAAGCCACGAGGATCGCAATCCATAACTTCTTTTTCTTCATACTGTTCACCTCCAAAAATCAGGTCGGTTGCTTTTGCTTTGTCGGCGGGCAGAAGGATTGTTCAAATCACTTATAACTATCCAATATGATTGTACTATGCAAGGTGCGAGTTTTTCAATTCCCCACTCCACCTCTTGCAGCTAAATTTCAGCAAGGAGTTTGTCAAGGGTGGCTTGAATTTCCGCCTTATCGGTTTCATTTCCGAATACACGGAGCGCGTAAAACACATTGTCTTTTACCCAGTAGGCTGTGGAATCAAAATAATCCCCATTGTAATACCCGATGTTGTTTGTTCCGTTGACGGCCATAATCAACACGACAATGCCGGAGCCAGTCGTTACGGTGTCCTGCTCGTATGTGGCATACCCGGTGTAGACGCTCCCTATGGTAAATGATTCGGTGCTTGAAGAAACCGTTTCCGTCAGCGTTATCCGCACATCACCATCCTTGTATCCGGCGATAACACTTACTTCACCGAGCTTTCTGTCTGCGGTCTGGGATGCGTTGGCGGTTGCCTGAACGTGAGCTGTTGGTGTTTGGGAATCTACGTGCTCCATTCCAAAGTATCCGGTTTTATTGAGCCAGTCAAGCGTTTCAAGGGGATTATACAAGGTGAAGCCGATTGCTTCTTCGCAGTCATCCCATGTGTCGGTTTGAATATCGACAACGCCCCATAGCTTGCTTGATGTACGCTGCTGTTCTTTGGTCATACTGTCGAATTCATCCCATTCCTGCGAAAGCTTGTCCGCAAGCGGCTGACCGACAGAAGATAAATTTGTGGTAGGTAGCAATGCTTCAACCTGATAGGAAGATTCCTTTTCGCCAGAAATCATTCCAATGATTTGCACATCGGCGGCGTTGGTAACAGGTCGGCTCTTGCCCGTTGAGCCGGGCGACGGAGCGGTAGTGCAGCCTGCCAATGATAAAACAAATACAGCAACGGCGATTAACACAGAATATCGTTTCACAGAAAGCACCTCCTTGTGCGTGATGGGCGTGGTGTATGAATAAACCTATCCAATATGATTATACCATGCAAAGCGCGAACTTTTCAATTCCCATCTCCGCTCAAATATGCAACATTTCTATGAACGCCGCGACGTTTCACCGCATTATATGCCCTCCCACAGCCATGTTCAAACAGGAAGATTTGTAGAACGGAAAACGGACTGGCAAGCAGGGCAAAGCGGTACCCACTTTGCTGCTTGCCAACCTGCGAACCCTGTCGGCTTCACACTCGGCAAGCAAGGTGGCTTGGAGCCACTTTGCGCTTGTTGGGGAAATTTGTCCCCAAGCCCCTTTGAACGATTTTTGCAAAATCGGCTGCGCTCCTGCGGAGCTTTCTTCGCCTGCGGCGCGTCAGAGAATCGCGGCGTTATGTGAATATGTCATTGACATATTCTCTGTTTCCGGGTATACTTGAAACAGAAAAGGAGGTGACGCAGCCTTGAAAATCATCGGTGAACGGCTCAGGAGCTTGCGCGAAAGCGTCAGGCTCTCGCAGGCGAAGCTGGCAAAGGAATTTGACGTTTCCCAATCCGCTCTCGCCCGGTATGAGATCGACGATTCCACGCCCTCCCCGGAGGTTTTTCTGAAATACGCCGACTACTTTGACGTGTCGCTGGACTACATTTTCGGCAGGACGGACGACCCCCACGGCATGATCTATAACAACTGCGTGAAGCTCGGCCTGAACAATCCCGAAATGGCGCGGTTCGTGGAAATGTGCTTCGACCCCGGCTCGGCTATGAACGAACGATTGAAGGCAACGCTTGTGCAGATGCTCTCGGAGGTGGAGACGAAATGAAAGCTGTGATCTACGCCCGCTATTCCTCGGACAGCCAGCGAGAAGAATCCATCGAAGGCCAGCTCCGCGAGTGTACGGAGTATGCCGAACGAAACGGCATCACCATTCTCCGCAGCTATATCGACAGAGCGTTGTCCGCCAGAACCGCAGACCGACCAGAATTTCAAAATATGATAAAGGACAGCGAGCAAAAGCTGTTCGATGTGGTGCTGATATGGAAACTCGACCGTTTTTCCCGTGACCGCTATGACAGCGCCCACTACAAGCGGATTCTGAAAAAGAACGGCGTGAAGGTCGTATCCGTCAAGGAGAATATCTCCGACGGGCCGGAGGGTATCATCCTTGAATCCATGCTGGAGGGCTACGCCGAATATTACTCCGCTGAGCTGTCCGAGAAGATACAGCGCGGGCAGAAAGAGAACGCGCTCAAATGCAAAAACAACGGCGGAAATACGCCGCTGGGGTATGTGGTAGGCACAGACGGCGTGCTTGCCGTCGATCCTCTGACCGCTCCGCTGGTAACGGAGATATTCACTCGTTATGACAGCGGCGAGAGCATCAGCGAGATCACGGCTTCGCTGAACGGACGTGGGCTGAAAACGAAAAAGGGCAAGGCATTCAAAATCGGAGGGATCAGTCTGATCCTCAAAAACAGGAAGTACATAGGCGAGTACCAGTATGGGAGCGTGATCATCCCCAAAGGAATCCCTGCAATCATTGACGATGACTTGTTTGACCGGGTGCAGCGGCGTATGGCGTTCAACAAAAAAGCCCCCGCCAAAGCCAAAGCGACGGAAGAATATCTGCTGACAACGAAGCTGTTCTGCGGAACTTGCGAACGGCTGATGGCCGGGGAAAGCGGCACCAGCAGCACAAAGGGCGTCAAACATTATTACTACAAATGCGGCGGTGCGAAGCGAAAGCTGGGCTGCAAGCGAAAAGCTGTCAGAAAGCATTGGATCGAACGGGCGGCAGTTCTTGTGACGGTGCAGCGCGTATTGCAGGACGATGAAATCAGCCGCATTGCGGAAGCAATCGTGGCCTTGCAGGAAAAGGAAGATACCTCGCTCCCAGCCATGCGCCAGCAGTTGACTGAATGTGAAAAAGCCATTGACAATATGCTCAACGCCATTCAGATGGGCGTGCTCACCGCCTCCACAAAGGAGCGGCTGGAGAAGCTGGAAATGCAGCGGGAAGATTTGAAGCTGTCCATATTGCAGGCGCAGATGGCAAGGCCGCGCTACACAAAAGAGCAGGTAGTCAGTTGGATCAGCCGCTTCAAGTATGGCAACGTAGACGACCCGCAGTATCAGAAGCAGATCATCGACACGTTCATCAATTCCATCTATGTGTTTGACGATAAGCTGGTCTTTACCTACAACTTCAAGGACGGAACTGATACGATCACACTTGCGGAAATTCAGGCGGCCTTCGGTTCGGATTTAACTCAAGTCGCTCCACCAAAAAGTTCCTGATTTCGTAAGAAATCAGGAACTTTTCCTGTTTATGTCTTCAAATAGTGACGCGGCATTTTGGCGTTTTTCGCTTGACCCAAACACTGACCCAAAAGCCGAAAGGTCAGGAAAGCACCGGAGAGAGGCGGATGGCATCATCCGTCCCTTTCCGGCTTTTTTGCGGGCTACATGACTTGGAGAGCCTTGACCGTGAGCGTGTGACCAACGCCATGGTCAGGCTGGGAGCGCTGGCAGAGATGCACAGTTTTTTTCGCGTGCTGTATACCAAGTGGTTCTACTTCCGTTCCGTGGGCTTCGAGAACACCGAGGCTGCGGTATCGGGTGCGTTAGACGAGCTGCGGTCACTGCCAGAGGAGCTGCCGCTGTACCAAAAGCAGATCCAGCGTTTCTTCGAACTGATACTGGATATAGACAAAGCCGGGCGTGAACCCAGTCGGCAGGTCATGCGGTATTATCACTTTGACCAACCTGACCAGCCCAGCGACCCGGAGTTGTTTCCGTTCCACCTGCTGACCACGCGCTTTGAGCCGGTGGATGGCGATACTTGCGCGCCGGTGCTGTACGCGAATACCGTGGCGGATATGATCAGTTTTTCTTTGCAGACCTGCGTGGAGCGCAGCATCACCGTGCGTCGCTGCAAAAACTGCGGACGGTACTTCGCCCAGACGGGCCGCGTCAGCGCGGAGTACTGCGACCGCACACCACTCGACGGTCAGTCCAGCTGCCGTGCGATGGGTGCATTCCAGCAGTGGACGCTGAAGCAGGCGGACGACCCGGTGTTCAAGGTCTACCGCCGGGAGTACAAGCGCCGCTTTGCGTGGATCAAGGCAGGGCGTATCAGCGACAGCGAGTTTTACGCGTGGAGCGAACAGGCCAGAGAGCAGAAAAAGAAATGTGATGAGGGTATCATCACTGAGGACGAATTCCAGCGGTGGCTGAAGGAGTCGTAATCAAGCAGAGGGCAGACCGAAGAAAGAGGCCAGCGAAACCAGAAAACTGCCGCGAGTCGAGTTTATCGAGTGGTTAAAGAAAGAAGAGGTGTGACCGATAGTCACACCTCTTCCCGTGTTGCAAAAAGCAAGCAATGAGCACACATTTAGAAAATGGCAAAACTCGTTTTCTTAATATGGCGAGTTATAATAAAAGTCTAAGAGCCCACAAGCAAAGACGATCCACCATGGAGGCGGCGTATCTGGTGTACAGCAGCTACATAGCCGCGTTGGGCGAAAAGCTGCGCAGGGCGCGGCAGGAGATGTTCCCCTGCCATGCCTTGCGCAGTTTCTCCTTTTTACTCTTTCAATCCACGGGAATACCCGACCCGCGCAGTATGGCAAAATCCACAAATTCAGTTGGCACACCAATTTTTTTGCTATGCATATTTACAGTTCCGCTTGCGTGTGCTATGGTTAAAGCATCAACATATGCACGTTAAAAAACATATGACAGGATGTGATCGCCATGTTTCCTGCCCATATCCGCGAAACCGGAGAGCGGCAAACTGTCCAGAAGCATTGCCGGAACACGGCGGCGCTGGCTGCAACCGCACTGCGGCCACTCGGTCTGGAGAAAAGCGCCTACCTGGCCGGGCTGCTCCACGACGCCGGAAAAAGCAAGCAGGAGTATGCGCAATACCTTTCGGAGGCTGTCAGCGGTGGGAACGCCGTCCGTGGCAGTGTCAACCATACCTTCGCCGGCGTCAGGTTTCTGCTGGACAGGTGGCATTGCAGGGAAGGGGAACTTTCCTATTCCGACGTGACCGCAGAGCTGCTGGCCTTTGCCGTTGGCTCACATCACGGCCTGTTTGACTGCGTCGACCCCCAGCAGCACAGCGGTTTTTTTCATCGCCAGACCAAGGAGGGGATCTTTTACGATGAATCCCGACAGGGCTTTTTGGCGGAGGTTGCTGACGAGGAGGAGCTGGAGCATCTGTTCCGCGACGCCGTCCGGGAGATGACCCCGATGCTGGATCGGCTGGCGGCTCTGTCCGCCCAAGCGGACGACAATGAGGCGGACCGGGAGACCGCATTTTATATCGGCCTTCTGGCCCGGATGCTCCTATCCGCCGTGGTCGAGGGAGACCGTACGGACACCGCCGCTTTTATGGATGGGATAGAACCGCCCGTGTTCCCAGAGGATATGCGGCCAATCTGGACAGAACGGCTGGCGTTTATGGAGAAGAAGCTGGCGGCATTCCCGCGAAAAACGCCCATTGATCTGGCGCGCCACACCATCTCCGACACCTGTGCCGCCGGCGCCGTCCGGCCCGGAGGAGTCTACCGCCTGAACGTCCCCACCGGCGGCGGAAAAACGCTGGCCAGCCTCCGCTTCGCATTGACCCACGCGGCAAGGCGGAACTGCTCTCGAATCATCTTCACCGCGCCGCTGCTGTCGATCCTGGATCAAAATGCCCGTGTCATCCGCGATTACATAGGAGACGACACCTTGATACTGGAGCATCACTCCAACCTTGCCGAGCCGAAGGAGACGCCGGAGCGCTTGCAGGAGCTGGAGCTGCTCACCGCCTCCTGGTCGGCGCCGATCATTATCACCACGCTGGTGCAGCTGCTGAACACCTGCTTCAGCGGAAAGACCAGCGCCATCCGCAGATTTCACGCGCTGTGCGGCAGCGTCATCGTGATCGACGAGGTGCAGACCGTTCCCGGCAAAATGCTGACGCTGTTTAATTTGGCGGTCAACTTCCTGTCCGAGATCTGCGGCGCCACTATTGTTCTGTGCTCCGCCACCCAGCCCTGTCTGGAGGCAGCCGACCATCCGCCGCACCGCCAGCCCGTCGATCTGGTTCCGCAGCAAAAGGCATTGTGGGACGTCTTCAGGCGCACCGACATTCAAAACGCCGGATGCGCCAAGCTGGAGGAGCTCCCGCAGATCGTTGCGGAGGCACTGTCGTCGTGCGACAGCCTGCTGGTGGTGTGCAACACGAAAAAGGAGGCGGCGTTCCTGTTCGAGTCACTGCAAGCCGCGAATTGCCGGTGTTTCCATCTGTCCGCCGCCATGTGCGTGCAGCACCGCAGGGAGACTCTGCAAGCCTTGCAGTCCGCGCTGGACAAGCCCTCCGCCGACAACAGGCAAAAGATCGTCTGCGTCTCCACGCAGGTGATCGAGGCCGGTGTGGACATCTCCTTCCAGCGGGTGATCCGCTTCTCCGCTGGAATGGATAGTGTCGTGCAGGCGGCAGGGCGGTGCAACCGGCACGCCGAGCAAAAGAAGCCCGCCCCCGTCCGCCTCATCCGGTGTACCGACGAGCGGCTGCGCGGTCTGGACGACATCGTGCGCGGACAGAACGCCACCACCGCGCTGCTGACCGCCTTTTCCCAAACACCGGAGGCTTTCCGACACGATCTGTCCTCCGAGGAGGCCATCCGGTTCTACTATCGCCGGCTATACGCAGAGATGGAGCCCGGCTTTCAGGACGACCAAACCCCGACCCACGGCTCCCTCTATCATCTGCTGGCAGATAATCCCCGCTATGCAGACGCCAACTGCAAGCAAGGGCAGCGCTATTTTCTGCGTCAGGCGTTCCGTCTGGCAGGCGGTCTTTTTCAGGTATTCGACGAGGACACGGGCGCCCTGCTCGTACCCTACGGAAGAGGGCGCGAGCTGCAAAACACGCTGCGGAACGCCGCTCAGGTCTACGGGCAGAAGGATTGGGCAGTCATACGCGGCTGCATTGACGAGGCAAAGGGCTACTGCGTCAGCGTCTACCGCTATCAGTTGGAGCGGCTTGAGGCCCTCGGCGCCGTGACCTCTCTATTCGACGGCGGCGTACTGCTGTTGTCCGACGGTTTTTATAACGAACATACCGGCTTTTCTCTGGAGGCCGGTACCCGTGATTTTCAGGAGGTGTAGCGATTGAAAACGGAACATCCCAACATCGTAGAATTTGAGGTATACGGTGATTACGCCCTCTTCTCCGACCCTCTCATGCGTCTGGGCGGTGAAAAGTGCAGCTATCAGGTACCCACCTATGAGGCACTGAAGGGCATTTTATCCTCTGTATACTGGAAGCCCACCTTCATCTGGCGGATCCTGGACGTGCGGGTCATGAACCCCATCCAGACCGAGGTGAAAGGCATCCGCCCCATCAAATACAGCGGCGGCAACGATCTGGCGTATTACACCTATCTGAAAAGCTGCCGGTATCAGGTACGGGCCTGCTTCGACTGGAACGACAACCGCCCAGAGCTGTGCGGCGACCGAAATGAGAACAAACATCACTGCATTGCCCGCCGAATGATTGAAAAGGGCGGGCGGCGTGATATTTTTCTGGGTACCCGGGAATGTCAGGGCTATGTAGAGCCCTGCGTATTCGGAAACGGCGCAGGCGCCTACGACGATCTGCCGGAGCTGGGCTTCGGGCTGATGTACCACGGCATCACCTACCCGGACGAGGCCTACTCGGAGGAGACCCGCGGACGGATGACTGCCCGGTTTTGGTACCCGGTCATGAAAAACGGCGTCATTCACTTTCTCCCGCCGGAGGATTGTCCGGGGCAGAAGCCTCTGCGGGAAATGCCTATGAAGAGCTTTTCCGCCGACGAGGGCAATTTTATCGGTCTGCGGGAATTTGGGGAGGTGGAGTAAATGGGACTGATGCAGCAAGCCTATGACACCTACTGTGCCATGGAGCCGCAATACGCCGGTATCTACGGCAAGGCGAAGGAGCCGCTGGTTCCTGTTTCGCACCAACTCGTAAACGCAGAGTTGGAGCTTACTCTGGACGCAGGCGGTCATCTGCTGGACGCCCGCTCCGTCGAGGCGGAGCAGGCTGCCACCATCATCCCTGTGACGGAGAGTTCCTCGGGGCGAACCGGCAAAGCCCCCGGCGCACACCCTCTATGCGACCAGATTCAGTTTCTCTCCCCGCTGTATCCCGCCAAATACGAAAGCTACCTGACACAGCTGCACCGCTGGGAGGTATCACCCTACGGCCACCCCAAGCTCTCCGCCATCGCCCGCTATGTGGAGAGGGGGACAATTGTTGAAGATCTGGCGCAGCGGGGCGTGATCTCCCTGGACGAAAAGGGGCTTCCCGCCAAGGAAAAGCAGGTGGTCCGTTGGCGCGTAGAGACAGGCGCGGAGAATGAGACGCCCGCCTGCTGGCAGGATCAGAGCCTCTTCCAAGCCTTCATCGACTACTATGCATCCACGAAATCTGAGAAGCCCGCGTTTTGCATGGTTACCGGTAAAAACGCCCCGCCCGCCAGCCAGCACCCCAAGAAGATCATCAACCTGTGCGCCAACGCCAAGCTGATCTCCGCCAACGACACCAGCGGCTTTACCTATCGAGGCCGCTTCACAGACGATTCGCAGGCTGCAACTATGAGTTACGAGGCATCGCAGAAGATCCACAGCGCGCTGCACTGGTTGGCGGCGACCCAAGGCGTCTTCATCGGCGGGCGCACCTTCCTGTGCTGGAATCCGCAGGGCATTGAGATCCCCAAACCGCAGGCCGCCTTCCTGCGGCGGGGCGCCGCCAAGCAGATAAAATACTCCGACTATCGAAAGGCGTTGTCGGAAACTCTCCGGGGCTGGCAGGAGACGATCCCGCGGGACGCCGGCGCCGTGGTGGCCGCCTTTGATGCCGCCACATCCGGACGTCTTTCCCTCACCTATTACAGCGAGCTTCCGGTCTCTGATCTTCTGGAGCGTCTGCACAACTGGGATGCACTTTGCTGCTGGGAGCATTCCTCCTTCGGCATACAGTCTCCCTCGCTTTCACAGATCGCAGACTGCGCCTTCGGCACGGTGCGCGTCTCCGACAGACAGACAAAGCTGGAGACGGACGAGCGCGTCATGCGCCAGCAGGTACAGCGGCTGCTCTCCTGCCGGGTGGACCGGGGCAAAATGCCGGCTGATATCGCCCGCGCTGCGGCGGCCAAGGCGTCCAACCTGCAGATCATGGACGCCGCCCTGCAGGAAACGGTATTGTTCACCGCCTGCGCGGTGCTTCGGAAATACAAATATGATTGGTACAAGGAGGAATGGAGCATGGCACTGGAACCGCAGAAGAAGGACGTCAGCTATCAGTACGGACGGCTTTTGGCCGTGTTTGAAAAACTCGAGCGAGATACCTATGATTCCAATGAACAGCGAGAGCCCAACGCGATCCGGATGCAGTCCGTGTTCGCAAAGCGTCCACTCTACGCCAGCCGGATCATCTGGGAGCAGTTGAAAAAGGCGTACTACCCCAAACTCAAGCCCGGCGTCAGAACAAAATACGACCGCATCATCGAGCAGATCATCCAAGAAATTTCCTCCTTCCCGCAGGCGGAACAGGAGGAGGCCCTGAAGGACACCTATCTCTTTGGGTACTATCTGCAGCGCAGTGCGCTGTACACATCCGGTAAACCCGAAAACAGTCAGGAGGAAGAATAAATGAGCAGCTTGCAAAACAAGATCGATTTTGTGGCACTGGTCTCCGTGACCCGCGCCAACAGCAACGGCGACCCTCTGAACGGCAATCGCCCCCGCACCGACCTGAACGGCTTTGGTGAGATCTCCGACGTGTGCATCAAGCGCAAGATCCGCAACCGGATGCAGGATCTGGGCAAGCCCATCTTTGTTCAGTCGGAGGATCGGTGCAGCGACGGCTGCGGCAGCCTCAGCGAGCGGGCCTCCGCCGCTATGAAGGGCATCAAGGATCGGGAGGAATATGCCCGGCGCGCCTGTGAGACGTGGCTGGACGTGCGTACCTTCGGGCAGGTCTTTGCCTTCAAGGACGCCAAGGGCTTCTCCTGTGGTGTGCGCGGCCCCGTCTCTATCCATCAGGCGTCCAGCCTGTCCCCCGTAGAGATCGAGTCCCTCCAGATCACCAAGAGTGTGAACGGCGAGAAGAAGGAAAAGGGTGAGAACCGCGCCTCCGACACCATGGGCATGAAGCACTTTGTCCGCTTCGGTCTGTACGAGATCAAGGGCTCTATCAATGTCCAGCTGGCGGAAAAGACCGGCTTCTCCGAGGAGGACGCCGACACGGTCAAGGAATGTCTGCGCACCCTCTTTGTGAACGATGCCTCCTCCGCACGGCCCGACGGCTCCATGGAAGTGGTAAAGCTGTTCTGGTGGCGGCACAGCTGCAAGGATGGGCAGTATTCCTCCGCGAGGGTCCACCGCTCCGTCAAGGTCGCTCTGCGGGACGCGGGTACCATCCCCACCGCTGCAGACGACTACGTGATCTCGCTGGAGGCACTGCCGGGTCTGGAGCCGGAGGTGATCGATGGCGTATAATGAGGAGGACTTCCTACAGCTCTCCGGCTTACAGCATTTCCGGTTTTGCAGGCGGCAGTGGGCGCTGATCCACATCGAGCACCAGTGGGCGGAAAACTACCGCACCATTGACGGCGCGATCCTCCACGAAAATGCCCACGACACGGCCTTTCAGGAGCGGCGGGGCGACCGCTTTATTACGCGTGGCGTCAGCGTCTATTCCGCGGAGCTGGGTGTATCCGGACAGTGCGATGTACTGGAATACCATCGGGGCGCCGCGGGAATCCCTCTCTCCGGGAAAGAGGGCCTGTGGCAGCCGTATCCGGTGGAGTACAAGCGGGGCCGCCCCCGCGAGGACACCGGCGACACCCTGCAGCTATGCGCGCAGGCCATGTGCCTGGAGTCCATGCTCTGCTGCGACATCCCTGAGGGCGCACTCTATTATGGGGAGATCCGCCGGCGAGAGAGGGTTTCCTTCACCCCGGAGCTGCGCGCAGGGGTGCGGGAGCTGCTGGCGGAAATGCACGAGCTGTACCGTCGGGGCTATACCCCCAAGGTCAAGCCCACCAAATCCTGCAACGCCTGCTCCTTGAAGGAGCTGTGCCTGCCCAAGCTGATGAAAAGCAGAGCCGTCTCCGCGTATCTCCGGGCGGCCATGGAGGAATCACCATGAAGCAGCTTCTCAACACGCTATTTGTCACCTCCGAGGACATCTACCTCTCGCTGGAGGGGGAAAATGTGCTGGCAAACCGAGACAAGACCGTCGTCGCCCGCTACCCGCTGCACACGCTGCAAGCCATCGTCAGCTTCTCCTACGCCGGTGCCTCCCCTGCGCTGATGGGCAAATGTGCGGAGGCCGGGATCGGTCTGGCCTTCTGCTCCCCGCACGGACGTTTCCTTGCCCGCATCTGCGGCGAGAGCAGCGGCAACGTGCTGCTCCGGCGTGAACAGTACCGTGCTGCCGACGACCCCGCCCACAGCTGTGCGATAGCCCGCACCATGATCTTCGGCAAGCTGAGCAACGGCGCCGCCAGCATCCAGCGTACCCTGCGGGATCACGCGCCCCGCGTGGCGGGCTGCGGTCTGGAAGACGCCGCCGCCAACATCCGGACCATGCTGCCGCAGGTGCTGGCTGCCGCTGACTTGGACACCCTGCGGGGAATAGAGGGTGCTGCCGCCACCGCGTATTTCAGCGTCCTCGATCACATGCTCCTGAGTCGAAAGGAGGCTTTCTTCTTCCACGGGCGCAGCCGCCGCCCGCCGCTGGATCGGGTAAACGCCATGCTGTCCTTCGCCTACAGTCTGCTGGCGCACGACTGTGCCAGCGCCTTGGAAAGCGTGGGGCTGGACAGCTATGTAGGCTTCCTCCACCGCGACCGGCCGGGACGGCAGTCGTTGGCGCTGGATCTGATGGAGGAGCTGCGGCCCTGCATGGCAGACCGCTTCGTGCTGACCCTTGTGAACAATCGGATGCTGCGCCCGGAGGACTTTCAGGTGCAGGACAGCGGCGCGGTGCTGCTGTCCGATGAAGGCCGTCGGAAATTCCTGAAGACCTGGCAGGAGCGGAAACGAGACACACTGACCCACCCCTATCTGGGGGAAAAGCTGAGCTGGGGCATGGTCCCCTATGTGCAGGCGCTGCTGTTGGCCCGCTGCCTCCGCGGCGACTTGGACGGCTATCCGCCGTTTTTATGGAAGTGATGCTATGCTGGTGCTGATCACATACGATGTAAACACCGAGGACGCCGCCGGACGCAAGCGCCTGCGGCAAATTGCCAAAAAGTGCGTGGACTATGGACAGCGGGTGCAAAATTCCGTGTTCGAGTGTCTGCTGGACGCAGGACAGTGCCGCCGCCTGCAGGCACAGCTCCTGTCTATCATGGATCCCGAGAAGGACAGTCTGCGCTTTTACTATCTGGGGAAGCAATACGAGAAAAAAGTGGAGCATTTCGGTGCGAAGAGCACCTACCTGCCGGAGGATCCCCTGATCCTCTGACACACGTCTCCCGGCACGGCGGTGGTACAAGCGCACGGGCAGCCGGGACGCGCCTTCCCGCCCCTTGCGAAGTCCAAGTGACCAGTAATTGTCGGGAGGTTCGCAAGGCTTTTCCCGAGAAAGCGCCGGTCTTTCCCCGGTTTTCTCGGGCAGCCACCCCGTGTTTTCCCCCAAAAAACGCAAAAATTCTACTTATTTGTCAAAGATCCGCAGGTAAAACTGTGCATCTTTGCTGTCGCCCCCCTCGCGGGGGGCGTGGATTGAAATAAAAATATTTTTGTTAAAAATACAAGGTCAACTAACAGTCGCCCCCCTCGCGGGGGGCGTGGATTGAAATAGCACCGTACCGCCGTTGCTGGTCAGCGTCCATCGTCGCCCCCCTCGCGGGGGGCGTGGATTGAAATATTTTAGCCCCCCAAAAATCTTCAATGTGTTGCCGTCGCCCCCCTCGCGGGGGGCGTGGATTGAAATACCGATGTTTCGGAACCACCTGTCCAGCTTTGTGACGTCGCCCCCCTCGCGGGGGGCGTGGATTGAAATTGAACAAGATTACCCGTCAAACACAAATCTAACGTCGCCCCCCTCGCGGGGGGCGTGGATTGAAATCAGCGCTGTCATGACCTCCTCCGTGGGCAGACACACGGTCGCCCCCCTCGCGGGGGGCGTGGATTGAAATATCGGCCACCATCTGGAACGCGGCAATCAGCATACGTCGCCCCCCTCGCGGGGGGCGTGGATTGAAATCGTTGACAGAGTTCCGACCGGCAGATGGATTGACAGTCGCCCCCCTCGCGGGGGGCGTGGATTGAAATATTTCCAGACCGTTAAAACGTCTAGTATAGGGCCGGTCGCCCCCCTCGCGGGGGGCGTGGATTGAAATAGTTGGTCAGCACCCTGGGTTTCCCCATCGTCTGGTCGCCCCCCTCGCGGGGGGCGTGGATTGAAATACGCGGACAACGTGTCCGCAGAGGCCGCAGCGGCGTCGCCCCCCTCGCGGGGGGCGTGGATTGAAATGTTACCGTGAAATCCGCAGTCCGGTTATAAGTCATGTCGCCCCCCTCGCGGGGGGCGTGGATTGAAATTGGCGATTATCGGAACGTGCTTGATTTTCTATAAAGTCGCCCCCCTCGCGGGGGGCGTGGATTGAAATAAGGAGTCCTCCGCGCAGGTGC
>OGYZ01002207.1_pt1 | contig 13773 bp, 10 predicted proteins | sample 1576681 | NCBI WGS metagenome assembly OGYZ01 (sample SAMEA3541480, study PRJEB24748) | human gut metagenome | biome: human gut; feature: human-associated habitat; material: faeces | place: China | collected 2012 | reverse complement strand
GGTTGACGGAGACGAGCTTTTCTTTGAATTCCGGTACTTCCGGGGTGTAATTACGCCTGTTTTGCATAGTATACCTCCATTAGAAATCCAAGCCGGCCTTGCGGGCACCGGCTGCCAGCTCGGCAACGCGACCGGTGTAAAGATAACCGCCGCGATCGAAAACGACCTTTGCAACGCCCTTTTCAAGTGCGCGCTTTGCAACGGTTTCACCAACGATGAACGCTGCTTCCTTCTTGTTTTTGCCTTCGATCAATGCCTTTACGGATGCTTCAACGGTGGAAGCTGCCGCAATGGTGTTTCCGATGGAGTCATCGATAACCTGAGCATAGATGTGATTCAGGCTGCGGTAAACATTCAGGCGGGGCCTTGCGGGTGTGCCGATGATATGCCTGCGGGTACGGTAATGACGTGCCTTGCGCTTTGCATTCTTATCAAGCTTACTAATCATACTGCTATACTCCTCCTGTTATTTACCGGTCTTACCTTCCTTGCGGATGATGACTTCATAGTCATACTTGATACCCTTGCCCTTGTAGGGTTCAGGCTCACGAACCGCGCGGACGTCTGCTGCGATCTGACCGACTTTCTGCTTGTCGATGCCCTGAACCGTGATACGGTTGGGAGCGGGAACGTCGAAAGTAATGCCGTCGCCTTCTTCGAATTCAACAGGGTGTGAATAACCGACATTGAGAACGAGCTTGTTGCCGTTCTTCTGAGCCCTGTAACCGGTGCCGTTGATTTCAAGCTTTTTCTCGAAACCTTTGGTGGTACCGACGACCATATTGTTGATGAGGGTACGGGAAAGTCCGTGCAGAGAACGGTCTTCTTTTTCATCGGTGGGGCGTTCTACCTTGAGGATGCCTGCATCCATGGAAACCTTGATGCGGGGGCTGATCTTCTCGGAGAGCTGACCCTTGGGGCCCTTGACTGTCACGGTATTATCGTCAGAAACCGTAATTGTCACTCCGGCAGGGATAGTGATCGGAAGTTTTCCGATTCGAGACATTGTGCACCTCCAAATATTAATGCATTATCTTGCTTTCGCCCGTGCTACTTATTCCGGTAGCTGTTATTCTTGGAATTGGTATTGGTCTTATAGGAAGTTTCTTCGCTGTAAGAAAGCATGCCGATGTATAGTTTCGGATAGTTTTTGGGGGCTTTTGCAAACGGATGCAGAAGTCCCTGTTTGTTTTTAGAAAACATTTTAATTATGGTAAAGGAGTGGCTGTATGGAGAAAGCACTGTTTCGGAACAATTTAATAAAGAAAATAACAGCGGCACTCATGATTGTAATGCTGCTTATACCGTATTGTTTTGCACAGGTTACATTTGGAGATAATAAATCGGATCTGAAGAATGCCCAGAACCAGCAGAATGATATACAGAATAAAAAGAAAGAAACAGAAGACAAGATTGCTCAGCTTAAGGCACAGAGTTCAGATCTTACATCTCTTATTCAGGGTCTTGATGCCCAGATGGGAGAATTGTCAGCGTCATTAGATGACATTAATACCCAGATTGCAGAGCTTGAAGCTGAGATTGAGGAGACACAGGCAAAGCTTGAGCAGGCTGAGGCTGATAAGGAAAGCCAGTATGAGGCTATGAAGCTGCGAATCCAGTTTATGTATGAGCATAATGATTATACATATGTTGAAGTTCTTTTATCATCACAGAGTATGGCGGATATGCTTAATAAATTTGAGTATATTAATAAGATATCAGAGTATGACAGACAGATGCTTGAGGAATATCAGTCAACGATTAATCTTATATCATCTTCTAAAGTAAAGCTTGAAGAAGATAAAGAGACTCTGACTGCCAGCCAGGAGGCACTTCAGGCACAGGTTGATGCGCTGGAGGTTGTTCAGAATGAGAAGACTGCCCAGCTGAATGCTTTGAGTAAGAATACAGCTAATCAGGTGGCTTATAAGAAACAGCTCGAAGCTGACGAGAAGAAGCTCGATGCAGAGATTGCTTCTATAACAGCCAAGATTAAGGCAGAGGAAGCAAGCGGAGTTACTCCGTCTAACAGATATGATGGCGGAACTTTCAAATGGCCAACAACAAGTACAAGAATAACTTCTCCATATGGAGATACATCTGACAGAACTTCACCGCATAAAGGTGTGGATATTGGAGCAGTCAGAGCAGGCGTTTCAGGTGATCCTGTATATGCGGCTTATGACGGTAAAGTTGTAATTGCACACAGACAGAGCGAATATTACTCAACAGCGGGTAATTATGTGATGATTTATCATGGTAATGGACTGTATACGAGATACCTGCATCTTGATAGTTTAAATGTATCTGTAGGAGCCCAGGTGACGAAAGGACAGAAGCTTGGTGTTATGGGTAATACGGGTAATTCATTTGGCGCGCATCTGCATTTTGATGTAATGCTCAATGGTTCATATGTTAATCCTATGCCATATTTTAAATAAATAATTCAACTTAACAGGAGGACTCAATGGAATATGATAATAACAGACCTTTTTCTTCGGAAGGGGCCGCACAGGAACGAAAGAGAAAACATGCTTTAGGCAAAGGCGTTATTATTGGTGTTGTGGCAACACTGCTGGTTGTGATACTGGCGTTGTCATGCGTATTCATTGGACTTATAAGAAGTGGTAATATCCATATTGGAATGGACGGACGTATATATGTTCAGGATGTTGGAACAAGTGATAACGAAGGAATCGGAACTAAGGTTGAAGGTAAGCTGAATGCTTTGGATTCGCTGCTTGGAGATGGATTCTACTTTGATGATGTAGATGATGAAAAGGCTGCAGACAACATTTTTAAGGCATATCTTGCTGCATATGGTGATAAATATACTGTTTATTATACGCCTGAAGAATATAAGTCAATGATGGAGTCAACATCAGGTTCTTTCTATGGAATTGGTGCTGTATGCCAGAAGGCTGACGACGGTTCAATACTTATATCAGAGGCATATGAGGATGCACCGGCATATAAGGCTGGTATCAGAAATGGAGATAAGGTAACAGAGGTTAATGGTGAGGATATTACAGGAATGGACCTTTCTGTAGCAGTTGCCCTTATTAAGGGCGAGAAGGGTACAGATGTTAACCTTACTGTTATGAGAAATGGCGAGAAGCTGAGTTTCACAGTTACAAGAGACAAGATTGATATTAAGACTGTTTCATCAAAGATGCTTGAGAATAATATAGGTTATATTTATATTTCACAGTTTGATGATGTTACAACAGAGCAGTTTAAATCGGCTGTTGATGACCTTCAGAAGCAGGGAATTACAGGACTTGTAATTGATATAAGAAATAATCCTGGCGGAGTTCTTAAGACTGTGGCTGATATGCTAGATTATATTCTTCCGAACGGACTTATCGTGTATACAGAGACTAAGTCTGGTAAGAGACAGGAATATTCAGGTTCTGATAATCATGAGCTTAATATTCCGATGGCAGTTTTGGTAAATGGCAATAGTGCAAGTGCATCTGAGATATTTGCCGGTGCAACGCAGGATTATGATAAGGCACAGATAATCGGAACACAGACATTTGGTAAGGGCATTGTGCAGACAATCCGTCCGCTTACTGATGGAAGTGCGGTTAAGTATACAATTGCCAAATATTTCACTCCTAAGGGACAGGATATTCACGGCAAGGGAGTGACACCTGACAGTATTGTGGAGCTTCCGGATGATGCGACTGAAGATGTGCAGTTGAAGGCAGCAGTAGAGTATCTCAATGGAAAAATGAGTGTCAGCGCGGCAGAATAACGAATATAGAGGTATGGAATAAAGTACAGGACAAATCGAATGTTTGTTCTGTACTTTTTGATTATTATATTGTATAATGAGGGAAATGCATTTTCTTTCAGAAAACAAGGAGGGCAAAATCCCTCTCCTCACCAAGGGGTTCGGATTTTGCTTCGCAAAATAGGGAGGGCTTTATGGACAGATTTGTATTACATTCGGATTTTAAGCCGATGGGCGACCAGCCGCAGGCTATTGAAGCACTTACAAAGGGCTTTGAGGAAGGCAATCAGTTTGAGACTCTAGTTGGTGTAACTGGTTCTGGTAAAACATTTACAATGGCGAACATTATACAGAATGTTCAGAAACCTACACTTATTATAAGCCATAATAAGACACTGGCAGCGCAGTTGTATGGGGAGATGAAGGAGTTCTTTCCAGAGAATGCGGTTGAGTACTTTGTCTCCTATTATGATTATTACCAACCAGAGGCCTATGTACCTCAGAGTGACACTTATATTGCGAAGGATTCATCTATTAATGATGAAATTGATAAATTAAGACATTCGGCAACAGCGGCACTTTCTGAAAGAAATGATGTTATTATCGTTGCTTCGGTTTCATGTATATATGGATTAGGTGCGCCGGTTGATTATAAGAACATGGTTATTTCGCTTCGTCCGGGAATGGAGAAGGACAGGGATGATTGCATAAGAAAGCTGATTGATATCCAGTATGTAAGGAACGACCAGGATTTTAAGCGAGGAACCTTCAGGGTAAGAGGCGATGTTGTTGAAGTGTATCCTTCATCATCATCAGGTGATGCCATAAGAGTTGAATTCTTTGGTGATGAAGTGGACAGAATAAGTGAGATAGATTCCCTAACAGGCGAGGTTAAAGGTATTCTTGAACATATTGCGATATTCCCTAACTCACATTATGTTGTTGAGAAGGAGAAGATGGACGCTGCGATTGAGAATATTAAGGCAGAGCTTGCCGAGAGAGTGAAGTATTTCAAGAGTGAGGATAAGCTTCTGGAGGCACAGAGAATTGAAGAGAGAACGAATTTTGATATAGAGATGATGCAGGAGACAGGCTTTTGTTCAGGAATAGAGAATTATTCAAGACATCTGGCAGGACTTCCGGCAGGGTGTCCTCCGTATACGCTGATGGATTATTTTCCAGATGATTTTCTTATTATTGTGGATGAGTCGCATATCACTATTCCGCAGATTCGAGGCATGTATGCCGGTGACCAGTCAAGAAAGACTACGCTTGTAGATTATGGCTTCAGACTGCCATCTGCGAAGGATAACAGACCGCTTAATTTCAGCGAGTTTGAGAGCAAGATTTCACAGATGCTTTTTGTATCAGCAACACCAAGCACATACGAGGCAGAGCATGAACTTATGAGAACCGAGCAGGTTATCAGACCTACCGGACTTCTTGACCCGGAGATAACTGTTAAGCCGATTGAAGGACAGATTGATGACCTTATATCAGAGATTAATAAGGAAACTGCCAAGAAGAACAAGGTGCTTGTTACTACACTTACCAAGAGAATGGCGGAGGACCTTACTGATTATCTTAAAGAGGCAGGAATCAGGGTTAAATATCTTCATGCAGATATTGATACGCTTGAGCGTCAGAAGATTATAAGAGATATGCGTCTTGATGGTTTTGATGTTCTTGTTGGAATCAACCTGCTGCGAGAAGGTCTTGATATTCCTGAAATCAGCCTTGTTGCTATACTTGATGCTGACAAGGAAGGCTCTCTGCGGTCGTCAACGTCGCTGATTCAGACTGTCGGCAGAGCAGCACGCAATGTTGACGGATATGTTATCATGTATGCAGACAAGATTACTGAATCTATGGAAAAGGCTATTTCAGAGACAGAACGAAGAAGAAAGATTCAGCAGGAGTATAATGATGAGCATGGAATTACTCCACAGACAATCAAGAAGGCAGTAAGAGATCTTATAAGCATAAGCAAGGCAGCGGAGCCGGGTGACGCTTCAGGAAAGCTTAAGGTTGATTATGAATCTATGAGCATCAAAGAGCTTGAGAAGGTTAAGACGCAGGTTGAGAAGAACATGCGTAAGGCAGCAGCAGAGCTTAACTTTGAGGAGGCTGCACAGCTTCGTGACAAGATGATTGAGATTAATAAATATATTTATGAAGGAAAGAAACATGGCTGATAGTAAGTTAAAGAAAGAGATTGAAAGAGGCAGTTATAAGAACTGTATAAGGATAAAGGGTGCCAGAGAGCATAATCTTAAGGGAATAGACGTTGATATTCCAAGAGACAAGCTTGTTGTGCTTACTGGACTTTCAGGTTCGGGAAAGTCGAGTCTGGCATTTGATACAATATATGCAGAAGGTCAGAGAAGGTATATGGAATCACTGTCTTCATATGCAAGACAGTTCCTGGGACAGATGGAAAAGCCTGATGTTGACAGTATTGAAGGACTTTCACCGGCTATTTCTATAGACCAGAAGTCAACTAACAGGAATCCACGTTCTACAGTAGGAACTGTTACAGAGATATATGATTATTTCCGACTTCTCTATGCAAGAATTGGTATTCCTCACTGCCCAAAATGTGGACGCGAAATCAACAAACAGACAGTTGACCAGATGGTTGATGTTATTATGGCACTTCCTGAAAGAACTAAGATTCAGATTCTTGCACCTGTTGTCCGTGGACGAAAGGGTGAACATGTAAAGCTGTTTGAACAGGCAAAGAAGAGCGGATTTGTGCGTGTTATTGCTGATGGAAGCATGTACGAGCTTACAGATGAGATTAAGCTTGATAAGAATAAGAAGCATAATATTGAGATTGTTGTAGACAGACTTTCTGTAAGAGACGGAATCCAGAAACGACTTACAGATTCTATTGAGACAGCTCTTAAGCTTGCCGAAGGTCTTATGACAGTAGATGTTATTGATGGTGAGACGCTTAATTTCAGTCAGAGCTTTTCATGCCCAGACTGCGGCATAAGTATTGATGAGGTTGAGCCAAGAAGCTTTTCGTTCAACAATCCATTTGGTGCATGCCCTGACTGTTTTGGACTTGGTTACACTATGAAGTTTGATGCAGAACTGCTTATACCTGATGAGAGTCTCAGCATTGATGAAGGCGCTATTGTCGGAATGGGCTGGCAGTCATCTAAGGACGAGGGTAGCTTCAGCAGGGCGGTTCTTGATGCACTTGCAGAGGAATATGGATTTTCATTAAAGACACCATTCAAGGATTATCCTGATGATATTAAGGATATTATTATTAATGGTACTAAGGGACGTTCTGTAAAGGTTAAATATAAAGGCCAGCGCGGTGAGGGCATATATGATGTTGCATTTGAAGGTCTTATCAAGAATATGGAGAGAAGATACAGAGAAACATATTCTGATAATACCAAGCAGCAGTATGAGGAATTTATGAGAATCAGGCCTTGTTCGGCCTGCCACGGACAGAGACTTAAGCCGTCTTCACTTGCTGTTACTATTGCAGATAAGAACATATATGAGATTACTAACATGTCTATTATAAAGCTTCAGGAATTCCTTGAGAATATGAAGCTTTCAGAGAGACAGCTGTTTATTGGTGCAGAGATTCTTAAGGAAATCAAGGCGAGAATTAAGTTTCTTGTAGATGTAGGTCTTGATTATCTGGCACTTTCGCGTGCTACAGGAACTCTGTCAGGCGGTGAAGCACAGAGAATCAGGCTTGCAACACAGATTGGTTCAGGTCTTGTAGGTGTTGCTTACATTCTTGATGAGCCAAGTATCGGCCTTCACCAGAGGGATAATGACAAGCTGCTGGGAACTCTGACACATTTGCGAGATCTTGGTAACTCAGTTATTGTCGTTGAACATGATGAGGATACTATGTTTGCAGCCGATTATATTGTGGATATCGGCCCAGGCGCAGGAAGAAATGGTGGAGAAGTTGTCGCAACAGGAACTGCTGCGGACATTATGGCGTGCAAGGACTCACTTACAGGTGCATATCTGTCAGGAAGAATCAAGATACCTGTACCGGCAGAGCGTAGAAAACCTGCTGGCTGGATTAAGGTAAGAGGCGCAAGGGAGAATAATCTTAAGAATATTGATGTAGATATTCCGCTTGGAGTTGTCACATGCGTAACAGGTGTGTCAGGCTCAGGCAAGAGTTCACTTGTTAATGAGATTCTTTACAAGCACCTTGCAAAGTCGCTTAACAGGGCGAGATGTATTGCAGGCGACCATGATGGAATTGACGGAATAGAGCAGCTTGATAAGGTTATTAATATTGACCAGTCACCAATTGGACGAACACCAAGGTCTAATCCGGCAACCTATACAGGTGTATTTGACATGATAAGAGACCTGTTTGCAACGACTAAGGACGCGAAGGAGCGAGGATATACCAAAGGCAGATTCAGCTTTAATGTTAAAGGCGGAAGATGTGAGGCATGCTCCGGTGACGGTATTATCAAGATTGAAATGCATTTTCTTCCGGATGTGTATGTACCTTGTGAAGTCTGCGAGGGCAAGCGTTACAATAGAGAAACTCTTGAAGTTAAATACAAGGATAAGAGTATATATGATGTTCTTGACATGACTATTGAGGATGCAGTTGATTTCTTTGAAAATGTGCCAAGTATAAGAAGAAAGATTGAGACTCTCAACGAGGTTGGCTTGTCTTACGTCAAGCTTGGACAGCCATCAACTGAGCTTTCAGGTGGCGAGGCACAGAGAATCAAGCTTGCAACAGAGCTTTCAAGAAGAAGCACAGGAAAGACTATATATATTCTTGATGAGCCTACAACCGGACTGCATTTTGCTGATGTCCACAAGCTTGTCAATATTCTTCACAGGCTTGCAGAGGGCGGCAACACTGTAGTTGTTATTGAACACAATCTTGATGTTATTAAGACAGCAGATTATATTATAGATATGGGACCAGAGGGTGGCGACCGCGGCGGAACTGTTATTGCCAAGGGAACGCCTGAGGAGATTGTTAAGGTTAAGAAGTCTTATACCGGACAGTATGTTAAGAAGTATCTGGAAGAGAAGTAAGATTAAGAAGTGAATGAACGTATATCTGGGAAGTGTATGCAAGGGATGTCGGTTTGATATTTTGGGGAGTAGAATGGAGGTAGTTATGATAAAAGGAATTATCTTTGATATGGACGGAGTTATGATTGATACGGAAAATCAGTCTAATCTTGGCTGGCTGTGGGCAGCTTCCCAGAAAAATGTAGAGATGCCATTATGGCTTATCGACAGTTTTAAAGGTGCACCGGCAAAGCTTAGCCAGAGCTTTTTTGATGACTATTATAAGGGAACGCAGGATTACTGGGAAATGCGTACAATGCGGACAGACCATGTTCACCAAATCAGGGAGAAAGAGGAAGTTCCGGTTAAGCCAGGACTTAATATGTTACTTGATTATATTAAAGATAATGGGTTAAAATGTGCTGTTGCAACTTCAACACAGAAATCGAGTGCACAAAAGAGTCTTCACAGAATAGGAGCATGGGATTATCTTTCTGGTGTTGTATATGGAGATGAGGTTGAGCATGGAAAGCCTGAGCCAGACATATTCTTAAGGGCAGCAGGTTTTATCGGCTGTGAACCATCAGAATGTGTAGTCATTGAGGACAGCATTAATGGCATTAAAGCAGGACATGCAGCAGGCATGAAGGTAATTCATATACCTGACACCATTGAGATTAACAATGATATCCGAAGCCTGACTTCAGTTGTGTGTCATTCTTTATCGGATGTGCCTGATATTATAGACACATGGAATGAGGGAAAAGTCGTTGATATTGAAGGCTATTATGAAAATGCCAAGATAAACCGTGTGTATGTTGACAGAGTGCATGTTAAGAAAGCATTTGCAGAATACACAGCAGCTTATAATGCAGATGACCCTAAGATTAAATTAAAAATTGACCACACTTACAGAGTTGCAGCTTTGTGTGAAAGAATTGCAAAGGCAGCAGGAATGTGTGCATATGATGTTGAACTGGCATGGTTATCGGGAATGCTTCATGATGTTGGAAGATTTGAACAGATAAAGCGTTATAACACATTTTCAGATGCGGACTCCGTTGACCATGCAAAATTTGGTGCAGACCTGTTGTTTAAAGACGGTCTTATCAGTACTTTTCTTAAAGGTATGGTCAAATGTACAGGCTATAAGCCGGGAGCTTTAGAGGACAGATATGATTCTGCTGGAGTATTTCTGTATGACAGATTGAATAAATCGGACATGGAAATGCTTGAACTGGCAATAAGGTGTCACAATATGTACAGAATTCCGCAGGGACTTAATCGCCGTGAGCGGGCATTCTGCAATGTGCTTCGTGACGCTGATAAGGTTGATATATTTAAGGTTAATATTGATACTCCGCTTGAAGAAATATATAACACCACGACAGAAGAACTGATGAAGAGCGATATTACAGATGAAGTGTTAAAAGCATTTGACGAGGAACACTGCATACTGAAGGCAATAAGACGCACGCCGGCTGATACTGTTATTGGTCATGTATCACTTGCTTATGAGCTTGTGTATGATGAGAGCGTGCGGATTACTGTGGAACAGGGCTATCTTGCAAAGCTTATGCATTTTCATTCTGATAATGAGGAGACCAACAGAAAGATGGCGATGGTTAGAGAGAAGATGGATTCTTATGTGAAGAAGAGAATTGGGGAGAATTAAGGCTTGTCATAAGTGGCAAGTTTAACTATAATGTATATATAAATACACAAGATTGGAGATTGATCATGGATCAGGAGAAAGTTATTGTCATTGACTTCGGTGGTCAGTACAACCAGCTGGTTGCGCGCCGTGTCCGTGAATGTAATGTATATTGTGAGATCTATTCTTACAAGACAGACCTGGCGCAGATTAAGGCCATGAACCCTAAAGGAATTATCCTTACGGGTGGTCCTAACAGCTGTTATGAAGATGGCGCGCCAACATGTACTAAAGAACTTTTCGAACTTGGTGTACCTGTACTTGGTCTTTGCTATGGCGCACAGCTTATGCAGCATGTGCTTGGTGGCAAGGTTGAGAAGGCACCAGTAAGAGAGTATGGAAAGACAGAAACATTTGTAGATAAGAGCAGCGCTTTATTCTCAGATGTCTCAGAGAAAACTATTGTGTGGATGAGCCATTTTGACTACATCTCACAGATTGCACCAGGATTCAAGATTGTTGCCCACACAGCAGACTGCCCAGTTGCAGCAGCAGAGTGTACAGAGAAGAATCTTTATGCAATCCAGTTCCACCCAGAGGTTCTTCACACTCAGGAAGGAACCAAGATGCTTCACAACTTTGTTCGTGGAGTATGCGGATGTGCCGGAACATGGAAGATGGATGCATTTGTTGAGAATACAATTAAGGAAATCCGCGAGAAGGTTGGCAGTGGCAAGGTTTTACTTGCTCTTTCAGGTGGTGTTGATTCATCTGTTGCAGCCGGACTTCTTTCAAGAGCTATTGGAAAGCAGCTTACATGCGTATTCGTAGACCACGGTCTTCTCCGTAAAGATGAAGGCGATGAAGTTGAGAGCGTATTTGGACCAGAAGGACAGTTCGACCTTAACTTTATAAGAGTTAATGCACAGGAAAGATATTACTCTAAGCTTGCAGGCGTTACTGAGCCAGAAGCTAAGAGAAAGATTATTGGGGAAGAGTTTATCCGTGTATTTGAGGAAGAAGCCAAGAAGATTGGTGCAGTTGACTTCCTTGCACAGGGAACTATATATCCAGACGTTGTAGAGAGCGGACTTGGCGGTGAATCAGCCGTAATCAAGTCTCACCATAATGTAGGAGGACTTCCTGATTTCGTTGATTTCAAGGAAATCATTGAGCCACTCCGCAACCTTTTCAAGGATGAGGTTCGTAAGGCTGGTCTTGAGCTTGGAATACCAGAACATCTTGTATTCCGTCAGCCATTCCCAGGTCCGGGACTTGGAATCAGAATTATCGGCGAGGTAACAGCTGATAAGGTTCGTATCGTTCAGGACGCTGACTTTATCTACCGTTCAGAGGTTGACAAGGCTGTAGCTGAGTACAAGAAAGCTAACGGCAAGGCTCCAGTATGGATGCCAAACCAGTATTTCGCAGCCCTCACTAACATGCGTTCCGTTGGTGTTATGGGTGACGAAAGAACTTATGACTATGCGGTTGCACTTCGTGCAGTCAACACAATTGATTTCATGACAGCAGAGAGCGCAGAGATTCCATTCGAGGTTCTCCAGACAGTCATGAGCAGAATTATAAATGAGGTGCGTGGGGTCAACAGAGTATTCTATGATCTGACTAGCAAACCACCTGGAACGATTGAGTTTGAATAGTTGAAGCTGAGCTGTAAAGCCTTTGTTTACAAGGGTTTTACAGCTTTTCCTTTATAGGATTGCATTTTCATTGCATTATTTTTCTTCAACTGCTCTGTGATAGATTGCTGTATGTTGATTGCTGGTATAATTAGCAATGCTTTCAGTAGCAGATTGTACTTGTAATATTCCAGTCAGCTTTTTAGCAACTTCAAGATTCGTATTTGGATACAGATGACCATAAGTGCCGAGTGTTGTCTGTATTTTTTCATGTCCTAAACGTTCCTTGATAAGTAAAGGATTTTCGCCCATGCTGATAAGCAATGAAGCGTGTGAATGTCGCAAGGCATGAATTTTAATACGATGAACACCTGCTAAATTTGACAACTTTTCCAAAGCTCTGGGAAGCGTTGTTTTACTGGTTGGAGTTCCGTTATAACTTAGTACAAGTGGACAATCGGGAAGAACCTGTTGCTGAACACTTTGCCAAGCCTTTAGCTCATTGAGTGTATCTGAATCAATATAAATAGTACGGATACTTGCCTGTGTTTTTGGCTCAACGAATTTATAGTCCGTCATTGTTCGGTAATATAATGTTTTGGTAATGCTAAGCAAGCCTGTTTCAAAATCTATGTCTGACCAATGTAATGCTGACGCTTCACCAATTCGCATACCAGTCATAAATAATAACCAGAACGATATAAACAGATAATTTTCATAATAGTCTTTCTTACAGAGTAAGGAAATAACCTTTTGAAATTCTTCTAATGTCCAGAAATCAACTTTGGTTTTCTTGCTTTTGATATTGCCTATCATACGAGAAGGATTTTTCTTCGCAATTCCAAGAACAATAGCTCTGTCAAATGCGATAGAAAGCATTCCCTGTACGATACGAATGTAATTAGGGCTAAAATCTTTTGCAAGTTTCAACTGCCAGTTTTGAACATGGATAGGTTCGATTTCGTCTGTTTCCATTTTGTAGAAATAGGAAAAATGTTTCTTGATGGTAGTAGCACGATTAAGATAAGTGCTTTCTTTTACCTGTGTTTTATACCATGGCAGGTAGGTTTCCTCTATAAATTGCTGAAAAGAAACGCCATCTTTTTTTGTTGTTAATTCTTCGGTAGAAGCTAACACCAGTTTTGAATATTCTTCCTTTGCTTCTTTTTTCGTTCTGAATCCACTTCGGTATTTCTGTATCTGTTTTCCGGTAATGGGATTGTAGCCTAAATTAGCTCTGAAATAATAAGTTCCGTTATCTGCTTTCTTAATAGGGTCTTTTGCCATGATTTCACTCCTTACATGATATGCAAGAAGTACAATCAATCGTTTGTGTCTGATAATGTAATCCCTAATAATTCTTCCACGGCTTCTTTGGGTACTCTGTCCAATTTACGGGATTGGTAATAAGTATGCCCTTTTTCAATCATAAGTTTTTTTGCTTTTCTTATGATGTCTGCCGAGAAAGAAGTTCCATAACCTAGTGCTATGAGGTCTTTTTTTGTTACGGTAATCATAATCCTCCTTTCCATAGACCAGATAAGGAAATCTCAATATCTTGTCTATCAGTATATCAAATGATGAGCAAAAAAGCTCTATTAAGATGATTTTTTCTTGCAAAATCGTTGTTAGATAGTTTTACAAGCAATCAGACGGCTTCGGCAAGCTCCGCTGGTATCTCAACCATTCCCATTCCTGTGGGC
>OGYZ01002195.1_pt1 | contig 13834 bp, 8 predicted proteins | sample 1576681 | NCBI WGS metagenome assembly OGYZ01 (sample SAMEA3541480, study PRJEB24748) | human gut metagenome | biome: human gut; feature: human-associated habitat; material: faeces | place: China | collected 2012 | reverse complement strand
ATGGGTTATGATGCTAAGACCGGGCATCGAATCAAGCATCCGTTCAATCAGGTAAGCTGGGTACATTCGGTCAAAAAGATACCGGACTTCCATATGAAGCAATGTCTGTTCGGTGAACATCTGTTGGCTGATGCCTCATCCTCGACAAGGACTGTCGCCATTGTCGAGAGCGAGAAGACGGCTTTGGTTGCCGCCCAGTTCATTCCGGACTTCATCTGGCTTGCTACAGGTGGTATGCACGGATGCTTCAACAGCAAAGCCATGCAGGTGTTGAGAGGCCGGGAAGTGATTCTATTTCCCGACCTGAAGGCTACGGAAGAATGGCGGCGCAAAGTCCCGATGCTGCAATCCGTCTGCAAGCGTGCCACTTGTTCCGACCTGTTGGAGAAGATGGCGACCGATGAACAGCGCAGTCAGGGATTGGACATTGCAGATTTCCTTCTGATGGAAGATACGCCGCAGATGATCCTACAGAAGATGATAGAACGCAACCCTGCATTGCAGACCTTGATAGATACATTCGACTTGGAACTTATGGATGCAATGCAGGAGTAGAGCGACAAGAGAATCGGACAGCTTGCTGTCTGTGTAAAAGGGTTTGTAAAATCCCGTAGCTTATTAGGGCATTTTCACCGCTTTCACTCTCCGAGTGGCAGTCAAAAATCCCATAAGCGAAGGGATACCCTCTCGACACCCGGTTGTCTGCGGCACGTAGGACGGGATTTTACAAACCAATAATCAGAGTAATAACAGCATAAACGAAAGATATATGGGTAATACACAATATGCAGTCTGTCACCTGCAACGTGGCAGCGGTAATGACTCCGGTATGTCATGCCATATAGAAAGAAAGGATGCCAAGGGGAAGAAGTATATACCTTTCAATGCCGATGCGAACAGGACACATCTTAATCGGGAATTGGTTAAATTTCCAGATGGAGTAAAAAACAGGACGGAAGCCATACAATTCAGAATAGACCATGCCGGACTACATCGTAAAGTCGGCAAGAATCAGACGAAAGCTATCCGCATCATCCTGACCGGAACACATGAGCAGATGATGAAGATTGCCGATGATGGCAAGTTGGATAAATGGATAGATGCCAATATGAAATGGCTAAAAGACACTTTCGGAAGTGAGAATCTTGTATCATGTGTGCTGCACTTGGATGAGAAAACTCCGCACCTACATGCCACTATCGTACCTATTGTAACCACTGAACGACTTCGTAAAAAGCGAGAGGGCGAGAAAAAGTATGAAACGAAATCCGGGGCACGCTTATCGGCAGATGATGTGATGCGGCGCACCAAGCTACACGAATATCAGAACAGTTATGCCAAGACCATGAAACCGTTCGGGCTGCAGCGGGGCATTGTCGGCTCCACCGCCAAACATCAGGCCAATTCGGATTATTACAGGCAGCAGGTCATCCGTTATGAGGAGGACATAGCCAAGTTGCAGGCAGATGTGGAGAAGGCGCAGGAGGGCAGGAACACCATCCTCTCGTGGTTCGGCAAGGGAGACCTTGCCAGAGCAAAGAAAGAACTCTCGAACAAGGACGAAGAGATTGCCAGGCTCAACAAACGGCTCAAGGAGCTTCAGGCAGAAAAGGCATGGTTGCAGGAACAACATAAATCAGAAATCGGAAAACTACGAAATGGCTATCAAAAAGAAATAGACAAGGCCATTCAGCAAGCTGAAGAGGCAGAACAGCAGTCAAAAGAGAAAGATACAGTCATAGACAGGCTGCGAAAGCAGATAAGTTTGCTTGACCGCAAGGCCAATCCTCAGCATTACAGCCTCTCATCCGGTGCCAATCTTGTACGTATCAATGTCTCAAACTATCGGAATCCGTCGCTCCATATCTGGACACGGGTCGGAGAGGAACTTTTTGAGAATATCAAATTCCAGATAGACTATGATACGGCCCAAAAGCATTTTAACGGCGAAATCACGGACGAGGAGTTTGTCAACGCTGTATTCGATCCGCAGGAACAGGTAAACGGAAAACAGGCGGAATTGCTGGGCGCTGTTTTCACCCTTGCCGCCGGAGGACCGGCGGAGGTTCATGTCGGGACAGGAACTGGTGGCTCATCGTCTGACCTTCCGTGGAATGATAACGTAGCAAAGAAGCATACTTCGATTAAACGAAGATAGTTGATTTATAGTAAATATATTTATTGCAAATTCATATCCATACATACAAGTATTTGCTATATTTTATGTACTTTTGTAGTCAAAAACTGACAATTCTTAATCGAAAAAGTCAGTACAGAAATAAAGATCATTTAGTTTACATAAATAGCATTGATATTTTGTAATGGGAGGACTTTTAACATTCAGAGTCGGAAACTTTGACACAACAGCAGAACGTGAGCAGTTTCGGTTTCTCTGTGAGCAACTCAAAACTCACTATGAGGATTCGAATGAATTCTGTGTGTTCGCAGGCAACTATAATATTGGATGTGAGTTAGATGCCCTCTTTATAAAGAAGGACGCTATTATTTCTATAGAATTCAAAAATTATGGAGGTAATGTTGTTGCCAATGAAAATGGAGAATGGACATGCAATGGTAAAATTATTAAGGGAGGTTCGAGAAAGACTGTTCTTCAACAAGCTAGGATAAATCATTCCACGGTAAAGAAAGAACTTAAAGTCTTAGGTGTTGTAAAGAACCAAATCAAGGACGTGCCACACCTTATTATTTTTCATCAACCAATAGAGTTGGAGAACAATTTAAGTGCCACCAACAGGTCTTGGCTTCACATTACTGATAGCGAACATTTCATTGAAAAGTTGGATGACATCACTTGTCCTCACACCGACCTTGCCCCACTCGGAATCGTTAAACTTGCGGAAACTCTCAACCTAAATCCTTTCTACCTGACGGAATTCAGCAATGCTACTTATGATAAACCAGCAGAGCCAATTGAGAAAATAGAGTTGATCGAAGATATAAAGAAGTACGAGCCCCACACTGAAGAGAAAAAACAAAAGAAAAAAGAGGTAATGTTAAACTTTGATTCTTTTGTTGTCGAGGACGAAAATAGTATTGCACTTTCGAATTTTGTGAAAAGGATAGTAAAATTATCGCTCAAGCTCGACAATTTTACAGTCAAGGTGCTTGACAGCACAAGGGCATCTTCATCTTTTGCAGCACACGGAATAAGGTTAACTCAAGAATATGTTGTGACAATAAATGCAGATGGCATCGGTGAACATTGTGCAAAACTCGCAAAGTTCATTAATCATGCTGTTAAAGCCATTTCACCTTCTACAATCTTTTGGGAAGAAGGCGAGAGAATTGCAACCGAAAGTGACAATTCATCTGGCGTTGTCGAAGAACATCAATCAAAAGAACTATCAAATACTAATTCGAACGTTTGTTTCCGAAAGTCAAAGACGATTCTGCCACATTGGCTTGACAAAAAGATTTTCAATGACCATCAAGCTATTTATGCTCCAGAGCATGAGCGTTATGAGTATAATCTTGATCTCAACGAAGAAGAACTTAAAGTCTATCTTGGTACTTACTTTCCTCGCAGTTATGCAGAAATGTTTTGTATTGCTGATAATCTTTTGCAGAATAAATGCCTGAAGAAAACGTTGGAACAAGATGAGATTAGTGTATTGGATTACGGTTGCGGTACGGGTGGGGAAATTCTTGGCTTGATTACAGCAATTGGAAGACATTTACCTCATACAAAGATAAGCATCACAGCAATAGATGGCAATGATGGTGCTTTAGCCATACTCAAGGATTTAGTAGAGTGTAACCCTAATAAAAATATACAAGTCGAACTAACTACATTTAGCCAAACATTAGGCTCTATTGAAGACGTGGAAAAACTTGCATTCGGAAAGAACGATTATCATTTTATCCTCTGTGACAAGATGGTTTGTGAGTTAATTTCTAAAGAAGTCCTACCAATAAATGCATACGCAATAATGGCAAAGAAACTTACGGCTTTTCTTCATGAAAATGGTTTGCTTATAATGCTTGATGTAACAACTAAAGACGAACATTCAGGATACTTCTATCCTCAATTGATGAATAATACAATAAATGACTATGTTTGTAAAAGCAGAACCATTGAGACGCTTCTACCGTTGTCGTGTGCTTGTCATGATGGATGTAGAGACTTTTGCTTTATGCAGCAAACATTCAGCGTAAGTCATTCTCACAAATCAAATGACGAAAGCAGGGTGTGTTATCGAGTGCTGTGTAAGAAACCGCTTAAGACAGCTATCATGCAAGGGATGGAAACAGCAAACCTTATCCACGTCATACACCCCACCAAATACAAGCAAAATGATGGTTTGGCAATTTGCAGTCGATCTAAAAACAATAAAATAATAATTGATAGTTTTAACATAAATCTATAAATCTAATCATGGCTAAGAGAAGTTTTTACGTTAAAGATTCCGAACTTGATGATTACCAGGTAAAGGTGATTAACAAGAAAACAGATAACTCCTACATTGTTAAAGGGTGTGCTGGTAGCGGAAAGTCCATTCTTGCCTTGTGGAAGGCAAAACAAATACAAGATGAGCATAAGGGTACCTATCTTTACATTGTGTTCACTAAAGCACTAATGCAATATATGGCTGATGGCATTTCACAGGTAGGTATTCCACAACGAAATGTTGATTATCATTGGCATTGGCAGAATAGAGCTGGATGTCCAAGTGCTGATTATATTATTGTGGATGAAGCACAAGATTTTTCCAAAGAGGATATAGAACTATTCCGTTCTAAGGCAAAAAAAGCATTATTGTTGTATGGTGATTCGGCTCAACAACTTTATACTTTTATTAAAGATAAGCAAACTGTTTCAATGGAGGATATACAGTATTTTACTAAGTTCCCTGTCGAACAGCTTGTGTTCAATCATCGATTACCCAAAAAGATAGCCCGTCTTGCACAGTATCTAAATTCCGAAAGTGACGAACTTGAAGAGCGTTGTACTGAAGAGGGTGTTGAAAAGCCAAAGATTATCAAGTACAATAACATTACTGAACAGTATGATGCCATCATTTCGCTTATTCAAAACAAAAACATGGAGGATGTCGGCATCCTATTTAGACACAATGATGAAGTAGAGCGTGCATATGAATATTTCAAGAATCATGGTCTTAACGTTGAAGCTAAGTATGGACAGTTTATGGATCTAGATTTTTCTTCAGACAATCCAAAGATGATGACCTACCATAGTTCTAAAGGACTTCAATTTGAACATGTTTTCATTCCTGAATGTACTGTTGAAGACGATGCAAACCGAAATCCACTATATGTGGCCGTAACAAGAACCTATCGTGCTTTGTATATAATGCACTCAGGCAATCTTTCCAGTCTTTTTGATGATGTACCTACTTCGCTTTATGATACGAGTCTTACGAGCGGTCCCAAATTAACACTATGAGGTTTGTCAACTCCTAAAAAACGAGGATAATTATGAAATTATACATACCAACCTGTACTCTGAATTTCAATAACATATTGTCTTCAGAGTCAATTTCGCCCTTAGGATTTTACGCAAGACGCGGCTTTGGTAACAAACGCTTCTATCCTGTCTGCGCGAACGACAAAGACCAAGTAATAATATTGTACAGTAAATATCCAAGGTTCGAGATTGAAGAAAATGACCTTGAGAACTATCCTATGGTTATTGAGATAGAAACTGATGACTATAAAGATGGATTCTTTGAGAAGGCTAAGGAACATGACGGAGTAGAGGCCTATCTCTGCTATCATACCATCAACCTTAACCCTTTTCATTGTCGTATCTATTTTAATAGTTATCAGGAGCGTCAGGGTGTATTGTCAAAGGCAGAACAAAGTCTGGAGAATAAGTTCTATAAGCTTTATGCTCCTAACATAGGTGTTAAACCCAAAGAGAAAAAAACATTTTTTGGCGTTGCCAAAGATTTATTTACTCAATCTGAAAAAGATGATTTCTTATGGAATCCTTTATATGTAAATTTCAAGATCAAGAATGAACCTATAGATGTTAGTAGAGACGTTCTGCTAGACAGAATTAAAGGTTTCATTTATTGTTATCTAATAGGTGCTAATAGCTCGGTCAGCAACGAGGTTGGCAAATTGAAAGCTTTATCAAGAAAACTTCGTAACACGCTTTCTGCTGTTGTAAATTCTCCTGATAAAAGACCCACTCAGGCACAAGACGATGCTATCTTGAATGGAATCAGAGTGTTTAATGAAATCTATTCTTCAATAGATGAAGATACCATTTGGAACAAAAATTTATTAGAGTTAAAATTGTCTGACAATCCGCAAGGTCTTTCTACAAAAGATGCCAAGAATCTTTTGCACTACTGGGGTGTTTATGACGCATTCTGTAACAAACTTCCTCTTCGTAGAGTCTATGATGCAAACGAATTGTGGAGTTGTTTAGAGTATGTTTCCCCAGAGACGTTTTCTCGTGTCACAGACAATATGAATAGCGCCATTCGTAAATTGGAAGCAAAAGATAATGCTCAACGTGAAAAGTATGCCATTGAGGAATTGCTGAATGTTGATGATAATCTGTCTTTGCATATTTTGGACACATCTTACCAAAGTTCTTTCTATAAGAACCTTATTTGCTCCCAGTTTATGGCAGAGTACAAATCTGTAATGGAAGAAAATGGCGTAGAAGAACCTTTGGCACAGGCATATAATGGAGGTATGATTCTAAGGAACATGCTTGGAGATAAATGGGACTCAAATCCTGCATCTGCTTATGTTGGAGCATTACTTAATCATTTTCAGGAGAACTCCGCCTTTGACTTATTCGCTATTGAAAATGATGTACTTTCATCGTTTGCTGCATTCTGTCAGAAAGGCGATAACATTGATCGCTTGGTAGAGTACCTTGTACAAGTAGGATTCTGTAATTATAAGTTAGCTTATGGCATCTATGGTGCCACAAGAGGTTTTACGTCTCTGCCAAAGACATTTACGTCTGTATTGATTAATGGCAATAAGGATTATTATCAATCATTTGCAAGTAATGTTTGGCGAATGCTTAATGGAGTAGAAATAAAGGATGCAGTCTTACCAAAAGCGAGCAATAATACTTCAGTTATTGTAGAAAGTCAGTTGGGATCTAAGATTATTGAGAATCTAAATAATGTAGAGTCAAAAGTTGTAAAACAGCAGAAAGTTGTTGAGGCAATAAATAAGGCTGTTGAACTTGAAAATATAGTTCAAAGTCCTAAAGCTTTTATGTATATTTTTAGTAGTTTCTCACGTATTACTACAACTAAAGCGTACAAAGCTCTTGATGCTGTTAATTTTGCAGGAGATGAGGGCTCTTATACACCAGAACAATTCCGTAGTAAAATTTATTCGATTGTAGGTAAGGAAGGCTTAAAGACCCAAAAAGAAAATATTGATAAAGCTATAGAACTTGAGAGTAAAAGGCAAGATCCAGAAGCGTTCTTGAGCATCCTTGACAACTTCTTGAAACCAACTGATGCTGCGTATAAGAAGATTGAGAAACTAATTTCAAGTATTAAAAGTTTAAATACGACTTCGCATCCACAACCACAAGGAAATAAAGTTATTTCGCAGGGTGGTGTTGAAAAGCGAAACCTGAAACCAATACATCCAACATCATCTAAATTTGTAGAGGATGCAAATGTTAACTATTTTATCCTTTCAAGAAACTACCTACCTATAAAAATGCGAGAAACGCTTTCCAGAAAGGTAATAACATTTCAAAAAGGTTATGCTCCTGGTGGTAAATACTGTTCTAATCCATTGGATAACCCTACAGATAATAGATCAACCATTGATCATTTTAAGCATTGGTGTTTTTATGATAAAGGTGGTTATCCTCCTATCGTAGAGGGAACTTATGAGAATAAACAGTACTTTGAGCAGTTAATGCAAGATTTATTTAATCGTTATGCCAATAGGTAAAATTATTATCACGAACGATACAGGTGAACAAGTAGAAGCTACAGCTCCTGTCATTGTCTCTGCAAGTCGTTCAACCGATATTCCTGCCTTTTATGCCAAGTGGTTCTTCAACCGCTTGGCTAAAGGGTATTGTGCTTGGTATAATCCGTTCAACCAGCAGAAAATGTATATTTCGTTCAAAAACTGCAAGGTGGTGATTTTCTGGACAAAAAACCCAAAGCCGATTCTCCCATACCTTCATGAGCTTGACGAAAAAGGAATACACTACTACTTTCAGGTTACACTCAACGATTATGTAAAAGAAGGTTTTGAGCCTAATGTTTCGTCTGTCGAAAACAGAGTTGAGACATTCAAGAAACTTTCTGATATGATTGGTAAGGAGAAAGTAATCTGGCGTTTTGATCCTTTAATAATTACGCCAAACATTGCTCCTCGTGACCTCTTGACGCGCATTTGGCGCATTGGAAATAAACTGAAAGGTTACACAAATAAGCTTGTATTCAGTTTCGTTGATGTAAAAGCATATCGCAAGGTTCAAAACAATCTTGTTAAGGAAAGTATGCTCTTTACAAAGGAGAATGTGGAGAATGCCGAAGCCAACCTTGCTCAACGAATAGAAATTGTAGAAGGTCTTCAAAAGATTCGTGAAGCTTGGCACAAAGATGGTTGGGATGTTGAAATCGCCACTTGTGCTGAAAATATTGACCTTGAAAAATACGGGATAGAACACAATCGTTGCATTGATGGCGAATTGATGAAACGCATTTTTGCTGACGATAAGGAACTTGTCTATTATCTACATACATTGAAATTACCAGAAAAAGACTTGTTTGGTAATTTGCCACCAATACCAGAGAAGGTGCGTAATGTAAAGGATACAGGGCAACGTAAGGTATGTGGATGTATGGTCAGCAAGGACATCGGCATGTATAATACTTGTCGTCATTTCTGTGTCTACTGCTATGCCAATACAAGTAAAGAATGCGTCATCCGAAATGCTGAGAAACATAATGATGAAAGTGAAAGTATAATTGGGTAATTATGCAAGAGTCAGAACTACAACAATATCTCCTTCGCAACTATCCACAAGAGAATGCTCGTTGCGAATGGAAGGAATTCAAGAATTTGAAGAACTCGTTCTGTGGGGATGAGAAAAACGATGTCATCTCATATGTGTCGGCTATTGCCAATATGGAAGGAGGCCATTTAGTGATAGGGGTACATGACAGTTCTTTGGAAATTGTCGGGACGGATACCTATAATTATGACTGGCAAAAGGCAATTCTTCGTTTAACGGAACGATGTGTTAATCTTTCGACAGAAGGTCTCGATATTGAAGAGTTTGTTACCGATGACACTAACAAGAAAGTTTGGGTAATACATATTCCCAAGCATCGTCCCAAATTGCCTGTTTACGCTCATAACAAAGCATGGCAGCGAATTGAAGATTCTCTTGTAGAGTTGACCACTGAACGCATGAATGTCATTCTTGATGAGCCAATATTTGGTGAAACAGATTGGTCTGCACAGATTGTTCCTGATGCAACGATAGATGACCTTGACGAAGTTGCTATAGCTAAAGCCCGCAAAATGTTTAAGAAGGTACATAGCCGTATTCCCGAATCCGAGGTAAATGCTTGGGATATTCAGACATTTCTTGGCAAATGCGGACTAACAAGAAATGGAAGCATCACTCGTGCCGCTATCATATTGTTAGGCAAATACGAATCAGCCTTTAAACTGCGCCCTGTTGTCGCTCAGGTAACCTGGACACGCAGGGATGCAAATCAAGATGTGGTTGACTACGAACATTTCACTGTTCCATTCATACTGACAGTAGATGAAATTCTCTCAAAGATTGAAAATCTGACTTTGCGTGAAATGCCTGGTGGTACGCTTTTCCCAGATACAATGAAGCAGTATGATGACTACACTATACGCGAAGCACTTCATAACTGTATTGCTCATCAAGATTACACGATGCAACAGCGTGTCAATTTCGTTGAGAATCCCGGCTATCTATATTATTCCAACGCCGGTACTTTCATCCCCGGAACTTTGGAAAATGCTTTGAGAAATGAGGAATCTCAGACCTATTTCCGCAATGAATGCCTATGCAAGGCAATGGTGGACTTCAATATGATTGATACCGTAAGTCGTGGCATCAAGAAAATGTTTAATGAACAATGGCGCAGACACTTTCCGATGCCGGACTACGAGATTGATGCGGCGAAAAAGAAGGTTGTAGTACGCATATATGGTAACGAGATCAATAAGCGATATACGGATTTATTGAAGACCGACAACACTCTGTCATTATGGGATTGCATATCTCTCGACGCTGTACAGAAAGGCAGATTCATACATGAAGATGTTGCAAAAGACTTGCTGAACAGGGGACTTATTGAGGGCGATGCTCCCAATTATACAATTTCTTTAGGAGTTGCTAAAGCTACTCGTCAATTGCAAGGTTACACCAAGCAAAAAGGACTTGATAAGGACAAAATTAAACAAATGGTTTTGCAATATCTTAAGAATGCAGGATCAGATGGCGCCAAACGTGATGGCATCTACGAATACATCAAAGATGTAATGCCGCAAGCTAAAACACGGGAACAGCAATTGAGGATATTAGGAGACATTCTTAATGCTCTAAGTGTAGATAAACTTATTTTTGCTAATGGGCGAACTTGGTTCTTGAAAGAATAACCACAACAGATATAGCGGTTTTCGCTAATTATAGCGGAATTTATAACGGATTCCGTCATATTATAGCGGATAATGACAGCCTATTCCGTCAAAAATGTTTAAATCCATCGAATTTCGACGAAAATACATACTGAACTGAAAAGAATAAAGACCATGTTATTAGGAGACAAAATAAAAGAGTTGAGAGAAGAACACGGTGTGCTACAAAGGCAATTGGCAGCTTTGCTTGATATAGACACTCCAATGTTTAGCAAAATAGAGCGTGGCGATAGATATGCCAAACGGACACAAGTAATACAATTAGCTGAGTATTTCAATATTGATAAAAATGAACTTCTTACACTATGGCTGGCAGACAAAGTATTGGATGCTATAGAAGATGAAGACGAATTAAAGCGAAAAGCCATTGAGGTTGCACAAGAAAGAATAGGCTAATCCTCACAAATATCGGGAACTATATGGTATCATTATCATACGATTTCCGATGTTAATATTTGATAATCAGATTGATATTTTGCAATATTCGGTTCAAGCGTGGAACTGCAATGCTCACATCTTCAATCGGAGGCCCTAGGAAAGCCTATACAAACAGATGTACCAATAGCAGCCCACGCTATAGCGTGAGAACCACTATGCTATCATCGTTTGTATGTCTGGGAAATTTCCTAGGTTTCCGACTGAACGATAAGCATAACGCTTCTAAAAATTCTAATATGTTTTGGAGAGAGTTTTGCTCAATCCGATGCAAAAATATGAAAAATAATTAAATAACCCCAACTAAATATATTTGAATTTTCTCATTTTCTTGTGTTTTATAACCTGAATCCCCTTTTGGGGGTGTCCTCTTCTTTTTGGGTGTGGCTTACACCCAGTTTTTCTTTGAGTTCCTGAAACTTCATTTTAAACCATTCGAGTATGGGTATACCGTCAATGCATAGCCGGAACTTTCCTTTCTCCTGCGGATTTCTCTCTACGGTTGCCGTCGAGTGGTCTGTCCTGAACTTTTCCCGGTGCTCTTTCGAATAGAGCCTTCCCTTGAACTCTACGGGTTGTAGGGTGACGATTTGCCTTGTCAGTTCCTCGGTGAACCCCACTTCCCGGCATTGTTCGGCTATGGGCAGCAGTTCCGTTACGATAGGGAAATAGGTGTCTATCTGTTCCAGTCTGTTGTCGTATTCCCTGATTTTTTGCTGGTAGTTCCGGTCTATCTTGTTTATCTCGCTGTTGTGGCGGTGCTCCATTTTTGTCTGTTCCCTCTGTTCGGCTTGTACTTGTCTTTGCAGATTGGCTATATTCTGCTTCAAGCCCTCATTCTCCGCTTCCAGCCTCTTGACCTTGCTGCCGCCCAAAAGAGAACTCACCCCGTCCGCTATGGCTGTGGTGGCGTTCACCGCCGCACCCTTCATCTTCTGCACGTTGATTTCTCCCTTGACCTTTTTCAGTTTCTTCTGCGCTTCCTCTTCCAGCCCCAGCAGGGTTTCTATGTTCTCCTGCAGGCTGTCTTGTTGCTCTACTAGTTCCTTGTAGTATTGCATGGTGGATATGTGTTTTGCCAACGAACCGTCTATTCCTCTTTGCAAGCCGTATTTGCTCATGGCTTGTGCATAGGTGTCCTGATAGTGTTTCAGCCTGTGCCTTGCCATGACGTCATCAGCACACAGCCGTACATCCTGCGTGTTCTTCTTGCGGTATTTCTTTTTCCCGTTCTGTTCTTCCTTTCTGGCTTTTCTGCGCTCTCCGGTCACTATCGGTACGATAGTGGCGTGTATGTGAGGTGTCTTCTCGTCCATGTGCAGGACTGCCGACACAAGGTTCCGCTCCCCGTATGTTTCCCGGAGCCATTTCAGGTTGTCGTTGCACCAGCCGTCAAGCCTCCCGTCCTCTTCCATTTGCTTCATGTCCTTGTTGCTTCCGGTGAGCAGCACCCGGATTGCCTTCACCTGGTTGGTGCCCACCTTGCGTTTGATGCCCGCCGTCTCTATCCGGTGCGCTATCGCCTGCGTGCGGTTCTTCACTCCTTCGGGGAACCGTACCAGCTCCCGGTTCAAGTGTGTGCGCATTCTGTCCGCGTTCTTCGGGTGGACGGTGCGCTCTATGTGTGTGGACATTGCACCGTCCGCACCCTTTGCCTTTTCCAAATGCAAAACTGCATATCCCATAACTGTAATACATTTTTCGGTTAATACTTCCCCTGCCTTGCTCCCATGCCGCATGGCTTCGGGGTTTCAAAAGGGGCGGCGTCCCTTTTGCTCATTGGGGCTTTTTTAGCGATGCGTGCATTGCGTGAAGAAAAAGCCCTAATGAGCTATGGCTTTTTTCAAAGCCTTCCGGTGGCTGTACGGTTACATCCTGATACCTTTGTTTTTCTTTTTCGGTTGCTCTGCCTTCTGTTGGCTTTTCTCCGGTTCCGGCTTCTCACGCCGCCGTTCGGATTGTCTGTTCTGTTTACCCCGCAGGAAGTCGTTCAGGTCGTTGTAGCCTCCGTATATGTGCGACGCGTCCCGGATGCGCAACCCGTATTCCTCCCGCAGTTCCTGAACAGCTTCCATTCCCGCCTTGTCGTTGTCGAGGAAACAGTGGATGCGCTCGTAACCGCCCAATGGTCGGATTGCCTTGGAGAGGTTGGAAGTCGAGTTCAGTACGATGTAGTCCTGCCCGTCAAGGTCGGGGCGGGCAGGACACCTTTCCAGCCGCAGGGTGAGGAAGGAAAGGTAGTCCATGAAGCCCTCGAAGAGGTAGCAGGATTCCTTTGGCTGTTCCTGCCGTATGTGTGTGATGTCTTTCGGGGCTATACAGCCCTTGAAGAATTTGTTGCGTATTTCGTAGCCTCCCGAACGGTTGGGGAAGCCGACGGCAAAGTAGGGTTTGCCGTCAGTCAGGTAGCGCACCTCCCTGCATTCTCTTTTTGCCAGTTCCGTATTTATCCCCCTTTGCCGCAGATAGGACAATAGGGCGGGGGAAGAAAGCGGCACCACCTCTAACTGCCGGAAACTCGGTTTAGAGAGTGGTTGCCCGCCAAAAGAGAAGGAGACCGGGCGCACGTTTGGTGCCTGCTCCGCTATCCGTTCCAAGAGGTAGGGCAGGCTGTCGGACGCGTAGAGCTCCTGCGCCAGTGCGATGATGTTCCCGCCCCTGCTCGCGCGTAGGCTCGGTACAGAACGCCTTACTGCCTTTCGGCAGTAGGTTTTCCCGTACC
>OGYZ01002191.1_pt1 | contig 13859 bp, 9 predicted proteins | sample 1576681 | NCBI WGS metagenome assembly OGYZ01 (sample SAMEA3541480, study PRJEB24748) | human gut metagenome | biome: human gut; feature: human-associated habitat; material: faeces | place: China | collected 2012 | reverse complement strand
GGTACGCGGGGACCATAACTCAACTTGCTGACAAACAGATAATCACCCACCAGTAATGACTTTTCCAGTGAAGAAGAAGGAATCACATAATTCTGGAAGAAATACAAATTCACGAAGTAAACTGCCACCAAAGCAAAAACGATAGCATCTACCCACCCCATCACGGTCACCACAGTGGGATTCTTTGACTTTCTCCACCAGGTCCAAGGAATCTTCTTCGTAATATATGCATCGAAGATAAACGGCACTACCACCAGTCCCAGCCAGCTTTTCAGCCAAACGAGAAACACCAGCCAAAGTACCAATACAATGACAAACTTAATCCATTGTGCACGTGTTGCTTTTATCATATTCTAAAATTGAAATAAATCATTCATACCTAAAAATCCTTCGTGCTGAGCCGTATATTCGGCAGCCAAAACTGCACCCAAAGCAAATCCTTTACGATTCTTTGCATCATGGGTAATCGAAATACTGTCTGCCTCCGAATCATAACGAATAGTATGAATACCCGGCACTTCACCTTCGCGAACAGAGCTGACGGGAAGCTCATCAGGAGCATAAACCGTATTGCCCGACACGCTGCCATCCGGTGCCACCAAAGTTCCCTTCACCCATTTATCCTTGCGGTCGATATTCTCCAAAATACCTTCTGCAAGAGTAATCGCTGTTCCGCTCGGTGCATCCACCTTATGAATGTGGTGCGTTTCCACCATAGAGACATCATAAGCCGGGAAGTTGTTCATAATTTTAGCCAAATACTTGTTGACAGCCGAGAAAATAGCTACTCCCAGACTAAAATTGGACGACCAGAACAAAGTCTTTCCTCCCTCGGTACAAAGCCTTTTCACCTCTTCACCGTGGCGATCCATCCATCCGGTACTGCCCGATACCAACTTCACCCCGGCTGCAAAAGTCTTCATATAATTATCGTATGCCACTGTAGGATTAGTGAACTCAATAGCCACATCCGCCGATTTGAAAGCTTCGGAGTTAAAATCTTCCTGATTATTAATATCTATAATACTCACAATCTCATGTCCGCGGGCAATGGCAATCTTTTCGATTTCCTTACCCATCTTTCCGTATCCAATTAATGCTATTTTCATTGTATGTCTATATATTTTTGCTACAAAGATAGCTTTTTTCACTGTAAACCATTACATTTGCCTAACATTTACACCTCATTAACATGGAACAACTACTACATTACATTTGGAAACACAAGATATTTCCGCTTCAGGAGCTAAAAACCACAACTGGCCAAAAGGTTGAAATCATAGATACGGGACTGGCAAACACAAATGCCGGTCCCGATTTTTTTAATGCAAAAGTCAAACTGAACGGCATTTTATGGATAGGCAATGTGGAGATACATGAACGTTCTTCGGATTGGTTAAAACACGGACACCATACAGATGCGACATACGACTCCGTTATTCTGCATATTACATCAGATGCGGATATTGATGTGCACCGTACCAACGGCGAGCCTATTCCTCAATTGATACTCACCTGCCCCGACTATGTTTGCCGGAACTATCACGAACTGGTTGAAACAGAAAGCTATCCGCCTTGCTACCGCATCATCCCCACCCTTTCCATTTTTACGATACACTCCTGGATGTCTGCCCTGCAACTGGAACGTTTCGAACAGAAAGCCTCGCAACTATCGGAACGGCTCAAACGTTGCAACAGCAATTGGGAAGATGCCTTTTTCATTACTTTGGCACGCAATTTCGGCTTTGGCCTCAACGGAGATGCTTTTGAGACTTGGGCAAACCGGATTCCTTTACGGGCAGTAGACAAGCATCGGGATGAGTTATTTCAAATAGAGGCCTTTTTCTTCGGACAGGCAGGGCTGCTTCAAGGAACGGCCGGCGACGAGTATTATTTACGTTTGAAAAAGGAATACGAATACCTTTCGCATAAATTCGGACTCACCCCGATGGATGTTTCTCAATGGCGCTTCCTGCGTCTGCGCCCCACCAATTTCCCCCATATACGAATAGCGCAACTGGCAGTGCTGTATCACCGCTCTTACGGACTGCTTTCGCGCATCATGGAAGCGGAAACAGTAACCAAAGTGCATGAAATCCTAAAAGGAGGTACTTCAGCATATTGGGTAAATCACTATACTTTCGAACACCCTTCGCCTTCCCGACCAAAAACATTAAGTAATTCTTCTCTTGACTTACTTATAATCAATACAGTAGCAACTTTTCTATACAGTTACGGAGTACACAAAGGAAAAGAAGAGTATTGTGCACGTGCCGGTGCTTTTCTAGAGGAACTGAAGGCAGAATATAACTATATTACCCGCATGTGGGAACAATGTGGAATAAAAGCAGCCAATGCATCAGATAGTCAGGCACTGATACAACTAAAAAAGGAATATTGTGACAAAAAGAAATGCCTGTATTGCAGGATTGGATATGAGTATCTGAAAAGAAACTAAAGGTAATGCTCCTATCCCGATATGAATGATAAAAGAAGATTTAATCAAATAAGGAAAAAGAAAAGCATAAAAAGAGAGGACATCCTCACAAGATGCCCCTCTTAAATTATTCCATAAAACAACAACTGCCGAAACCGCCTTTAGAAGGCCTTCTTATACAATTCCAGAATTATTTCTTCCGTCACCTCACGCGGATTGCCCGGAGTACAAACATCTGCAATGGCAGAAGCAGCCAGACGAGGCAAATCTTCTTCTTTTATACCGAGTTCCGACAAGTGTTGGGGGATGCCGACCTTGACAGACAGAGTCTTGACTGCATCAACAGCTGCTTTTGCAGCCTCTTCCCGGCTCATTCCATCTTTATAAACATTCATTGCTTTCGCAATATCGACATATTTAGGCAAAGCAGCCGGAGCATTGAATTCCATAATAACAGGCAATAACAAGGCATTTGCCACACCATGAGGAATATCGAAAATAGCACCCAACGGATGAGCCATGCCATGCACAACACCCAAACCGACATTCGAGAACGCCATACCTGCAATGTATTGCGCTACCGCCATGCCGTTACGCGCCTCAGCATTCGTGGGGTCGGACACGGCTGTTTCCAAATGACGGGCAATCATTTCGATTGCTTTAATCTCAAACATATCACTCATTTCCCATGCACCTTTAGTTATCAAGCCTTCGATGGCGTGAGTCAGAGCATCCAGTCCGGTAGAAGCTGTTAATCCTTTAGGCAGCGTATACATCAGTTCTGCATCGACTATGGCGATGGCAGGAATATCATTGGGGTCAACGCATACCATCTTTTTATGATTCTCTTCATCTGTAATGACATAGTTGATAGTCACCTCGGCAGCAGTACCGGCCGTGGTGGGCAGTGCAATGATAGGAACCGACTTCTTTTTAGTAGGAGCCACGCCTTCCAGCGAAACAACATCGCTGAATTCAGGATTGTTAGTAATGATACCGATCGCCTTGGAAGTATCGATGGACGAACCGCCACCGATGGCCAGAATAAAATCTGCACCCGATTTGGCAAATGCCTCCACTCCCGCTTTCACATTGGCGACAGTAGGATTCGGTTTGATTTCACTGAATATTTCGTATGGAATGCCTGCCTTCTCCAATACCTTCAATACCTTGTCGGCAACACCGAATTTCAGCAAATCCTTGTCTGTAGATACAAATGCTTTGTGCAAACCAAGACGGTTAATCTCTTGTGGCAACACTTCACGCGCGCCCGGTCCGAAATAAGACACTTCGTTTAATACAAATCTGTTAATCATAGTTTTTTTATTAAGTTGATATGCTACAAAAGTAGTACAAATTCCCGATAAACCGACTTTTCGAAAGAATTCTTATAGTATGTTTTTAGACATCAAAGCAATGCCGACTGCTTCAAGATACTTATCTACATGAGAAGCCTTCAGAATAGCCTTCTTCAGCTTTTTATCCATATCGGGCAGAAGATATTCCCAATAAGGCTTTATTTTGCTCAAAAGTTGTGTACCCCCTTGCAGGTAAGACTCGTAATGGTAAAACAGACGGTTATGGAAAACATTTACCTTGGCATATAATTCTTCACGCGGAAGAACAATGCCTTCCCGATATGAAATCTTTGTGAATAACATTCTTTTTCAATGCCTTTTGCCACACATGTCATATTAGCCAAGTCGGGATACTCCTCTTCGATTCGCCGGATATCATCCGGTGTATGCAAATCACCGTTATAAACCAGCGGATGCTGGCACATCTCTGCAAACAGTCTCAGTTCTTTCTTATATACCATACCTTTATATTGCTGCCGACCTATGCGCGGATGCAATATAATCCGTGTAAGAGGTACCGCATTCAGCAACGGAAGCACCTGTCTCCACTCATCATAATATTCCCATCCAAGCCTCATCTTGACTGAGAATTTCATTTCAGGATAATGTGCCAGCTCATTCAGAAGCACTTTAACCTCTGACGGATAAGGCAAAATACCGGAGCCCTTGTGCCGCATGGTAAGCAGCGGAAACGGACAACCCATGTTGATGTCCGCTTCACGATATCCGCGTTCCAAAAACAAACCGACCAGCTTTTCCAACTCTGCCGGCGTAGAAGCTATCAACTGCGGAATCAAACAAGTCACCTTGTTGTTTTCCTTTTCAATGTCTCGGATATCCTTGTTTCGGAACTCCCCTTTCTCTACGCGTACAAAAGGGGTGTAATAAGCGTCAATGCCACCGAATAGCTCATGGTGGATATTGCGCCACGGGGCTTCAGTGAAGCCCTGTAACGGGGAAGCATACAGTTTCATCATATCTTTATTCTTGTTTCACTGCAAAGAAACATAATTTTCCTTACCTTTGCTATATGGAAAAGTATATTTATGAATTAAAAATGAAGGTACGCGACTATGAATGCGACCTGCAGGGAATTGTGAATAATGCCAATTACCAACATTATCTGGAACATACCCGCCACGAGTTCCTCACTTCGGTAGGTATCAGCTTTGCCAAACTGCACGAAGAAGGAGTGGATCCGGTAGTGGCTCGCCTCACCATGGCTTTCAAAACCCCACTGAAGAGTGGAGACGAGTTCGTATCTAAACTCTACCTTAAGAAGGAAGGCATCAAGTATGTATTCTACCAAGACATTTTCCGCCTACCCGACATGAAGGTAGCCATCAAAGCAGCCGTAGAATCGGTTTGTGTAGTAAACGGCAGATTGGGTGACAGTGCTCTGTTTGACGAGACTTTCGCACCCTATCTGAACAAACAATGAAAGACGAACAACTATATTCCATAGCCCTGACCCGCATTCCGGGCCTGGGGCTAATCGGCATCCATAAATTGGTCGACGCATTGGGAAGTGCCACTGCCGTATTCCGCAACCGGAAAGACCTTTGCGAACTGGTTCCCGGTATTTCTCCCAAACAGATAAAAGCTTTGGATTGTCCTGAAGCGTTCCGTCGTGCCGAAGAAGAGCTTCTTTTTACCGAAACGAACCGCATCCGTTGTCTGACACTGACCGATGAGGACTATCCTTCACGGCTGCGTGAATGTGATGACGCTCCCCTTGTGCTCTACTATCGGGGAAACGCTGATCTGAATGCTTTGAAAATAATCAATATCGTGGGTACACGCCATGCCACTGCCTACGGTCAGGATATCTGTATCCGATTCTTGGAAGAATTAGCCGCAATGCTCCCGGAAGTACTTGTTGTCAGCGGATTGGCCTACGGCATAGATATTCATGCTCACCGCGCTGCATTGGCAAACCACCTCAATACAATTGGAGTATTGGCACATGGTCTGGACCGCATTTATCCTTCTGCTCATCGTAAAACGGCAATAGAAATGCTGGAACAGGGAGGACTGTTAACTGAGTTTATGAGTGGGACAAACCCCGACCGACAGAACTTTGTCAGGCGAAACCGCATCGTGGCAGGGATGAGCGATGCCACTATTGTTGTTGAGTCTGCCGACAAAGGAGGCGCACTGATTACAGCCGGCGTTGCCGGAAGTTATCATCGGGATTGTTTCGCCTTTCCCGGACGGATAAATGATGAATTCTCCGCCGGATGCAACCAACTGATAAAAAGCAATCAGGCTGCCCTAATCTTATCAGCCAAAGATTTTGTAGAAACCATGGGATGGAGTGAAGATAAAGAAAAAACATCATCCACACCCCGGCAACGAGAACTGTTTCCCGACTTAAGCGAAGAAGAAGAAAAGGTGGTAGGGTTATTGAAAAGCAGACCCGACGGGTTGCAAATCAACACATTGGTGGTAGATACCAATATTCCTGTCAACCGAATGAGCGCCCTGCTCTTTGAACTAGAGATGAAAGGGGTACTACGGGTACTTGCCGGAGGAATATACCGTTTATTATAGCATAATCACCGCAGAGGCAGAAGTTTTTCTTCCCCCCCTGCGGTGTTACTGTCTTCCATCAACAATTAAAGAACAATCTTATCTGATACCAATCTCTGCAAATCCCATTGTCTCGCCTTCATTCACCATCTTCACTGCTTTCAGCATTACATAACGCGCCTTTACAGGGGTGAAATAAACCGATTGCAATATCGGATTATGCTTGATATTAGAGAACTCGCCTTTAGTTACCACATTATTTATTGCATTGGCATCCGTACCTACAGATATCTCATAACCGGAAATTAAACCTTTATTATATTCACTTTGGTCGGGCAGATAATGGAAAGAAGCAACAGTCTGTTCCTCTCCCAAGTCAACAACTACCGTGTTACCATCTACAAAACACGTTGTAGTATCATCCTTATCTGCACACTTCTTAGCTTCCGCCTCATCTACACCGACTAATGTAAAAGGATAGCTCTTTATATCCGCAACTGCATTGTCAAACGATACATCAGCAGTCTCTCCGGCATAATAGGCTTCTACATTATTAATACAGAGACAAGCACGGGCATCCGTAAAGTTCACACGAAGCTTATCGGTTGTTACTGTCTCAAAACGGAGCAAACGTTTATATCCCACTGTTGTCGTTTCTTCATTCAACTTCACCGGCAACCATTGACCATCCTTATTATATTCCACAACAAAAGATTTCACACGCTGTCCCAAAGGAATATATTCTTGCAGCATCATGCGGTTCACCTTCTCCTGTTGCGGCAAATCAAACTCTACGGTTGCCGACACCACACCATCATTGGTAGCCCAATAAGTATCGTAATCATTATCCGTCATGGCCTTAGCTGTATATTTCCCTCCTCTCTCGTCAGAAACCTCAGCAACGACACCCGACAAAAGATTATGTGCCAATTGCTTCTGAATATTTTTATGGAAATCCACTGCATTAGCAGAGTCAACCGGATGAATCAATCCATTTCTGTCTACCGGAAAATTCAACAGCAAAGTTGCATTGTGACCCACACTGCGATAGTAGAGGTCTGTCAGCTGTTCTACTGTCTTCACACGATTATCTTCCTCCGGATGATAGAACCACCCCGGACGAATAGAAACATCACACTCTGCTGCCACCCATTGATTACCGTCAGCATGACCGTATTGCAATTCTCTATATTTAGGATAACCGGGATAAACCTCTCCGGCACGCAAGAATGACCAGTTAGTGGCTCCTGCAAATCCGTTCTCGTTTCCCACCCAACGGCAACCGGGACCTCCATCGGAGAAGACAACTGCCTGAGGCTGATATTTATCAATCATTTCATAAGCGCGGTCATACTGATAATAAGTCTTCCGGTCGATAGTACGTGAATCTTTCGCACCACCATACCAACCATCACCGCCATTGGCTCCGTCAAACCAAATTTCAAACACCGCACCATAATTAGTCAACAGTTCATGCAGTTGTTTATAGAAATAGTCCACATATTCCGGTGTGCCATAAATAGCCTGATTTCTATCCCATGGAGAAAGATAAACAGCGAATTTAATGCCATACTTTTTACATGCCTCCGACAACTCACGGACAATATCCCCTTTCCCATCTTTATAAGGAGTATTCCGAATACAATATTCAGTCAGTCCCGTCGGCCACAGGCAAAAACCGTCATGATGTTTGGCTGTAAGAATTACCCCTTTCATACCGGCAGCAACAAAAGTCTTCACCCACTGTTCGCAATCCAGCTTCGCAGGATTAAATGTTTTCGGATCAGAATCACCATATCCCCACTCACGGTCATTAAAAGTATTCAGACCGAAATGCACAAAAGCGTATGTTTCCATCTTTTGCCATTCCACTTGTTTGGCTTCGGGTATCGGAAGAATAGGTTCGGGAGCTTTTACAACCGGCTCACAAGCACAAAGCAAGCTCAAGGCTGCACCAACACAAAAAAGATTAGCGTGTTTTTTCATAAAATTATAAATTAGTTAGCATATAATAATGCAAAGATAAACTTTTTTGGAGAAAAGAGAAGATTAAAAAAGAAAAGGAACAACGCCTTGCCCCCTTCCCGTTAATCTAAATTCAACACTTATTATAATAACTATGTTATTAACTATAGCATACATAGGGTTTTAAGATAATCCCATAAAATAGAAACATTTTGCTTTTACAGACTAGAATGTCTACTTTGAGCATTTACAGCTTCAACCCTTCTTTATTGATAGCTGTGCAAAAAATGCACAGCTATATTATTCTTTTTTAGATATTACCAATTCGGATTCTGAACCAAATTAGGATTTAGCACCAGTTCATTAGTTGGCAACGGATATAACCATCTACGGTCATCATTACTCCATTTACGACCGGCATCATCAATAGCCTTTGACGGATACTGATACAGATAAATCGCTCCCTGATATTCTATAACAGGACGCCCTTTATCACCACCAAATGTAACATTGACTGCTTCGTATTCTTTTTCTACAGTCGGGGTAATCTTCAAGCCAAACATAGTTTTTGGATTTTCCATCAGTTTCATAGCATTCCAACGCTTCAAATCATCCAAACGATGATTTTCAGCCACTAATTCAATGCGACGTTCACGACGAATCTCATACAACAAATTGGAAAGTTGATATCCGTAATTAACAGGAGCAGCATCGGCTACAGGATTCATAGTCAAATGAGCCATCTCTACACGGTCGCGCAACTTGTTGATAGTTTTATCAAGAATGCTTTGGCTGATATCTCCCAATTCCGCATGCGCTTCTGCATTAATCAGTAATACTTCGGCATAACGATAAACGAACCAGTCATAGTACGTATTACGAGCTTCCGCCTGTTTGGTATTGGCTGAATGGTATTTAGTACACGGATAACCAGTTACACTTTTGCTGGCGCTACAGTCAGCTACCGGATTTTGACTCGGTTTTCCATTCTGTACTCTATAAGGCTTATGCTGATTATCAATCAACTGGTAAAGACGCGGATCACGACCCGAAATTTCAGCTTCTTGATTTTCATCTCCCTTATAACCTGAGTTTGTATTATAAATAGGAGTACCGTCTTTCATCAAGAATGATTCAATAAAATCTTTACTCAAACCTGTACCATTTTCACCTACCTGACGTCCAACTTCATGAGTCAGCACTCCTTCTTCATAGAAACGACAGAGAATACCTTCTTTACAGTCCGACAAATCTTCCTGTACGAACAAATTAGCATAATACAGCGGATAGCCTTCGTAAGCTACCGTTGCAGCTCCTGCATCCGAAGCCTTTACAATGTCATAATTTCCACTATTCATCATAGTTTCCGTCAAAGACACCGCTTTCTGTAACAACGTTTGTGAAGTCCATTCTGTAGTAGGTGCTTCATTATGATACTTCATGTAAGTTCCGAAGTACAGACAAATACGGGCCAACTGCGTGCGGGCAGCATCTTTATTAAGACGTCCCTTTTCAGAATCAGACTTTTCGGGTAACCACTGAATAGCAAATTCAAAATCTTCTATCACTTTACCCAATACAAAATCGCGACTATCCCGGGCTTTATAAAGTTCTTCCGTATCGCTAGTCTGCAAATCTTTATCATACCAAGGTACATCACCAAATTGCTTTATTTTGCTGTAATACAGCAAACCTCTCATGAAACGTATTTCAGCTACGTATTTATTAATTTCAGCTTCGGATCCTTCCACGGTTTGATAACGCTGCAAGAAATAGTTACAACTGCGGATATCATTCCAATACCATCCATTACTGCTTGATGCCGAGGCCGGTACTGTATATTCGTTAAACAAATAGCCACTATAATCTTTCGGTACAAAGTTGTCACTAGTATTGTCACCTGTAGCAGTCGGAGAAGCCAACAAACCATACAGACCATTGGCATAAAGTTTCAAATCGTTGGTTGTCGTCCAATACGTCTTGTCTGTAATAGAGTCTATAGGTGACAAATCGGTATAGTCACAAGAACTAAGAACGGCTCCAGCGAATAATGACACGAATAATATATTCTTTATTTTCATAATATAATTCCTTTAATAAATTAATTTTTAGAAGGTTAAATTCAAACCGACAGAAATCTTCTTGTTAATAGGATAAGTCATGTTATTCAATGTTTCCGGATCGTAAGAATCAATCAACGGAGTAAATGTCAACAAATTCTCTCCCTGTACAAACACTCTCAAACGAGATATTTTCACCTTCTCAGTGATACTGCGTGGAATAGTATATCCCAATACCACATTCTTCAGACGAAGATAAGCAGCATTTTGCAAATAACGAGTAGATACCTGATGGTTACCACCGTTCACACCGTAGTGATGCAGACGCGGGAAATAAGCATCGCGATTGTCTTCTGTCCAGTAATCAAGAGATGAAGTAAGCGGTGTACACCATTCATCAGTGAATCCCCAAAACTGAGAACCTCCTAACCAATAGTCTCTCTTACCAATACCTTGCCAGAACATTTCAAAATCAAACCCTTTGTAATCGAAACCGGCAGTAATACCATAAGAGTAACGTGGAGTGCTGTTACCTATAATCTTACGGTCACCAGAGTCATCCAACGTATTCTTTCCTATATCGATTTTCCCATCATTATTCAAGTCTTCGTATTTCACATCACCGGCACCCCAACTACCACCTGACAGATAAGATTGGTCTGCTGCTTTCGCATCCTCGTCACTTTGGAAAAGTCCATTAGAAACATAACCCCAGATTTCGTTCAGTTTTTCGCCCACATAGTGTGTACCAAGTAATTTAGTAGGATTAGAGAATTTGGTAATGCTAGCCTGATAATCAGACAATACACCTTTAATATGATAACCAAATCCATTACTCAGCCGGTCATTCCATTCCAATGAAACTTCCCAACCTACAGTTTTCATGTCAGCAGCATTTTCTTGCGGAACAGAAGTTCCCAAAACAGCCGGCAAAGCCTGTCCTGCCGTAAGCATGTCTTTTGTATTACGACGATACCAGTCAAAGCTAGTATTCAAGCGTCCACCAAAGAAAGAAGCATCAAAACCAAAGTCTATCTGGTTTACAGTTTCCCAAGTAAATGAAGCACTCACCAATCCGGGAACAGATACAGCCACAGGGCGAGTTCCGTTAAGCAATGCACCATATTTTGTATTGATTCCATAAGTAGCCAAATAAGGGAAGTTACCATAGCGGCTTTCGTCCAATGCCTGATTACCTAATGAGCCGTAAGAAGCACGAAGCTTAAAGTTGTCAAACCATCCTCTAATCGGTTCCCAAAATTTTTCTTCGGACACACGCCAAGCTACTGAAGCTGATGGAAAAAATGCGTAGCGATCACCATGTGGGAATTTAGAAGAACCATCGTAACGTCCGTTCAGTTCCAACAAATACTTGCCCTTATAATCATAGTTAATACGAGCAAAGAAACCGTTCACAGACCAATGAGTTTCCGAACCGTTCATCGCCATGTCACCATAAGCCAGATTCAGCGAAGGATTGGAAGAATCAATCAAATTCTTACGTCCTGCATAGTGATATTTCTTATGTTTATTTTCCTGATTATAACCTACCATTACCTTAAAATTATGTTTCTCCTTCAAAGAGAAAGTATATTCAGCAAAGGCATTGAAAGCATTGTAATAATCATCATTGTTGGTTACAGTCACACTGCTTGGATTAGTCCACGGATAATAGTTCTCTGTACCCGGAACAGCCGTATAATCATAGAAGTTCTGTACATGCTGATTAGATGACTTACCATAGAAATTCCATGTATAATCTGCATTGATTACCAAGCCTTTGATAGGAGTAATTTTCACAGCACCGGTCATCCACAAATCATTCTGCTTGTACTGTGCATTACCACCTTGTTCCATAATGGCTACAGGATTGGTGTAGCTGCCTTGTCCGGCGTAATGTCCATCCGGATGTTTTACTGGCATCAGCGGGCTCAAGTCACCCTTCATCATACCCGAATAAGAAGACAGCCCTGAATAAGCGGTAGAGTTCATAGCTGTAGTACCACCGGTAGGGTGCAACTCATCGGTGTAAGTATGAGCAATCTTTGCCGATACATTCAACCATTTAGTGATATTGGATGAGATATTTACATTAGCATTATATTTATTGTACTTATCGTCTCCTGCTTTCAAAATACCACCTTGATCGTTCATACTTACAGATGCGTAGTAAGTAGTACGGTCATTACCACCGCTGATGTTGGCTGTATAGATTTGCGAGAAAGAAGTTTTATATAATTCGTCCCACCAATCGGTATTACCGCAATATCCGTATTTATACGTATCATAAGCTGTATCAAAGAATACCGGAGAATCGTATTTACCATTAAAGTAATCTTCGGCATACTGATAGACCTGCGATTTGAAATAATGACCGCTACCACCATCATTCTGATAAGCTTCATCCATCATAGTAAGATACTGCATAGAGTTTACATTGTGGAAAGTCAATGCCGGTGACTGCCAATAGCCCGTAGCTGATAAAGAAACAGTCGGTTTGTCTGATTTCTTACCTTTTTTGGTTGTAATCAAGATAACGCCATAAGCAGCACGAGCACCGTAGATAGAAGCAGAAGCCGCATCTTTCAATACTGAAATAGACTCGATATCATCCGGGTTTACCAAGTTGGCATCCATCTGTACATTATCCACCAATACCAATGGGCTACCACCATTCAATGACGTATTACCACGGATATTAAAACTGGAAGTAGCACCTGGAGCACCACCGTTGTTCATCGTGATATTCAAGTTGGGAACAACACCTTGCAATCCCTGTCCAATATTGGTAATAGGACGGTCTTGCAATACCTTCCCATCAACAGCAGCTACCGCACCGGACAAATTAGCTTTCTTCTGAGTACCATAACCCACTACTACAACTTCATCCAATACTTTTGTATCTTCCTTAAGAACAATAGTTAACGGTTGCCCATTCCATTTTACTTCCGTATTTTGATAACCCACAAAGGAAACAACCAATATACTTCCTTTAGTAACCCCTGATAATGAAAAGTCTCCATCGAGACCTGTAATTGTACCATTAGTGGTTCCTTTCACCACTACAGATGCCCCTATGACTGTTTCTCCCGTCGTATCTGTTACTACTCCGTTACAAACACCATTTTGCTGAATCTCTTTTACGCCAGCCGTTCCCCACTTGGGAACTGCATACGCTGTTCCTGCTGATATCGCAGAAAGGAGCAACAGCACTCCAACCGTTTTCATGTCTTTTAGCATAGTATTGTTTTTTTAAGGTAAATAAAAACTTCTAAAAAGAAGAGTTTCACAAACGTGTTTATCATATATCACTGCAAATATATACATTTATTGGCAGAATCAAATTTATTTTCATTATTTTTTTTATAATTCTCTAAAATTCTTATCCCCTTTGAAGAAACACACATCGAAAACACTTCAGCAAAAAGAGAACTCAATTTATTTTATATATTATCTCCAATGCCTGTCTGTAGAAAATGGGCGGTGAACCGGGAATCGGTAAGAGTA
>OGYZ01002188.1_pt1 | contig 13871 bp, 16 predicted proteins | sample 1576681 | NCBI WGS metagenome assembly OGYZ01 (sample SAMEA3541480, study PRJEB24748) | human gut metagenome | biome: human gut; feature: human-associated habitat; material: faeces | place: China | collected 2012 | reverse complement strand
AGCTGTTTTATCCCCAATTAGGTGTAAAACTCTGCTCGATGGCGGGCGGCGGCGTGTCAAAAAATATATGAAGTTTTCAGAAGTTCCCCGACGTGGGGCAGATCATCCCGTGACCTGCTCTACTTCCGGCAGGGGCTTGAGATTGAAATGAATTTCGATAGAAATGTGTCTTGTCTTGTCGCTGTCAATGGTTTCATGGACAACGATTTCTTTGATAAGGCGGTTTAGAGTGGCAGCGTCAAGCTCCGCAATGTCCCGGTATTCCTGTATGGATTCCACCCATTCCCTTGCGTCCACCGCAAGGCGGGCTTCATCGTCCAGCCGCTTCCGGGCTTCTGCGGCCTTTTCCTTTAGCTCGGCCTGTTCCTTCTGCGTCTTTGCCAGCAGGAGATCGAAATTGTTTTCCGTGATGCGTCCGGCTACCATGTCCTCATAGAGCCGCAGCACCATCTTTTCCAGTGTTTCGATCCGTTCCTCGTCCTTCGCCAAAGCCCGTTCCAGTGCCTCCCGCTGTCCTTTCTGCTCGGCCTCGCAGTTGCCGGTCAGTCTGTCGGCTACGGCCTCGCTGTCCATCAGGGCAGCGGCGGCGCACTCCCGGATTTTGTGCAGCACAAGGCTTGTGAGGGTGTCATACTCGATCCTGTGCTGGCTGCAATGGTGCTTCCCAAAGGCATTGTAGGTCTTGCAGGAATAAATCCGCTGCGGGTGCTTGGCATTGGTGTAGCGGACGGTCAGCGACTTCCCACACTCCCCGCATTTGAGAAGCCCCGCGAACAGGCTCGGCTCGCCGGAAGCCCCCGGACGCTGGCGGGATTTGAGCTTGCCCTGCACGATGGCAAAGTCCCTCTTGTCCACCAGCGGCTCATGCGTCCCCTCCACCACAATCCAGTCCTCCGGCCGCTTACTGCCGATAGTCCCGATCTTGAAGCGGTACTCCGTTTTCTGGGAAGCAATCGCCCCGGTGTAGACGGGATTCATCAGCAGGTCTTTTATCACGGAGAAGTCCCAGATATATTTCCCGTTCTCCGGGTCTTGCTGCTCCCACCGGGTGCGGACGTTGCGTATCCCGCGCTCCCTGTTCCACCATGTGGGGCAGGGGAGCTTCCGTTCCTCCAGCCTGCGCCGGATATGGTTCGGGCCGTGCCCCTCCAGCGCGTACCCGAATATCAGCCGGACAATGTGGGCTGTTTCCGGGTCGATCAGCAGGTGGTTTTTGTCCTCCGGGTCTTTCCTGTATCCAAACGGGGCTACGCAGCCGGTAAACTGGCCTTTCTGCGCTTTCAGCAGGTAGGACGAATGGACTTTCTTGGAAATGTCCTTGCTGTACATCTCGTTTAGGATATTTTTGAACGGCGCAATGTCGTTGTTCTCCCGCATGGTGTCTATGCCGTCGTTCATGGCGATATAGCGCACACCGTTCCTTGGGAAAAAGTCCTCAATGAGATGCCCGGTCTGCAAGTAATTTCTGCCCAGCCTCGATAAATCTTTCGTTATCACAAGATTTACCTGCCTGCGCTCGATGGCTTTCATCATTCGTTTCAGGTCGGGGCGTTCCATGTTCAGCCCCGTATAGCCATCGTCCTGATAGACTGCCACAACCTCCCATCCCTGCTTCTTGCAGTAGGTTTCCAGCATATCCCGCTGGTTGGCGATGCTGGCGCTTTCCCCTTGCTGGTCATCGTCCTTGCTCAACCGGCAGTAGATAGCTGCCCGGAAGCCCCCAGCAAGCGCCGCGCTCATCACATCATATCCGTTCATCATAACCGTTTTACCCGCACAATCCAGACGGAGCGCCGGTTACCTGAACCTTGTCTTTAGTATAGCATAAATCTTGCGTTTTCGCAAGATTATTCTTGCCGGATTTCTCGCTGGATTTCTGCGAGTGCTTCTGTGCAATCAGGCTCACAAAAACATCGGTAGCGTCCAGCTCCCCGTCAAAGACGGTAATCACATCGATTCGGGTCTTGTTTTTCGCCATAGGCAGTTACCTCCTTACATGAAAATAGCCAGACAGGGGAGCGTCGGCAACGAAGTCCGGCAACGGGCTTCAAAAGACCTTGCAAACAATCCCTATCTGGCGGGTTGGCTACTATTTACTTTTTCTTTTATTTTTCTGTTGTTTTGGTTGTCAGAGAGGGGAAAAGCCTTGCGGCTACAGCATTTTCCCCGGCAACGGGGTCGGCAACGGGATAGCAACGGGGTATGCAACGGGCTATGATTTCCCCGGATTTTTCAGAATGGAAGCTCCATCTGTTCTGTGACCGGCACAAAGCCGTCGGGGATTTTCTCGTCCTTGTTGCCGGTGTCCGTTGTCGCATTCTCCCGTTCCCAGCCCTTTTGCCTGCCGTACTGTGGGAACATACGGGGGTTGGAAAAGTAGTTCCAGCCGGTCACGCACTGGTTCATGATTTCGTTGATCTCCCGTATCTCCCATTGCTTCGGCTCGTCAAAGGGGTGGTTCAGGGCTTCTCTGTATAGCTGCTTGGAGCAGACCGCATCGCCGGTGCAGCGGTCGAGATAGGCAAGTATCATTCCCGCCTTGGTGTCCTCCGGCATGAAATCCCGCTGGTGGTCTTTCAGGTAGCGCACCAGCTCCGGGCTGAACGTCAGCTTCCATCTGCCCGCCCGGTAAAGCGCCATTGCCTCCGCCCATAGCTGGCTGATATATGCCCGTGAAGCGGCCTCGTCCTCCAAAATGTGTACCTCCGACTGCTCCGGGTTTACCAGCACCGGGAGAAAACGCCGGTTGCCGCTTCGGTCAAGGGGCAGGAAGTCCAGCGCGTTGGAAGTGCCGCCGAACACGCATTGACGGGGGCGGTCTGCCGGGTGGGTTTCATAGGGTATCTTGTAGACCTCCTTCTGTCGGCTCAAAAATGATTTGATTTCCTCGATGCTCTTTGCGTTGGCTGTGGCGATCATTTCCGACATTTCAATGATCCAGTGACCTTGCAGCTTTCGGTAGACGTTATCATCGTCCAGCCTCCGCAGGTCGTCGGAAAACCATTCGTCCCTTACCGCCAGCAGCCGGAAAAAGGTGGACTTGCCCGCACCCTGACCGCCCACCAGACAGAGCATGACCTCAAACTTGCAGCCGGGTCTGTATGCCCGGTGGATTGCGCCCAGCAAAAAGAGCTTTAGGGCTTCGCAGGTGTAGGTGTCCGCTGCGGCTCCCAGAAAGTGCCGCAGGCAGAAGCGTATGCGCTCCGTCCCGTCCCATTCCAGACCGTTCAGATAGTCCCTTACGGGGTGGTAGCTGTTCTGATGGGCGGCAAGGTCGGCAGCGTCCGCGATCTTCCTTTCGCTGGTCAAGCCGTAGGTTTCTTCAAGGTACAGCCGGATATATTTCATATCCGTGTCGGTCATGGACGCGCCGGGTGGACGCTGGCAGCCGATGGGCTTTACAAGGTCTGTCCGGTCGGTCAAAAGGTTGTAGGCCAGCGCCCCGGCAAGCAGGGGGTCATACTGGAATACGGTCAGGCAGTTCCTTATGCTGTTGCGGACGCCGCCTTTTTCGGTGGTGTCCAGCATCGCCTTTACTTCCTCAACGCTCCGCATCGGCGCGGCGCTGTCCGGCGCGTTCCTCACGGCCTCCCGAACCTGCGGCGGCAAGTCCTGAAATTCTATGCTCAATCGCTCTCACTTCCTTTCCGTACTCTGTGACGATGGCAGCCCGTTCCCGCAGGTCATCGGACAAAAGCCCGTCCAGCAGGTATTCGATATAGTCCAGCCTTTGCAGGGCTTCCACAAACAGAGGATGCCACGCCTCATCTGGCTGGCAGGGGGCGTGTTCCTCCCTCCACCGGCGCAGCAGGTGATAATAGTCTGCAAGCACCTGAAAGCAATGCCGCTCCATGCGCCTGTATTTCTGTCCCTCGGCTTCCTGCCGCAGCTTCTTCATGGCAGACTGGCGGGGCGCGTCCGTTCCGTCCTCGTAGGGGATGGAGAAATCCCGCGCCAGCATGATGGCGGCCTCCTTTGCGCTTATCCCATGCAGCCGGGAAACAAAATCGATCACGTCCCCGGTCGCTCCGCAGCCGAAGCAGTAATAGCGGCGGTCGACCTTCATGCTTGGGTGTCTGTCCCTGTGGAACGGGCAGACCGCCATGCCGTTTCTGTTCACGTTCAATCCGTATCGCTCGGCAGCCTGCCTTGTGGTGACAGACTGCTTCACAGCTTCAAATAAATGCAATCGCGGCCTCCTTGAAATGAAAAAGGCACTCGTCATTCCAGAATTGAAAATGGCGGGTGCCTGATGTTAAGGTTAAAGCTCCATATCCTGTTGTTTCTGTGTTCGGGGCGGTTGCTGCCGTTTCTCTTGCTCCTGCCGGATACGCTGCTCCCGGCCTTTCAAGCCCTCCACTATGGACGGCTTTTTCCCCGGCTCGGCGGTCTGGCGGTACTGCTCCGGCGGCAGCACCTGATTGAGCCAGTGGCGCACGTCCCGCAGCGTCCGCACGTCCGCCTGTACCGCTTCCAGCTCATCCCGTTTTCTGGGCAGGGCGGCGGCAAGGTCTTTGCGCTCGGCTTCCAGCTCCTTGCGGCTGTAGGACGTCCCGGACAGGTGTGTCTTTACATACCGGGCGGCTGCCCGGTATGCGTCCAGCTCGCCCCTGTGGGCCTCCGCAAATTTTTCCTTCTGCTTTTTCCAGCCGATGGCGGCATACTCCCTGTAGACCGGCTTGTACTTCTCATAGTTCCCGATGTGGGAGAGCAGGGTGTCGATGTCCTTGATCCGGCGCTCCGACTTCCTCATGCTGTCACGGATGGCAACGGCGTTTTCGCTGATACCATCAAGCTGTCTGTCAAGGGTTTCCACGGTGGAGATTTCTTTCTGCCGCAGAAACTCCATTGCTGCCTGCACCTTGTTGAAGTCGGAAACAGCGCCCTTGAGCTTGCCCTTGGAAGTCCAGTCGGCGCGTTCCTCGCCGCGCTGCTCCATGTACCGGGCAAGCAGTTGTGGGATTGTCGGCTCGCTGGCCTGCGCCCGTGCCTCTGCCAACGCTTCCAGCAGGGCGGCCTTTCTCTCTTTCAGTTCCGCCAGCCAGTCCTTTAGGCCGCGCACAAGTCGGCGGATTTCCCGCAGGATACGGTTCGCCGCCTTGATGTTTCGGTTCAGCTCCCCGCGCTCGGTCACGATGCCTTTCTTCTCCATCTGCGTTGCTGATACGCCCACATGGACGGTAGGGATTTGGTCTATCCCTTGCCGCTCATAGCTGCGGTGGTCGATGCGCTCCGGGCAATCGTTCCGCTCTAAAAACTCGTTGGCAAGGTCGGCCCACGCCCTGCGCCAGACCTCGGCGTTCTCCCGGTCGTTCCAGTCCACAAGGTCAACCTTGCGGGTCTTGTACCTGCCGCTGGGCAGACGGATTTTCTCGCCGTTTTCATCCAGCACATATTCCTTTTTGGACTTCGGAAGCCACGCGCCCTTTTCGTCCAGCGGGCGCATGGTCAGCAGGATATGGGCGTGGGGATTGCCGCCTCCCGTGTCGTGCAGATTGAAGTCGGCGATCATGCCCTTGGAAACAAATTGAGAGGAACAATACTCCCGCACAAGGCGGGTCTGTTCCTCTCTGGACAGCTCCACGGGCAGGGCGATCTCCACCTCCCGCGCAAGCTGGGCGTTATTGGATTTTTCGGAAAGCTCCACGCTGTTCCACAGGGTGCTGCGGTCAGAAAAAGCGGGCGGGGCGTGTGCCGGAAGCAGTATTTCCGAATGGACAACGCCGCCCTTTTTCGTGTAGTCGTGGGTCAGACCGTCCCACTCGTTCGTCAGCTTTTCGCCGCTTCGGTAGGCGGCTGCGGCTACGGCGGATTTGCCTTTTCCCCGGCTGACGATCTTGATGCTGCAATGGTAGATTGCGATGGTATCACCTCCGTTTCGCTCGTTCGGACTTGACGGGAGAGAATGGCTTGCGCGGCAAGACGTTCCCTCGCGGCAAGTGTGCAAAAGGGTAGACGGCGCAAGCCGTCGCAGGGAAAATGCAGTTTTCCCTGTTCGCGGCAACGCCGCCAAGCTCGGAACACGGCAGGGCTGTGTGGAGAGTTCAGCCCTCGGCAGAGCGCACAACGCCCGTCAGGGTGTATAAGTGCGCCCTTGTTTCCAAGGGATTATTCAGTTTGTCGTTTCCTCGGCTCGTTTTCTCAAAAACTCCCGCGCCGGTTCGCTTGTGAGGATAAGCCGGAGAAAGACTTTCGCTTCCTCGTCGCTCATGTCGATCAGCTCCGGCGTGATACCCTCCATATACCCGCCTCGCGAACAAAGGCGGTGGTTGCGCTCCTTGCGCTTCTCAATGGCAAGCCTGCGGTCAAGCATCTTGCTTCGGTTCTCATACTGCCGGATTTTCTTCTGCGTGAGTTCCAGCTCGGCGTTACATTCCTCGATGGTAGTCGGTTGTTTTTTCGGCATGGGATAATCCTCCTTTTTCTTTTTAGGGAATAGACAAGAGCAGCCACTTTCAAATGGCTGCTCTTGTCTATTTTTCTGTGTTTTGTCGGAAGTCCTACCTCTAAAATCGAATTACTCAATTCGTAAAAGCGTATTCAGAGCTACCGCATCTTCGTTGGATATTTCAAAATATCCGTCGCCCCAAATAAAAGTGTTGATGGAAGGGAAGTAATCAATCTCAAATTGGAAACCCCGATTTGTAGTAATGCGGATTAGTCTTTCGCCATTTGACCAAAGATTGTGCGCTTGGTCATAAAGGGTGCTATCAGGTGGAGATGCGTTCTGCACTACTGTATTCCCTTCTTCATCGGTATAAGTGATAGTGTTGTCTTGCGTATTGGATTGCACTTCCTTAAAACGAACATATCCATCTTCTTCACTATAATAGACATCGTCATTGCCAAAGGCATCATACCACGCCTGTGCAAACCGTTGCTCATTTGCTTCAAGTCCGCTATTCTCTCTACCTTCAAGCATTTTAAGGATATCATTACAAATAGCATCATCTTCAACGGTAAACAAATAGGTAAAATCGTGTGACAAGACTTCCATCTTTTGCAGCGACTCCGGCAGGTCATAGGCAGCCAACAGCAAGTCAGAACTTTGTCCAATAGGCACTTCGATATTCAGCCATTCAGTCGTATAGAACGCATAACCGCTTGGTGTTTCGACGATACAAATGGAATCAAACTCTGGGTATTTTGCGAAATGATACACCTTGCAGCCTACGAGGGTTTCATCACCACAAGCAGCCACAGTACCCATTAACTCACCGAGGTCTTTTTCTGTGATTTCATAAGTGTTTTCTTTTGTCAGACCAACCGCATCTGTATCGACAAGACCGTAGGTGCGACGCTCCTCAAAACTAATCGGGAAGTAAACTGTCTGTTCATTATCTGAAAGCGTAAATCCAAAAGCTTCTGCTTCTTCAGCTCCCGGCACAACAGGCGGTACTTCATCGGGCGTACCGAAAAGGCCACCACTCATTGCTCCAAATACGCCAACTGCTACTAAACAGACGCAAGCTGCCACAGCACCCCACTTCGCCCAAACAGGCTTTTTCTTTGCAGGCAGCTTATCTGCATCTTCAATAAAAGCGGCATCGACAAGCTCCATTTTATCTAAAAATTCATTCCCTTTCATAGAATATAACCCTCCTTTTCAAGATGTTCTCGAAGCTGGTTGCGACTCCGAAATAGTGTAGCTTTTACTTTGCTTTCGGAATAACCATAGCGTTTGGAAATGTCGGCTATGGAATCCATGTACCAATAGCGGCGCAAAAAGATATTGCGTTTTTCGGTGTTCTGCGAAGCAAGAAATTTGTTGATTACATCCGCAAAAACCAAATCATCAATCCGACACTCACAGTCATCGGGAGATGGAATACATTGCTCCATTTCAGAACTCAACTCGCAGATGTACGCACTTCGTTTCAAACGGCTACGTTCACGGCAACAGTTCAATGAAACATGGCGGGTTATCCTTGCCAAAAAAGCATACAGATATTCTTTTGGACTGTGCGGTGGAATAGAGTTCCACGCCTCCACATAAGTATCATTTTCACATTCCTCGGCTGTCTGCATATCTTTCACAATGCTGTGGGATAGCGAGCGCAGACGGTTTCCATACTTCTCGGAAACGTATCGGATTGCTGTTTCATCTCGTTCAAAAAACAGGTCAATAATTCTCACATCTTCCAAAGCCTTCATCTCCTTTCCTCTGTATTAAAAGGCCTTTCACCCTTATAAGCACTTTTTGAGGGGCATTGGTTGCACTTTTCAAAAAAATTATAGCATATTTTTTGAATATTGTGTGTCAAGTTGCCAGAGTGTTTTTTCGCTGCTTCGCTGGCGGCCCTGCGGCGTTCCTCGCTGTATGGGGCGGTCAGACGAAAGGAGAAACGCCCCTTGCGGATTTCAAACTCCATGCAGCCCGTGTCCGGGTCTGCGTCGGTCTGGCGGCACTCGCCGGGGTGGGCGGCGGCATAAGCGGTCAGCCTGTTCTTGAGATCGGTGTTGTGTGTGCGGATATAGATCAGCGGCTCTTTCTCGTCGAAGCAGATTTCCGTGATTTTCTGGCTCTTTGTCAGCCCTGTTCTCATACAAGCTCCTTTCTGCCCTCTGTCGCACAAGAGTGGCATTTTTCGGCTGTTTTCTCCGGCTCTTGACTTGGAGAAAACGGCGATTTTCAAACAGAGAACGCTCCGGCGATACATTCCTCGTCCGAAGCGCTCCCAGCGTCAAATATGCGATTTTTCCGGCTCTTGACCGATTTCGTGTGATCTGCCTTTGGTATCAGCAGATAAATCCTGTTGGGCTTGCTAAAGTCCCTCCGTACCCGCACGACAAGCCCCATATCGTCAAGCTCACTCATGGCGAGTTTGATCGTCATGGTGCTGCGGGAAAGTGCCGCCGCAAGCTCTTTGATGGGGAAGTGGATATACAAAATCCCGTTCTCGTCCTCTATGCCGTAAGCAAGGGCTTCATCCAGCATACGGGCATACATCACCTTTGCGGTGCTGCTGGCAGGCAGCCGCAGCAGAACGGGCGGCAGGGGCATACAGGGCGGCAGGGGTGTCCCTGCGGTCATAAACTCAAATTCCATTCAGCGGATGTCCTCCTTGTTCTTTGCTCGTTTCGACAGGTAGCGGGGGCAGTCTATCACGGTCGCCCGGAAGCTCTGCTTGCAGGTATGCCGACATTTCCGGCACAATTTGTTGTAGGTCATGCGCCCCCGGTCGTTGAGGAAGAAAGCAAGCTCGTTCTTCCGTTTCCGGCTCATTCTTGGCATAGTGCCTCCTGTTATGAAAATCCGTCCATTTCTGCCGTAACAGCGGGAACGGACGGATAGCGGTATTAGTGTCGTGTTTCGGGGCGGTTTTCATGGCTTTTCTGCCCTCTGCGCCGCCCGAAAATCCTTTGTGGCAGTACGGGCAGGGAATTCCATTTCTCTGCCCGCTGTCGTGTTTCGGGTATCTTTTGTGTTCATTTTTCGCCGGTTCTCCCTGCTGTCGTTCCTGCCCCCGAATCTCACGGCGGCGTATCCCTCCCCTTGGTACGCTCGCTGCGGTCTGGGTTCCTCCATTTCCCATTCCGCAGGTCTTTGCGCTACATCGCCGGGGAGCATATCCCTACAGGCCGGTCATTCGATTGGAATGATCCATCGATGAACTGCCTATAGCATAGAACATTTTTGCGCCCTCTCCTGTATGTCCTCAAAAAAGGAATCCTGCCCGAAAATCAAAAAATTCCACGATTGCGGATTGGTATGGTATAATGAAAAAAAAGGCGGCGGCAGCCGCAGGAAAGGGGCGGCTGGCAATGAAAACAGAAGTTAGCATATCGGAGCGGCTAAAGGATTTACGGGTGGAGAAAAAGCTGAATCTGGAAGAACTTGCGGAGCTTACCGGCATTTCAAAATCCGCCCTCGGCAGCTATGAACTGGACACGCCAAGAGAAATGAATCACAAAAACCTTATCGCTCTGGCAGACTTCTATGAGGTGTCCGTTGATTATCTTCTGGGACAGACGGAAAACAGGAGCCTCCCAAACGCGCCCTTGTCGGAGCTTCGTTTGAGCGACGCGATGGTGGAGCTTCTGAAAAGCGGCCGCATCAATAACCGGCTGCTGTGCGAGCTTGTCACCCATGAAAAATTTGCGGAGCTGATGGCAGACGTTGAAATCTATGTGGACGGCCTCGCCGCCTCGCGCTTCCATGATTTGAAGCAATCGCTGGCAGCGGACAGGGCGCGGCTGCTGGAAGAACACCCCGAAGCGGTCACTGACCGGGCATTTCGGATTTTTGACGCAGGGATGATAGAGGAAGATGATTTTTTCTGCCATATCACGCACAAGGCGTGGGACGCTATCCTCCACGACATACGAAAAGCCCACGAAAAGGATTTTGAGAGTGCGCCGGTCACAACGCCCGCCGATGAAATATTCATGGAAATCCGGCGTATCGTGCAGTCACCCGTCCACAATACGATTGATACGTTCCTGGAAGCGTTCTGCAAGGGCTTCCAGATAAAATCCAAAAACCTGCCCCCGAATGAAAAAGCGGCTCTGATAAAAATATTCAAGCGCTCCCCGGTCATAAAAAACTCCGGCATCAGTTTCCGGCGCAGGAAATAGAAAAAAGCTGCCGTGTGGGAATGGTGCTTCCCATAGCGGCAGCTTCTCTCGCCAGCCTGTTTTAGTCGCTCTCATGCGTCTGTTCCTCGTCCCGGACTAATTCGATCACGTCCAGAATCCCGCAGTCAAGGGTTTCGCATATCTTTGTCAGCGTATCCATGCTGATATGCTTACCCTTTCCCATGTTGGCGATCATGTTTGTGGTAAGACCGGCGGCAAGCCGCAAGTCCTCTTTTCTCATTCTCCGCTCCTTTAGGGTGCGCCAGAGCGGTTGGTAGCCGATGTGCATTGATTTTCCCGCCTTTCTCCCAGTGCCGGGGTGGTTGACCTCATTATATCAAAATTCTTGCCTTTTCACAAATATTTCTTGACTGCGCCGCCGTGTCCGTCTGGATTGTGCTTTTCCTTTCTGTGTTTTTTACATCTATTTAGCCATGAGCTGCTTAATGCCCTGTGATTTTGCGCCCGGATTATCATTTCCGTAGCCCTCCAAGAGATTGATAACGCCCCAAATGCCAAGTCCTGCTCCAAGAGCGATAACCAAAGTCTGTAATACGCCGATTGCGCTGTTGAAAAATTCCATAAAACTCCTTTCTGCCGCAAATGCGGCTTGCCCGTAAAAGGGCATAAAAAACGGCGGTCAGTTTTCAAACTGCCGCGGTCATAAGTCCCCGCGCTGCCTAAATGTCTGCTGCGCGGCGGTATTCAGTTGTCAGTGTGGGCGATAGGAATTTTTGTAGGGGCGCGTATCATGCAAGTTGTCTTTTTCTTTGTTACTGCGTCAATTCCTCCTTTCTTTTCGCTGCTGCTCATACAGGGCTTCACACCGTTTCACAAACTGCCGGATAGCAGCCTGCCGCTGCTGTTCCCGTCGTTCAGCAATCGAAACAAGCCCGTTTATGGCTTCTGTGATTTTCTTGTCCTTTTTCTTTCTGATACGTCTATTCATGGTCGGTGTCCTCCTGCAAATCGCTTTCGCTGATTTCGTAGTAGTCAAATACTTCGTCCGGCTTCACAAGGGCGGGTCTGCGCCTTAAATGCTTTTCCATATCAAAAGTATTTTTCTTGTCATAGTCGGAAAGATATTTATAGTTGGGGTGCTTTGTAATGTCGTACTTATCAGAGAAGAACGGGCGCACCCCTCGTAGCTGTAAAATACATTTCCCGCCGTCCATAACCGCTATTTCATCTTCCGTCATAAGCTGCTTGCCTAACTTCTGATAGTTCAGCCCATGCGATACCTCGCGCCCCCGGTTCTCGGAAGTGTTGAAGCTGTCAATGGTTTCTTTCCCCAAGATTTCCGACATTTCTTTGAGGGTGGTTTTCTCCTTGCCGCCCAAGAAAAGGGTGGTGTCGCAGTTGCCGACTATGGTATCGGCGTTGTCCTTATAGATTGCCTTTAACTGGCTTTGCGACTGTAAGATAATCGACGCGGAGATTTCCCGGCTTCGTATGGTGGCTATGAGCTTTTCAAACTTCGGTATCTGCCCGATATTTGCAAACTCGTCTAACAGACAGCGCACATGGACGGGCAGCCTGCCGCCGTATTCATCATCTGCCTTGTCGCAAAGCAGATTGAAAAGCTGCGTGTAAAGAATACTCACGACAAAGTTAAAAGTATCGTCGGTGTCGCTGATGATAACAAACAGGGCGGTCTTGCGGTCGCCTATGGTGTCAAGCTCCATTTCGTCGGTTTCCATAAGGTCGCGCAGCTCCTTAATGTCAAAAGGGGCAAGCCGCGCACCGCAGGAAATGAGAATAGAGCTTCGTGTCTTTCCCGCAGATAACAGGAATTTCTTGTACTGCCGGACGGCAAAGTGTTCCGGGTCTTTTTCCTCCAACCGTTCAAACATGAGGTCAACGGGGGACTGAAATTCCGGGTCGTCCTCGCGGGCTTCACTGGCATTTATCATTTCAAGCAGCGTCGTGAAGTTCTTTTCTTCCTCCGGGGCTTCGTACCAAATGTAGCCGATAAGGGCGCAGTAAAAGAGCCGTTCCGATTTTACCCAAAAATCCTCCCTGGCTTTTTCCCCGTCCCCTTTGGTGTTGGCAATCAAGGTATTTACCAGTTTCAAAATGTCTTTTTCGCTGCGGATATAGGCAAAGGGATTATAACGCATGGATTTCTTAAAATTTATCGTGTTCAGCACCTTTATCCGATACCCGCCGCGCTGTAAGAGCTTCCCACACTCGACTAAAACCGTACCTTTCGGGTCAGTTACAACGTAGCTTGAGTGCATTTGCATTAAGTTGGGCTTCACAAAAAATCTCGTCTTGCCGCTGCCGCTTCCCCCGATAACAAGGATATTTTTATTCCTTGCATACTTCGGCTGCTTCGGGCGGCTGTTCATGGTAAGCCGTTCCGTCTGTGTCAGAAGCACGTTATTTTGAAATACCGGGTCGGTATAGGGCTTTATATCTTCGGCGTTGCCCCAACGGGCTGAACCGTATTCGATACCTTTTCGGTATTTCTTCGCGTTCTTGCCTTTGAAGTACACCATAAGCCGGATAAGGACAGCCCCCGGCGAAAGGCGTACCGCCTGCCCGACTTTATCAAAAAGATACACAAAGAACAGATAGGGAATGTTGGGAAGCAGCAGTTTTTTCCAGTTGATAGCGTTCATCTTGCAATCCCCCTGTCTTTGTTTTTTACTTTGTCCCGCTGTGTGTTCAGAGCCGCCGCCTTTTCTTTGAGGGAAACAATCAGCTTTCGGATAGGGGGCTTTTGTTCCTGCGTCAGTTTCTTTGCGGAAAACTCCTTGAAAGCTGCGGTCAGTGCGTCCGCGTCCCGTCCCTTGAAAAACACAAGATAGCGGGGCGGGGTTTCGGTGCTGTCTTTCTTTAGGGCAAAGTCAATCCCGTATTTTTTCGCCGTACTCTCAAAGGCTTTGATATTGTCCTTTGTGATTTCAATGTTGGAAACGCCCGCGTTCTGCTTCATAAGCTGCTTTAGGGTCTGCTTTCCATGCGGGATTTTCTGTCTGTCATGCTGCTTTTTCATCTGTGCAAGCAGGGCTTTCATAGCCTTTTGGAGCTGCTGCGCCGTCAGCTTCCCGGTCTTGATGTAAAGGGCTATGGTCTTTTCGTTGGTTTCCTCCTGCAATGGGTGTCCTCCTTTCGTGTTCTATGGTGGTATGCCCGCCGCCGGGAAGCGGGGCGGGCATGAAAAAAAGAGCGTCCGCTTTCACGCCGCCCTGTTAAATCCGTACCCGCAGCCCGGAAAGGTCTGCCGCCCGAATACCTACAAGATACCAGTTGTCCCCGTACTCCATACGGGTAGGCTTCCATTTGCC
>OGYZ01002185.1_pt1 | contig 13888 bp, 6 predicted proteins | sample 1576681 | NCBI WGS metagenome assembly OGYZ01 (sample SAMEA3541480, study PRJEB24748) | human gut metagenome | biome: human gut; feature: human-associated habitat; material: faeces | place: China | collected 2012 | reverse complement strand
CGGAGGCGGTGTACTCACAGGGGGACTGCTCCACCAGAGACTCCTGCACACCGTAGGTAGCGGCGACCTCCTGCATCTTGCCGCTGGCGTAGGTCTCCGCCAGAACGCTATTGATGAAGGACGCCAGATCGCTGCCCTTGCGGCAGCCGATGCCGTACAGCTCAGAGGTCAGCTTCTGATCCGTGACCTTCAGATTGGGGTAGCTGGTGTTCTCGCCCACCATGGCACCTGCCATCAGCAGGTCAATGATCGCGGCGTCGGCGGTGCCGGCGTCCACCTCCATCAGAGCCTTTGCCTGAGTGTCCACGGACACGGTCTTGAAGCCCTTCTCGGCGGCGGCAGCCTCACCGGCGGAGCCGGCTTCCACTGCGTAGGTCAGCTCCTTAGTGTCGGAATTGGCGTCGTCCTTGGTGTCGTTCTTCTGCCCGCAGGCCGCCAGACTCAGAGTCATGACCAACGCCAGCAGCATGGCAACAAATTTCTTCATGGGATGTTCCTCCGTTTTCTGCGGCTCTGTTCACCGCTTGATTTACTACGCTATCATATTAGCACTTTAGCACGATAGTGTAAAGAAGTAAAACGTCCGACATTTACACAAATTTTCCTTCCGGATTTGTGCAATATGACAGCTGTGCTCTGCCACAGGGGATTTTCCGGGTTTCCGAAGGAAAAAGCTAATTGAAAATCCCGCCGATTGCGGTATAATATATTAGTTAAATAAAAAATTTGGGGAGGGAGACACCTATGACCCTGCGGGAATATGTGGACTCTATTAGAAATAAGCTTGTGGCGGTCATCGGCATCGGCGTCAGCAACACGCCGCTGCTGGAGCTGCTGCTGGCGGAGGGCATCCGCGTCACCGCCTGCGACAAGCGCAGCCGGGAGCAGATGGGCGAACAGGCGGAGCATCTGGAGCAGTTGGGCTGTGAGCTGCATCTGGGCGCGGACTATCTGAAGGACTTGGACGCGGACGTGATCTTCCGCACACCGGGGCTGCGCCCGGATGTGCCGGAGATATCGGCCTGTGTTCAAAAAGGCGCCGTTTTGACCAGTGAAATGGAGGTTTTCTTCCGGATCTGCCCGTGTCCGATCATCGCTGTCACCGGCTCTGACGGCAAGACGACGACCACCACCATCATTGCCGAGCTGCTGAAAAAGGCCGGAAAGCGTGTGTGGGTGGGCGGCAATATCGGCCACCCGCTGCTGTGCGAGGCGGACGGAATGCTGAGCACGGATTTTGCGGTGTTGGAGCTGTCCAGCTTCCAACTGATGACCATGACGCAGAGTCCGCACATTGCGGTCGTCACCAATCTGGCGCCCAACCATCTGGATGTGCACCGGGACATGGCGGAGTATGTGGCGGCCAAGGAGAATATTTTTACCCATCAGAGCCGGGAGGACATTGCCATTTTTAATGCGGATAATGCCATCACAGCAGAGCAGTCCACCCGCGCGCCCGGCCACGCCCGCCTCTTCAGCAGGCAGGGTGAGGTTGCCGACGGCGTGTTCCTGCGGGGCGAGGACGTTGTCTGCCGCAGCGGCGGGCATGAGCGCGTCGTGATGACCACGGGGGACATCAAGCTCCCCGGTGTACACAATGTGGAGAATTATATGGCGGCCATCGCCGCCGTGGACGGTCTGGTGCCGGACCAGGTCATCCGGACCTTTGCCCGGGAATTTGGCGGTGTGGAGCACCGCATCGAGCTGGTACGAACCTATAAGGGCGTGCGGTATTATAATGACTCCATTGCCTCCAGTCCCTCCCGTGCCATCGCGGGGCTGCGGTCGTTCAGCGAGAAGGTAATCATGATCGCCGGCGGCTATGACAAACACATTCCCTTTGATGTGCTGGGGCCGGAGATCGTGGCGCATGTGAAGTTGCTGGTGCTCTGCGGCGCCACAGCGGATAAAATACGCGCCGCCGTGGAGAATGCGTCGGGGTACCGGCCCGGCCACCCGGAGATCATCGACGCCGCGCCTCTGGCAGCGGCGGTGCAGGCCGCCCGCGATCGGGCACAGCCCGGTGATGTGGTGACGCTGTCGCCGGCCTGTGCATCTTTTGACCAATTCAAGAACTTTGCCGAGCGCGGCGACTTTTTCAAAGCCATCGTGAACGGCTGGGAGGAATGAGGAAAAGCCGTGGTGTCATAGACTTCCGTAGTAAGCGCGTCATACAGCGCGTCTATGGGAGGTGACGGCATGGGCCGGCTGCGGTATATACGATTGACCCGGCGGCAGCGGGTGCGTGTGTGGCTGGCGATCATCCTGCTGGCGCTGACGGCGCTGCTGGCGGCGATCCTGCTGCACCTGCGGCCCATGTTGGAAAATTTGGCAACAGCCCGGTGCGCCAATACTGTCAGCCGCATCGTGGTGGCGGCGGTGAACGACGCCGTGGAAAACGGCTGGATGGAATACGACCGGCTGGTAAAGTTCGACAAGGACAGCGACGGCCGCGTGACGGCGCTAAGCAGCAATATGGCGGAGTTCAACCGCCTGCAGACCGCGGTGGCGGATGACGTACTGGCGCGGCTGAGTCAGGTATCCGCCAGTGAACTGGCGGTGCCGCTGGGCACACTGACCGGTTCGCCGTTGCTGGCGGGCCGGGGGCCGAAGCTGACGGTAAAAATGGAGACCATCGGCACGGCTACCGCCAAATTCCGGGATAAATTCACGGCGGCGGGCATCAACCAGACAAAGCACCAGATCCTGCTGGATGTAGACGTACGCGTGAGTATCCTGCTGCCGGGGATCACCACCTACACAAAAGTAAGCAACGAGATATCCGTGGCGGAGACGGTGATCGTGGGCGGCGTGCCCCAGACGTACACCTATTTCAGCACCACGGAGGATAAGATCGAGGATTACGCCGACGAGTACATTATGAACAATGGATGAGGGCTTGGATATGGACTATCGCAAGGAGATACAGGAGCTGCGCCGCACGCTGACGGAGAACGGATACCTCTACTACGTGCTGGATGCGCCCACCATGTCGGATTATGAATATGACCATCTGCTGCGGCGGCTGGAGGACTTGGAGGCGGCGCATCCGGAGGAGATCACGCCGGATTCTCCCACCCAGCGGGTGGGCGGACAGACGCTGACGGAGTTTCAGCAGGTGACCCACGCCGTGCCGCTGGAAAGCCTGCAGGATGTGTTCGACGACGAGGAGGTCTGCCGCTTCCTGGAGAAGATACCCCTGGAGCACCCCGCCTACAGCGTGGAACCGAAGGTGGACGGCCTCTCCGTGGCACTGGAATACCGTGACGGCGTGTTCGTCCGCGGTGCCACCCGGGGTGACGGACGGGTGGGGGAGGACGTGACCGAAAATCTGCGGACCATTCGGTCCATCCCCATGACCCTGCCGGAGAAGCTGCCCCGCCTCATCGTGCGGGGCGAGGTGTACATGGCCCGCAGTGTGTTCGAGGAGATCAACGCCCGGCGTGAGCTGGAGGGAAAGCCCCTGATGGCCAATCCCCGCAACGCCGCCGCCGGCTCCCTGCGGCAGCTGGACCCCAAGATCGCCGCCCAGCGGCGGCTGGACATCGCGGTCTTTAATTTGCAGCTGGCGGAGGGCCGGGAATTTTCCACCCACACAGAGACGATCGACTATCTGGCCAGTCAGCATTTCAAGGTGATTCCCCACAAGCGGCTGTCTGCGCCGTCGGATATCCTGGCGGAGATCGCGGCGCTGGGCGATGGCCGTGAGCAGTTTCCTTTCGATATCGACGGTGCGGTGGTGAAGCTGGACGACCTGCATGACCGCGAGGTCATCGGCAGTACGGCGAAGTTCCCCAAATGGGCCATTGCATACAAATATCCGCCGGAGGTCAAGCCGTCGGTGGTGAAGGATATCGTGGTACAGGTGGGCCGCACCGGTGTGCTGACGCCCAAGGCGGAGCTGGAGCCGGTACGGCTGGCGGGCACGACGGTCGCCTTTGCCACGCTGCATAACCAGGATTATATTACCCAGAAGGATATCCGGGTGGGGGATACGGTGTTGGTGCGGAAGGCCGGCGAGATCATCCCGGAGATCGTTGAGGTGGTGGCGGACAAGCGTCCCGCCGGGACGAAGCCCTATACCCTGCCCGAGACGTGCCCGGTGTGCGGCGCGCCGGTGGTGCGGGACGAGGACGGCGCGGCGCTGCGCTGCACCGGCGCGGAGTGTCCCGCCCAGCTGTTGCAGTACCTGACCCACTTTGCCAGCAGGGGCGCTATGGACATCGACGGCATGGGGCCGGCGGTGATGCAGCAGCTGATCGACAGCGGACTTGTCCGGACCGCCGCGGACCTGTACAGCCTGACGCCGAAGCAGCTGGAGCCGCTGGAGCGCATGGGCAAAAAATCGGCGCAGAATGCGGTGGACGCTATCGCCAGAAGCCGGGACAACGACCTGTGGCGGCTGATCAACGCGCTGGGCATCCGGCAGGTGGGGGAGAAGGCTGCCAAGACGCTGGCGCAGCGGTTCGGCACTATGGACGCACTGGCAGCGGCTCCGGAGGAGGAGCTGACTGCCGTGGACGACGTGGGCCCCATTACCGCGCGGTATCTCTGCCAGTGGATGGAAAGTCCCCAGTCCCGCGACCTGTTGGCGCGGCTGAAGGCGGCGGGCGTCAACATGACGTGTAAAGAGGAAATGCTTGACAACCGTTTTGCCGGAATGACTTTTGTGCTGACAGGCACGCTGGAAAAGTTTACCCGTGACGCGGCGGCGGAGATGATCGAAAAGCGGGGCGGCAAGGCCGCCGGCTCCGTGTCAAAAAAGACCACCTATGTGGTGGCCGGAGAAAATGCCGGCAGCAAGCTGCAAAAAGCAGAGGCGCTGGGTATTCCCGTGCTGACGGAGGACGAATTTTTAGCACTTCTGGACTGAGGAGGCAATCAATATGGCAGTGAATACGGATGAGACATTGCAGCATCAGCTGATCTACAGCGTGTTCGTGCGAAACCACACACCGGAGGGCACCTTCCGTGCGCTGGAACGTGATCTGGACCGATTGAGCGCCTTGGGTACGGATATCGTATGGCTGATGCCTATCCATCCTATTGGCGAGGTGGGCCGCAAGGGCACGCTGGGCAGTCCCTACGCCATCCGTGACTACCGGGGCGTGAACCCGGAGTACGGCACCGTGGAGGATTTCCGCCATCTGGTGGACGCCATCCACGTCCGGGGCATGAAGTGCATCATCGATGTCGTCTACAACCACACATCGCCGGACTCGGTGCTGGCCCAGACCCACCCGGAGTGGTTTTTCCGGGACGAGCAGGGTCGGCCCAGCCGCCATGTGGCGGATTGGTGGGATGTAGTAGACCTGGATTATACCCACAAGGAACTGTGGCGCTACCAGATCGATACGCTGAAAATGTGGGCGGAGATCGTGGACGGCTTCCGCTGCGATGTAGCCAGCAGCGTGCCCCTGGACTTCTGGGCCCGGGCGCGGCAGGAGGTGGAAGCGGTCCGCCCCGGCTGCATCTGGCTGGCGGAGAGCGTACACGGCGCCCATGTGCTGGGTCTGCGGCGGCAGGGTGCTTATTGCGCCACGGATACGGAGCTGTACCGGGCCTTCGACATGACCTACGATTACGACATCTGGCCGTGGTTCGAGGGCTGCCTGACCGGGAGGAACACGCTGCAGCAGTACATAGACATGCTGAACTATCAGGAGCTGACGTACCCCTCCGGGTTTATCAAGATGCGCTGCGGTGAGAACCACGACACACCGCGTCTGGCCCACTGGGTGCAGGATGAACGGCGGCTGCGGCACTGGCTGGCATTTTTGTACTTCTGTCGGGGCAGTATGCTGCTCTACGGCGGCACGGAGTTCGCACCGCAGCATCAGGTGGGGCTGTTCGACGCCGAGGACAATTTCGGCGACAAGCGAGCCGACTTACAGGACTTCCTGCGCCGCTGCAAGGATATGAAGTCATCTCTGCCGCTGGACGGGGCGGTGTGGTACGAGGTCAGCGGCGGCGCTGTCGTCGGGCACTATAAGTCCCCGGCGGAGGAGCGCACCGGCGTATTTGATCTGTCCGGCTGCGGCGGCCGCGTATCGGTGGCGCTGGCCGACGGCGTGTACAAAAATCAACTGGGCGGTGATTTGAACATCACCGGCGGACAGGTCGATATCAGCGGCGAGCCGATGGTCATCTGAGTTGTACTTTTCACCAAAACAGGGATCGATTTTGTGGCAGTTGTTACAGAATCGCTCCCTTTGCATTGATTATTTAAAGCGTGAATGGTATAATTAACACTGTTTTAATGCGCCCGCCCGAAAAGCGGGATACTTCTATGTTTATAGAGGAGGAAAGAAAAGAATGAGCAAGATCATGAAGATCTGCGACGGCAACGAAGCGGCGGCGTATGTGGCATACGCCTTTTCCGAGGTCGCTGCCATCTATCCCATTACGCCGTCCAGCCCCATGGCGGAGCACGCCGATGCCTGGTCGGCCAACGGCAGGAAAAACATCTTCGGCCAGCCGGTGCGTCTGGTTGAGATGCAGTCCGAGGCCGGTGCCTGCGGCGCCTGTCACGGTGCGTTGGAGGCCGGTGCTTTGGCCACCAGCTTCACCGCGTCCCAGGGCCTGATGCTGATGATCCCCACCATGCACCGCATCTCCGGCGAGCGCCTGCCCGGCGTGCTGCACGTGGCGTCCCGTACCGTGGGCACCCATGCGTTCTCCATCTTCGGCGACCACTCCGATGTGATGAACTGCCGGCAGACGGGCTTTGCCATGCTGTCCAGCGGCAGCGTCCAGCAGGCGGCAGATCTGGCTGCTGTGGCGCATCTGAGTGCCATCAAGGCCCGCATCCCGTTCCTGCACTTCTTCGACGGCTTCCGTACCAGCCACGAGATCCAGAAGATCGACGTGCTGACCTACGACGAGTACGCCAAGCTGGTGGACTACAACGCGCTGGCCGCCTTCCGCGCCAACGCCCTGAACCCAGAGGATCCCCGGATGCGCTCTCTGGTGGATAACCCGGATATCTACTTCCAGCTGCGCGAGTCCAACAACACGGCCTACGCCGAGTTGCCCGATATCGTAGAAGACTATATGGCCCAGATCAGCAAGCTGACCGGCCGCGAGTACCATCTCTTCAACTACTACGGCGCACCGGACGCCGAGCGCGTTATCGTGGCCATGGGCTCCGTGGGCGGCTGTGCTCAGGAGGTGGTCAACTATCTGAACGCCAAGGGCGAGAAGGTAGGCTTCCTGCAGGTACACCTGTTCCGTCCCTTCTCCCGCAAGCATCTGATGACCGCTATGCCCAAGACGGTGAAGAAAATCGCCGTTCTGGACCGCGTCAAGGAGATCGGCTCTATTGGCGAGCCTCTGTACGAGGACATCTGCGCCGCCTACATCAACGAGAGCGACCGCCCCGCCATCTACGCCGGCCGCTACGGCCTGTCCAGCAAGGACACCACCCCTGCCCAGATCAAGGCCGTGTTCGACAATCTGCTGCTGGACGAGCCGAAGAACCACTTTACCATCGGCATCGTGGATGACGTGACTCATCTGTCCCTGCCCGTGGGCGCGCCGCTGCTGACCGAACCGGAGGGCACCATCTCCTGCAAATTCTGGGGTCTGGGCTCCGACGGTACCGTGGGCGCCAACAAGAACTCCATCAAGATCATCGGTGAGACGACAGATATGTACTGTCAGGCGTACTTTGAGTATGACACCAAGAAGTCCTTTGGTATCACCAAGAGCCACCTGCGCTTCGGCAAGCACCCCATCAGCTCTACCTATTATGTGAGCAGCGCGGACTTCATCGCCTGCCACAACCAGACGTACCTGACCAAGTACGACATTATCCATGAGCTGAAGCCCCACGGCAGCTTCCTGCTGAACTGCGAGTGGACGGAGAACGAGCTGGAGCAGCATGTTCCCGGCGAGATCCTCAAGTACATCGCCGACAACGACATCAAGTTCTACATCATCGACGCCAATAAGGAGTCTCAGGCCCTGGGCCTGGGCAACCGCTCCAACATGGTACTGCAGGCCGCCTTCTTCAAGCTGGCCAACGTTATCCCCGTGGAGGACGCCGTGGCCCACATGAAGGACGCCGTCAAAAAGACCTACGGACTCAAGGGCGAGAAGGTCGTCAACATGAACATCGCCGCCGTGGATGCCGGTATCAACGCCCTGGTGGAGGTCAAGGTGAAGCCCGAATGGACGAACCTCACCGGCAAGGCGTTGAAGCCCGCCGACGAGAGCCTGCCCTACGTCATCAAGAACATTCTGGTGCCCATCAACGCCCAGAAGGGCGATGACCTGCCCGTTTCCGCCTTCAAGGGCATGGAGGACGGTACCATGCCGCTGGGCACTTCCAAGTATGAAAAGCGCGGCATCGCCACCCATCTGCCTGTGTGGGACGCTGCCGAGTGCCTCCAGTGCAATATGTGCTCCTTCGTCTGCCCCCACGCCGTCATCCGGCCCTTCCTGCTGGACGAGGGCGAGGTCAAGGCCGCACCGGTGGATATGACGCTGGTGGATGCCAAGGGTCCCGGCCTGGCCGGCCTGAAGTACACCATGGGCGTCTCCACGCTGGACTGCACCAGCTGCGGCAGCTGCGTAGCCTCCTGCCCCAAGTCCGGCAAGGCACTGAAGATGGTCCCCACCCACGAGGTGTCTCTGGACCAGACCGACTGGAACTTCCTGACCACCGTGAAGGAAAAGACCTCCCGCGTGGACAAATTTACCCTGAAGGGCAGCCAGTTCAAGCAGCCCCTGGTGGAGTTCAACGGTGCCTGCGCCGGCTGCGGCGAGACGCCCTACATCAAGCTGCTGACCCAGATGTTCGGCGACAAGATGTATCTGGCCAACGCCACCGGCTGTACCCAGGCCTGGGGCGCGGCTATGCCCTGCGTACCGTACTGCAAGAACGCCGAGGGCAAGGGCGTGGCGTGGTCCAACTCCCTGTTCGAGAACAACGCCGAGTTCTCCTACGGTATGTGCCTGGCCGTCAAGCAGCTGCGTGATTGCGTCACCGGCTACGTTAAGGAGCTGGATGCCCTGACCAAGGACGAGGCCGTCAAGGCCGCCATCGCCAAGTATATGGAGACGTATGATGACCTGGACGCTTCCACCCCCGCCACTGCCGAGCTGGTGGCACTGCTGGAGAAGGGCAAGTTCTCCGCCGACGAGCAGAAGCTGGTGGACGAGATCCTAAAGCGCAAGAAAGATCTCTCCAAGAAGACCATGTGGATGTACGGCGGCGACGGCTGGGCCTACGATATCGGCTACGGCGGTCTGGATCACGTGTTCGCCATGGGCGAGGACGTGAATGTCCTGCTGGTGGATACCGAGGTCTACTCCAACACCGGCGGCCAGTCCTCCAAGGCCACGCCCGTGGGTGCTGTTGCCCAATTCCAGGCCAGCGGCAAGAAGACCAAGAAGAAAGACCTTGGCATGCTGATGATGACCTACGACAACGTCTATGTGGCCCAGTGCTCCATGGGCGCCAATCCCAATCAGCTGATCAAGGCCATCAAGGAGGCTGAGGCCCACAAGGGTCCGTCCATCGTCATCTGCTACGCGCCCTGCATCAACCACGGCATCAAGAAGGGCATGAACAACGTCCAGCAGGAGATGAAGGACGCCGTTAACTCCGGTTATTGGAACCTGTACCGGTACAGCCCGGAGACCAAGACCTTTACCCTGGACAGCAAGGAGCCCACCATGCCCCTGTACGACTTCATGAAGGGCGAGGTTCGTTACGCCTCTCTGGAGCTGAGCTTCCCGGAGAACGCCAAGGTGCTGTTCGCCGAGGCGGAGGAAGCCGCCAAGGAGAAGTACGAATCCTATAAGCGCCGCGCGGAGAAGTAAGCCTTCGCAGAAAACGCCCCGGCCATTAGGTCGGGGCGTTTTTTCCTGTATCTGCGGCTTCCGGATGCGGAAAAGGGAGGGGAAAGCCGTGCGCCGGACAGACGGGGGATCCAGGGAGGAAATAACTTATTCCGATAAGAAAAAATTGTTAAACTGTTGACAGACAGATGGGCAAGTGATAAAATTAACAAAGTAAAAAATGCAGCAGCACAGGATGCGGAAAGGGAGAACACTATGGCGAGACCGTTTGACTACACAGCGGAATACAAGCGTAAGCTATGCACCGCCGATGAAGCGGCACGGGTGGTAAAAAGCGGCGACTGGATCGACATCTCCATGGGCACGGGCTTTCCGTCTCTGATGGACGCCGCCATTGCCAAGAGAAAGGATGAGCTTCGCGAGGTCAAGATCCGCGGCTATCTGATCTTCGACCCGATCCAGATGGTGGAGTGCGACCCCGAGCGCAGGCACTTTGTCTACAACAGCTGGCATATGTCCGGCTATGAGCGCAAGCTCTGCGACCGTGGACTGTGTAATTTCAACCCTATGGTGTTCCGCAACCTCAGCTGGTATTACAGCCAGTTCCTCACCGTCAACGTGGCTATGATGGCTGTGACCCCCATGAACGAGCACGGCTACTTCAACTTTGCCGGTGCCACGGCCTCCGCCCGTTCCACGCTGGACAAGGCGGACGTGGTCATTCTGGAGATCAACGAGAACCTGCCCTGGGTCTATGGCGGTCTGGACGAGTGCATCCATATCAGCGACGTGGATATGATCGTAGAGGGTCCTCACGGCCCGCTGCCCAGCGTCAAGTCCCCCGCCGCCAACGAGGCGGAGATGAAGATCGCCGAGTACGTGGTGCAGAACATGGTGGACGGCTCTACCTTACAACTGGGCATCGGTTCTCTGCCTAACGCGGTGGGCCAGATGATCGCAAAGAGCGACTTGCGGGATCTGGGCATCCATACCGAGATGCTGTGCGACAGCTATCTGGATATGTACAAGGCCGGCAAGATCACCAACAACCAGAAGAAGCTGGACCGCTACAAGAGTATCTTCGGCCTGGCCATCGGCTCACCGGATCTGTATGATTGGATACGGGAAAACCCCGGCGTGGTCACCTATCCCATCAGCTACTGCAACGACCCGGCCAATGTGGGCAAGCAGGATAATTTCGTTTCCATCAACAACTGTATCTCCGTAGACCTGTATGGCCAGATCTGCGCCGAAAGCTCAGGCACCCGCCAAATCAGTGGCACCGGCGGTCAGCTGGACTTCCTTGAGGGTGCGGCGCTGTCTCACGGCGGCAAGGCCTTTATCTGTCTGACGTCCTCGTTTACGGATAAGCAGGGTAATGTGAAGTCCCGCATCAACCCGCTGCTGACCCCCGGCGACATCGTCACAGACCCCCGCAGCCAGGCGTACTACATCGTCACCGAGTACGGCGGCGTGAACCTGGTGGGCTGCTCTACCTGGGAACGGGCGGAAAAGCTGATCTCCATTGCCCACCCCATGTTCCGCGATGAGCTTATCGCCAACGCGGAGAAGCAGGGCATCTGGATCAAGTCCAACAAGCGCTGAAAGGTACATAGCAAGAGGGAGACGGCCCTACGCCGTCCCCCTCTTGACATTTTCCTGCGGATATAGTATACTTCCTGCATATGAAATCGGCGATGACGGGAAGCAGTAGGCGGTCAGCGGATGCCAAGAGAGGGCGCGGCAGGTGTAAGCGCCCGTGATGCCCCGCCCAAGTCGTCCCTGAGCTTCGCGCTGAACTGACAGTAGGCCGCGGCGGTTTGCCCTCCGTTACCGGGGCGGGGTGTTGCTGCACCCATGAGCGCGGGAGCGATCCCGAATACAGGTGGTACCACGGACATTATGTTCGCCCTGTTTTGCACTGGCAAAACGGAGCGAACTTTTTGTTTTGTCAAATACCGAAAAAGGAGTACAGATATGAAAGAACTGCCCAAGGTCTATGACCCGCGGGATGTGGAATCCCGCATCTACAAGCTTTGGATGGACGGCGACTGCTTCAAGGCGGAGCCGAACCCGGACAAGAAGCCTTTTTCCATCGTCATGCCGCCCCCCAACGTCACCGGCCAGCTGCACATGGGCCACGCCCTGGACTGCACCCTGCAGGACATCCTGACCCGCTTTAAGCGGATGCAGGGCTACGAGGCGCTGTGGCTGCCCGGCAGCGACCACGCCGGTATCGCCACCCAGATCAAGGTGGAGGAGGAGTTGCGGAAGAACGAGGGACTGACCCGTTACGATCTGGGTCGCGAGAAGTTCCTGGAGCGTGTGTGGGCCTGGAAGGAAAAATACGGCAGCCGTATCGTGGAGCAGCAGAAGAAGATGGGTGCCTCCTGCGACTGGAGCCGCGACCGCTTCACCATGGACGAGGGCTGCTCCCGCGCCGTGCGCGAGACCTTCTGCGAGCTGTACGAAAAGGGCCTGATCTACAAGGGCAGCCGCATCATCAACTGGTGCCCCCACTGCCTGACGGCCCTGTCTGACGCTGAGGTGGAGTACACCGATAAGCCCGGCAATCTGTGGTATATCCGCTACCCTCTGGCGGACGGCAGCGGTGACATCGTGATTGCCACCACCCGGCCTGAGACCATGTTCGGCGATACCGGCGTGGCGGTGAACCCGGAGGACGAGAAATTCAAGCACCTGATCGGCAAGACCTGCATCCTGCCCATTATGAACCGCGAGATCCCCATCGTGGGCGACGATTACTGCGAGATAGGCTTCGGTACCGGTGCCGTGAAGATGACCCCCGCCCATGACCCCAACGACTTCGAGGTGGGCCTGCGGCACAATTTGGAGGTCATCCGCTGCATCAGCGATGACGGCACCATGAACGAGAACGCCGGAAAATACGAGGGAATGGACCGCTACGCCTGCCGCAAGGCGGTGGTGGCCGATCTGGAGGCACAGGGCTACCTGGTCAAGACCGAACCGTACAGCCACAACGTGGGCACCTGCTACCGCTGCCACAACGATGTGGAGCCCCTGATCTCCGCCCAGTGGTTCGTGAAGATGGCGCCCCTGGCCAAGGAGGCCATCCGCGTGGTGGAGGACGGCACCATCAAGTTCGTCCCCGAGCGCTTCACCAAGACCTATATCAACTGGATGGAGAACGTCCACGACTGGTGCATCTCCCGTCAGCTTTGGTGGGGCCATCAGATCCCCGCCTGGTACTGCGACGACTGCGGCCACATCAACGTCAGCCGTGAAGACCCCACCCAGTGCGAAAAGTGCGGCTGCACCCGACTGACCCGTGAGGAGGACGTGCTGGACACATGGTTCAGCTCCGCCCTGTGGCCCTTCTCCACCATGGGCTGGCCCGACCTGAACGCCCCGGACCTGAACTACTGGTATCCCACCTCCGTCATGGTCACCGGCTACGACATCATCTTCTTCTGGGTGGCCCGCATGATCTTCTCCGGCATGGAGCAGATGAAGAAAGAGCCGTTCAAAACCGTATTCATTCACGGCCTGGTCCGGGATGACAAGGGCCGCAAGATGTCCAAATCCCTGGGCAACGGCATCGACCCCTTGGAGATGGCGGAGAAGTACGGCGCGGACGCCCTGCGCTTCAATCTGATCACCGGCAACAGCCCCGGCAACGATATGCGCTTCTTCGTGGAGAAGTGTGAAGCCATGCGCAACTTTGCCAACAAGATCTGGAACGCCTCCCGCTTCGTCATGATGAACCTAAGCATCGACAAGGTGCAGCTTCCCGAAAAGCTGGAGCTGGAGGACAAGTGGGTGCTGAGCAAGCTGAACACCCTGATCCGCGAGGTCACAGATAATTTGGAGGCCTACGAGCTGGGCGTTGCCTCCGCTAAGATCTATGACTTCATTTGGGACACCTACTGCGACTGGTATATCGAGCTGACCAAGACCCGGCTCAACGGCGACGATCCCGCCGCCAAGCTGGCCGCCGAGAACGTGCTGTGCTACGTCCTCCTGCGTATCCTGGAGCTGCTGCACCCGTTCATGCCCTTCATCACCGAGGAGATCTGGCAGGCGCTGCCCCACGAGGGCC
>OGYZ01002175.1_pt1 | contig 13924 bp, 9 predicted proteins | sample 1576681 | NCBI WGS metagenome assembly OGYZ01 (sample SAMEA3541480, study PRJEB24748) | human gut metagenome | biome: human gut; feature: human-associated habitat; material: faeces | place: China | collected 2012 | reverse complement strand
GTAAATCCCATCAGTCAAACTTTTCTTCATTGCCGCGCGTGGCCTCCTTCATCGGAACTTCCAATCAGAAAGAACTGTTGACTGATCCAACCGGAAACCGCCGTTTCCTGTGTATAGAAGTGAATGAAGAAATAGACTCATCATCCATTAATCACGCCCAGCTATATGCCCAACTGAAAACGCTGCTGGACCAAGGTGAACGATATTGGATGAACAAGGAAGAAGAAGCTGCCTGGAAAAAAGTCAATCAATCCTTTTATCGGATCTCTGCCGAAGAAGATGTCTTCAACCGCTACTATCACAAACCTCTACCCGGCGAATCCATCGAGACCTATTCCGCAGCAGAAATCTACCGTCGACTGAAACAGAAAAGTCCAGAGTCAATGCGCAACGTATCCGTCCAACGTCTGGCACAAACCTTATCGGCCATCGGTATAGAACGCATCCATACCCGTTATGGTAATTTATATCGGGTAGTTTCACACCCTTCACAGTAATTCATTGAATATTATTTATATAGAGGAGTGTGTGAACCCCTATTTGAAATTTAGGATATGGGGAAAAGGGAGGTTTTAGGAGATAATATATATATATCATCTTGCCATATTGAGAAGCCATATTTACGTGTTCACCCGCTTCACCGTCGATAAAACCGAAGGAGAAAATGACGGCGTGTAAACCCTGCCCTATAATAATTCCGGCTTCCCCGAAGTCTGGTTATTTTATCAGCCACTTCCGGGAAGCCAGGTTTGTTCTTCTGTTTCACGGATGAAAAGAACTTTTCTTATCAATAGAAACCGGACAACCTTTTCAGGGTTAAAGAAGTTCAAATTCCATTCATCTTGTTGATTAAGTCTGCTTTCTTTTGTTCCTTTGTCTGTTATTGGTGCACTTTTCAGTTGGTATTTACAGATAACACTTACAGAATCATATCTTTCCAAAGAAGAAAAGGCACAACTGAAGATATAAAAACTGAAACAAGAAACGGATAAGAAAATAGCATGAGTAACCAAAAAGACAAGTGACATTTCCCCTTGACATCTTGTGCATACTTTTTTAAATTATCTTGCAACACGTGACATAGAAAACTTTCCCCTCCAGTAATCTCATTTTCTTTAACTTTGGAATCCTTTCTTCCTTAATATTTGCAAATTAAGATAGAAAGCATGTTTCATTCTATCACTTAGCTCCTTTTTCCCATCTACTACATCTTTCATGGCTTTCCATTTCCAATCTTCCAAAATTCTTCTACGTTTGTCCCACTCGACCATTTGTCGTACTAACTCCAACGTTATTTCTGCAATTTTACTGTCCCTTGAATTTGATCTTTGTTCGTCTGCAATCCTATCTTTTTCAGCCCATTTATCAGCTTCTTCCAATAAATCAGGATTGTACTGCCAAACTTTCTCATAGATAGTAATTCCTCTAGATATGTCACCATCCAGAAATTTTCTTCCATTCTTGACCTTATAAGCAATATCGCTGGCAACCGTTGGATAAGGAGCCTCTAATAACCCTGTGTCTCTTCCCCATTCTTCAATCTTTTTCCAAAGAGAAAATGGTATAGATTTAAGAATTTCTTCTTGATGGCGACGGTCTGTTTCCACATTTTCTATATTTACTTTATGAGTTCGTTTCGGAGGATTATTCTCATCAATACAATCAGCTACTATATCAGCAATATTATAAGACCATTTATTTTCTTTTACCATAAGCCAGCATTCCTCTTTTTTTGCCCACTCAATATAGTGTGACACTGGAGATTTGTTAATAATAAACTGATTGACCTGTTTCATTAACTCATAAATAAAATCAGACAACTCCATTGATATGCGTTGGTTTTTCCAGATTTTATATAAATCTAATCGACCTCCAGTTATAAGATTCAATAAAGAAAGAGTATATGGAACAACGACCTGCTTTAATTCTCCGATATGATTACCTGATATTTTTGTTCCATATCGTTTATCAGCCGTTCTAAACAAAATAGCCTTAGCAATAATATCCTCAAAATATGCAACATCAATATGCTTTATTTCCGGCAAATTATAATTCATGAATCGTGCATAATTTTTCTCATTACCACGAACAACGATATGTGGACCTATCATCATTGATTTACCACTATACACTTCCTGCCATGCATTAACATATTTGGCCAATTCCACCTTTGTAAATACTTGATTTTTTGGAAATTTAAGATCAAATGCAGCCTGTCTTGATTTTGTAAATCCTTCCTTGGAGCGTAATGTCTTATATTGCCCTCTTGCACGTTCAAAGAACCAAGACGTTGGCATATTCTTTTCTAATGTAACCGGTGATAAAATATATCGTGACAACTTCTCGATTTCAATTAACGCCGGATTATTGGCTGTAAAGTCTGCATCATTAACTTTATTTTGTGTATTAGCATATTGTGATATCCGAGAAACTATATTTGCATACTGTTCGATATCTTTGATTACAGATAACTTTACTTGGACATATATTTGAGAAATATCTGCTTTATCCTTTCTTGCTGTATTATAAATAGAAGCTGTCGTTTGTCCTCCATTAACAATCTGCAGATTACTAATCCGCTTAATAAATCGTCCTGTTTCATCCAGCAAAATATGATCAGCAGTAGCAGCAATACCATTATTAAATGCTAAAAACATATGTGGTTCTTCATTGATAGTTTTGCGAATGCCCTTATTTATTTTCCCCGTAAATTGAAGAAAAGAACGAACATTTTGTTCAAGTAAACGCGCGCCATAATCATGATAAAGTGTAGCCAAACATTCTCCCGGCATAATTGCTATATAAGCCTCGTAATCTGGATTCTCTATATTTGCTGCCAAACAAGGAATTTCAAAACGTTCTCCATCAAGATTATCAAAATCCAGTTCTATAGGAATCCGAGATTGTTCTGATATTTTATATAGGAAATCAATATCTATAATTCTATAAAAAACAGTATAACCACTTATTGACTGACTAGCCGGTATATCTCCTTTATACTGCCCATTTGTCAAGATAAAAGCATTTACACGAATAAGATTCTCTTTTAATTCTCCATAATTTGCCAATGTATCCGCAAATTCAAAAATTTCAGATGACTCAGCAATTTCATTAACATACTCATTATAGATAGCTTTGCGAAAGAAATTAGATATTCGTTTTACAGCCGTATCAATCTCTGGTTTAGAAATAGAACAAATGTCTTGTTTATTATTAAATATTGAAATAAATAAATCAACATTTTCATAATTATCTGAGATAGCATAGCCATTAATCTTATGCTGACCTTTTCTTCCTAAATCACGCTCATCATATGCAATATATGTGTTTTCAGTCTCACCAGCCTCTGATAACATCTCTTGACATATACGAGTAAAAACTTGCTCTTGCGTATTTCCCTCATCATCACCAGACTGTATAGCAACCACATCCTGCATCAATGATTGATAAAACTTATTCAATTCATTCATAGACTTTCTATGCAATTAAAGTGTTCATTCTCATTTACTAGATATCCAGTACAAGTAGATACATTTATAGAGTATGTAACATTACTAACCCCATTACGCAATTCATTTTCTTTGATCCGTGGAAATGCATCATGTACATGATAAATGTTTTCCTTCCGGATTTTATAACAACGGGGCGAATACAAATGACGATGATTATCAAAATATCCAGCTTCCATCAATTTGAAATTAAACAAATTCAGAGCAACCATATCATCCATTAATGCTTTTCTCAGTTCCTCAACTATATCATTTAACGTCTGACCTGACGAACGTGAAGATTCAACAGATAGATGGTAAAGAAATAACATTTTTAATAATGTTTCATCTAGTTGACGCTCCCCATTGATAGTTATTTGATCCGAATTGTTAACTGATATAGTTTTAACCTCAACAGCCCATTCTTTTCCTTGAAAATCACGAACAGATTTATCTGTACCAGACCACAATTTAAGTGATTCTACTTTTGAGAACAAATTTCGGTCAATTAGTTTTTGCAAATATATCAATTCGCCATAGAGTCCTTGCTGTTCAAATAGTGTCAAACCATCTGATAATTTCCTATCAAACATGGCTTTCCATTTCTCTATTTGATTGATTATTTCCTTGATAGCTTCCGAGCTTGTACCACATTTTCGAACGACCCCGATAAGATTATCACATAAACAAGCAAAAACATCAAGATTTTCCAATGAAAACAATTGAACCAATAAAAGTTTGTTTGTTTTATAGGTTGTATCTTGTACAAGCTGTATAGAAAGTTCCTTCAAATTACGAAAAGAATCAAGATTTATTTTTACATCCTTAGTAAAGGAAAAAGCTACTCCATAGATCTTTTCAGGATATTTATATACACCAAATATTTTTATTGGAGCATCAACAAGGAACAATCGTTTCACTAATCCAACAGTTTGCTCTTGCGCCATTATATGCCACAAAGATAATATACTATCATTCATAAATATTATCATTATTTTCGTCAAACATTTCTTCTGTTTCAACAAAATCACCAACCTGATTTACGACATACGATACAGCATGATCTGTATTACTACTTGGAAACGAAATCGCTAATCCTATAAAAGGTTCATCTTCTGCTTTATATTCAATCTGCGCACCTTTTACATTCGAGCATTCAGGATTAAGCGGGTATATTATTAACAAAGGAGTTTGCTTAGGCCTATATTCCTTCCGCACAAGTTCTGGAGACGGATAGTCTTTATTCCATTCTTCTCCTGTTTTTTCTTTTTTACGACGCTTTGTTTCTCCCAATGCTTCTGAAAGCAAATCTTTATCAAGATCTATAAATTCATCACATTGATTTCCTACTATATGATTTTTACGTATATAATATGTATTCGGATCAATCAAATCTTTTGCACGATTACGAATAAAACAACCTACTTTTATTTCATTCGAAAACTCATGAGTGCTCTCTGCTATTTCACTCTTACTCATTAAGGCAACACTCCAAGATGTTAGCTCTCCGATAGGATTTAAATCTTTAATGTATTCGCAGATGCGATCTAAAGGAACCTTAATTAACGATTTTGGTAATCTGAATTGCATCAAATAGTCACATACTATTTCAGAAGAAACATTTGTCCACAAATAATTCTTTCCAACTTGTTTACTTGCACCCAGCTTACACAAGAAATTATCCGTTTCAATTAGATTTGCATGCACATCTCTCTTAAAACGCGATAACTGGTATGTTTCTACCAAACGACCAGCCCATGATACCTTTATTTCATTAGTATAACGCATCTTACTAACAGAGGTAATTTGTAATTGCCCAGGATGTGATCTAACTTTCAAAGCATAATTTTCTGGAGTTCCCCCAGATTCTGCAAGATATTTAAACTCCTCACGAAGTTCTTCGTTCGCAAGAGTAATGTGTCTATACCATTCATTCAATTCATTGCTAGTAAACAAACGGCATAAATCTACATATCCAGGACGATAACCAAACCATCTTCCCATCTGCATCAATGTATCATACATCTTAGAGGCTCTTAAAAAATAACTGACTGATAACCCTTCCAATGTCAATCCTCGAGATAACTTATCTCCACCTATAGCAATTACAGAAATTCCTTCTTTCTCATTATCATAATATGTAAGTGTATCTCCAGAAGAGCCGTTAATAGATTTCACTTCTATTTTTTGAACTGCAGGATATAAAAATGGTCGAATTTCCTCCCATGTATGTATTTTTACCTGTGTATCAATCTTTGAAAAGCTTTTAGATTCCAAAATTTCTTTTGAAACAGTTATAAAAGACTTATAATCAGGAGTATCTTTCTCTAATATCTTTCGAAATTGCTCCATGATATCTGGATCATTAGCCTCTATCTCACTTTTATAATATCTGAACTGCTGATCTACTATATCTTTGATATGATTTTGCCATACTTGGAAACGAGTAACATGAATCAGCATAGAATTATGTTTCTTATCTTGACCACGGGCTGCCCGTATTGCACAAGTCATAATAAAACATTTTATAGCCGTTTTTAAAGATTCTGGAATATCCAAAATTGTCGGCTTTTTATCATCTTTCTTGTGTCGAGAAGGAACAAAATCTTCGCAATCTGTAATAGTATTAACAATAGGCAATAACTCATCATTCTCATCAGGCACAGCAGAAGTTCCAAATACCTTTTCTGGCCCAATATAGTTATCTGGAGCAGGCAAATTTATGATAAAATCCCGTGGAAATAAATCATTATCGTTAAGCGGAATGAAAATATTAGCAAAGGGAGTTGCCGTATATCCGACATATGCAGAACGATTAAATAAATTTATTATATCACGAATATACCCATTAATTGTTGTAGGATCTTCATCTATTCGATTCGTATTTATTGAAGCATTATCAGCCTCATCATCAATAAGCAACATTGACTTCGGTACAATCTTTCCATTTATAGTGTGTGTTCTTAACCAGTTACGAAGATTCTTTAAAACTGTAGAGTTTTTCTTGACGACCAAAATAATAGGCTGAGGAACATTAAAATTAAAACCTGCAGTATTTGTTGCTTTTCTAGTAAAATCTCCAGTTTCTAAACTCGTCGTATATGAATGTGCTATTGCATCATCAAAACCAGGAATCAAACCAACCCCTATTTTGGTCGTCTGATTCTGCGTAAAAGCTCTAGTGTTCTGCGTGTCAAATCCGAGAAATCCCTCATCCAAACGAGTCTGGGTCTGACTACGCAAATTATTATGGATTCCTGCAAGTACAATTATCATGTTAAAACCAGCATCTGCAGCCTTACATACTAAACCCGTATAGTTAGCCGTCTTTCCAGACTGCACCTGCCCCACAACAAGTCCTTTTTTATCTATAATGATGTCCTCAATCTGAGGATTAAACAGTTTATCTAGAATCTTATCCGTTAGTTCATCTAGTTGTGCAATGACACTAGGAGCAAACCTCTTAGATTCTTTCAAATATTTTGAATATCTCGTCCAAAATTTCCACTGTGATCTTTTCGCAGCTCTAAATGATTTTAACCAAGGCTCTCGACGGTCTTTCCCTTCCAATATCTGAAAAGCTTCCACCTTAACATTATACAAAGCAAGTAGTTCATCTTTCAAAGATGTTTTATCTACTTCCGGGAATAGCAATAATATTTTAGATATTGCTGCATCAATATCTTCATCTGTAACGTTGCGTTTTGTCCCGATATATATACGACACATATCAAGAGCTTTCATCAATGATTCGTTCATACTAATTCATCTATTAAATCCTCATACTCATTAAATGGTTCCATATACTTTAAAGAAAGACGAGCTTGCTCTGGTGATAAGCCCTCCGAAATCTGATTATGGTATATTTGTTCCACCATAGATTTTATAATGGATATATCAATATCAGAATACGGCTGTTTCTGCGCACTTTCGTCCTGAGCTTCTTTTACATATATAGTTTTTGTCGGTATCGATTCTTCTATAAATTTAAGCAACATCTCAATTGCACCATCGGGATCTTCTCTAGCCATCAATTTAAGGTTCTTAATCATAGAATGTTCACGGTTAACCACAAAATACCATTTATCATCCTTTTTCTTTTCAGACCATAAAGACTGGAAATCTGTTCCAGCTCGACGTTTTAATATTCGCCCACGATGTTTATAAACCTCCATTCCTAGTGTACATGCTTTTTTTGCATAAGATTCTAATTGCAACCGACAGCTCATTGGAGGATATGCTTTTGATTTTTTTATATCAATCTGCCAAGCTGAATCTACGGTATTTTGTAAATCGACCTGAATCCTGACAAGCTTATAAGACTCTTCCTTGCGCATCAATCCCAGCCAATCACCAGCTAACAATAACCTATTGCCTCGATATACATAAAATCCTTGATGCGCAGAAAATCCATACATTCCCTCTGCATTTTTATACGCTGATTCTGATGAAAAATTATTCTTATGCGGAAGAATATACCCTTTTATAGCAATATCATTACCGATATAATCTGTCGGCATAATTTGTAACTTCTTTTCATTTAGACAAAATGGATTCCAAGGCTTAATTTCATGATCGCACCAATATAATTTAAACGATTTATCTTCAAGAAATCGATGATATGTCATAGCTAAATGCCTTTTCACTCTATCAAAAGCTTCTGAGAATTTTCTTTTTGCATTTTCATCATCTTCTTTAGTTAAAGGAGATACCACCCTGTCCAAATTTGACCATATAACGGCGGTACCACTTTCAATATCGTCCAATATATTTTCATACTCATCAGGCAACCAACGAATCAAATTCCATCGATTTGTCAATGCCACATAATCGAGATTCCAAGTCCAGAAACTAACATTTTTTCCTGTTCTCTTGCTTATTACAGTTAAATTACGACATTGAGAGAATGACGCTGTTTTAAGTCCTAATCCAAATCGACCTAAATCAGTCAAAGAACGCTCTTCCAAAGGATTTTGAGCACCAGGACGCATAGCCTGAATAATCTCTTCATCAGACATTCCATGACCATCATCTTTTATAATAATCATTGATTCTCCACCTTTCCAAACTCGATTTATATAGATATTTCTTGCACCAGCAGAAATTGAGTTATCTATAATATCAGCAACTGCTGTTTCCAAACTATATCCAATTGCCCGAAAAGTTTCTATCATTGCTGCAGCCCCAGGGATGGCTGAAGCAGTCTGTATATTTGAAAAATCAATGTTCATAATCAATAACTGATAATTAGAATACCTCTTAATGGTAAAATTAATCTATTTGAAACATATAATGCACCCAGAAAAGTAATTACTTTGTCAAAATCTTTAGAAGTCCGGTAAATATTGCATCCTTCTATTACCAGACATTAAAGTTCTTGCATTACACATTGTTTTTCTATATAACGAAGTCCATTTCCTTTACCCCTATTTTTCAAATGATCGTTAAATCTTATTTCTAATAGGGTCACATGTATTTTTCACCAATTTTCTTTATCAATCTGGCTTATAGTCAGAAAGCAGAAGTACTATTATTTATTCATTCATAACAAAATCTTTTTAATCTCCTCTGCAATTTTGTATGCCAATACAACAGGGACAGCATTGCCTATCTGTCTCAGAACCGCCGTACGACTTCCTTCAAAGAAGTAATCATCAGGGAATGATTGCAAACGGGCAGCCTCTCTAACCGTTATAGATCTCACTGTATCTACAGTTGGATTTGGCGTAGGATATATATAATAATGTCCATCCATTGCGATATGGGCAACTACAGTATGGCAACATCCAAAAGGATTAACTACATTAAATCTATTCAAAAACGCCTTCTTATTGTTATGTGTCTGTAATTGAATCGGCAGCTTTGCATAGTTTAAACGTTGCTTATTTTTTAGCCATAAATCAACTGCAATCTTATATATTTGACGGTCATTAGCATTAGTTGGCCTAGCTACATGCTGAGTTGTAAAATCAAGAACTCCTCGAATTCCTGATTCTTTTAAATACTGCATTTCAGATAATGGCTTTGTATATGAGACTATTCCACACAAATTACCTTCACCTGCTTTTCGTAAAGGCAAATCTGAAAATAAATCCTTCATGACCGCATAAGGCATACTTTCCTTTTCAAGAATAGGATAACTATAACCTTTAAATTGATTATCTTTCCATCCAACAATTATCACCCGATGCCTATCTTGAAGAACTCCATGTTCAGAAGCTATCTGAACCTTACAGTCCATCTTATAGCCCAATTCTTCAACCAATCTTTTTAAATCAGCAAACGGTTCTCCTTTCTTAGCAGTCAAAATCCCCAACACATTCTCAAAAACAAACATTCGTGGGTTATACCGTTCTAAAAACCGAACATAATATTTATAAAGCTCATTACGGGGATCATTTTCTACATCCTTTCCCATTCGTGCACGACCTGCAACCGAATAAGCCTGGCAAGGAGGTCCTCCTATAATAATATCAACACATCTACTACCCTTCAACTTATCTACATTAAAAAAGATGTCTCCTATGTTTTTTTCCCCAATAGCTGCACAAATTACCTTTTCCGTAATATTCTTAGGCACTTTTGACCACAAATCAGTTCCATCAGTCTTTTCAACCTTATTTTTTAAATAATCTTCATATACAGACAATTTACCTTCAACTTTAAGATAATGAAATGCAGCCCTCGTTTTCAACGTATTACATGCGTCTTGATTCATTTCAATATGCGCAATTGGAGTAAAACCAGCTCGGATAAATCCCTCCGATAGTCCACCAGCTCCTGCAAATAAATCTATAAAAGTAAATTGTTTGTTATTCATTCCTTTATTATAAATCTTTTTTAAGATTACTTTATCTGTTTGCGAAGATACGTAAAAATCATTAATCTATCGAACCCAATAATATAAATATTATTCCACATACAAACAATTAATAGTCTCTATTACCTTTTTTTTAATCCTATACCTTCTCTATAAATAACAAAATAACTTCAATTTACATAGTCTATAATTTCAAGTTTATTTATATAAAAATACAAAACACGGTAAATATTTCAGATTTCTACACCGTCTATTTTTTATAAATATATCTCAATCATAGAACATATAAAAAACTGTATCTAATTTTTAATTACCACTTTGAATAAAAACATCTATTATTACCTTTACAAACAAAACAAAAGAATTATGGACATCCTCTCTCAAGACCAACGGCATAAAAACATGGCAGCCATACATTCGGCCAACACCAAGCCGGAAATGATAGTCAGGAAGTATCTGTTCGCCCACGGATTCAGATACCGCCTGAATCATCCGCGTCTACCGGGACATCCAGACATCGTACTGCGAAAATACCGCACCTGCATCTTTGTCAACGGTTGTTTCTGGCACGGCCACGAGGGCTGCAAATATTATACTGTTCCCAAGACCAATACCGAATTCTGGACACGAAAAATCACACGCAACATAGAACGTGACAAGCAAGTAAAGCAGAAACTGGCAGAAATGGGCTGGCATTGCATGACGATATGGGAATGTGAACTAAAACCCCAAAAGCGGGAGCAGACGCTACTCTCCCTGGAATGTACGCTCAATCATATTTACCTGAAAGAGCATACCGCGAGTTATTCCATTGATGAGGATAAAGAGCCACTCATAGCTGCGGAAGATGCAGAGAACATCTATCGCACTACCCTCGAACAAGACAAGTGCATAACAGACTGAAACAGTTGATCATATTGTATTGCGAGATCGTTCAATTCGGTGATTTGGGTAATTCCCGTATCGCTGTGGGTAATGCAGGATCAGCAACACCCGAAGAATTCACTGCGACCATGCTCCGCAAGCTGAAGGTTGTGTTCCATCCGGGCAAGCGCTTGCAGTTTTTCTGTCAAATCGCGCAACTGATATTGATGGGTATATTATAATCCTTTTGTAAAGCCAATATCGCGTCATAAAGGGATCCTGAGTTTACGAACGAGAGACGAAAACAATTGACCGGATACCAGGCGTTCGCCACCATCGCAATCATAATTTCCCACACATTCATCCTCGTTTTACCTTGCTTCACACACAAGTCAAGGATACCGAGAAACCAATAATATTTATAGGTCGCCACGGTTTTGTCGAATACTCTGTTCAGGTATTTGGTTGTCAATATGTTGGACTGAGGTAGTTGCATATCAAAAGTTTTAATTGTCTTGCTTTACAAGTCTCTTTATAACTTACTCTTTTTTGGATGCTCTTTCTCGTTTCTTAAGGCTCAAATCCTGTAATGCTTTTCCTATTACATCTTCTTTTGCAAGCAGAAGAATATCATCATCCAGCTGAAGTGCATAAAGCATCCTAAGATAAATACCAATTGCCACTGTCGGTGTACCTTTCTCGATGCGTGAAACAGTAAGAGGCGAACAAGTAGCACGTTCGGCAATCTGAGCGACACTAAGGTTTCTACGCAATCGTGCAAGTCTGATTTGTTCACCCACAATTTGCATCTTATGCTCCAGCTTTCTTGGCAACTTGGTACCCATCGTACTTTTCGTCATATCTCAATATATCATATAATATGCAAATATAACGGTTTTACTTTATTTTATGATAGGTTATAGAAATCCATTTTTTTAATTTATTTCTGTTGAAATCTGCTTTGGCCACATTATTGGGCGTTGAGATATTAAATGCTATTATATTATTCATAAAGCTGATATTTTACAGATAACAAACAATATATTGTTTATAGAAAGATAGAAATAATTTGAACAGAAAAAGAAATAATACTTCCTTTTCTGTTCAAATTATTACTACTAAGGTAATCTTAAAAGAATCATGCAGAATATAATTGGAGATTCTTTTCCGTACTAAAATTGAAGATATTTCGTTACTTTTGAAATCGAAAACAGAAACAGCATGAATCTGCGAATCCATCTTACGGGGAAGCCAACATTGTAAAATGCAAATTGAAACAACAGACAATGGAAATACATAATTTACTAGATGTCAAATCAAGAACCGAACTACGTGAATGGCTAATGCAGAACCATAAAACGGAGAAAGAATGCTGGGTAGTCGTGAAACGTGGAAGACCTACGGATGATAATACTTTCTGGTACATTGACGCAGTAGAAGAAGCCCTGTGTTTCGGCTGGATAGACAGCACCACAAAGAAAATAGCAGCTGACATAACAGCCCAGAAACTTTGTCCACGAAAGCCGCGAAGCAACTGGTCCGAACTCAACAAAGAGAGATGCCGTAGAATGGAACGGTTAGGACTGATGACCGATGCAGGAAGAGCCGTTCTGCCGGATATGTCGCCTAATGGTTTTATCATAGACAAGGAAATATTACAAAGGCTACAATCCGACCCGGTAGTGTGGGACAATTTCTGCCAATTCCCCGATTTATATAAGCGAATCAGAATTGATACCATTCAAATCAAGAAGAATCAGCCCGAACTTTTTGAAAGTCGCCTGAATAAATTCATAGAAAATACCCGAAAAGGGCTCCTTTACGGAGAATGGAACGATAACGGAAGATTATAAAAATACAGAAAGTTTTCATCTATCTCTATTTTTACTACCTTTGCCGTATACAGATAAAAAAACAAAGATTGTTCAACCCTATGAAATGGCAAGTGTGCATATAGCTACGCATTATAAATAGCATTCTCAATCAACGCTATTATTAATATACAGGCTTATTGAATAGGTCCGTATCTTTTTATTTTGCCATTAAATCAAATTATCACATTGCTAATAAGTTTATGTCATCGGTTACAGAACTTGTTGCATTTAATCATGTTGAACAATGAATTATACATATAAAAGCATATGGCTCATCAACTTTCCTGTCATGATGAGCATCCTGATCGAACAGCTTATAAACATAACTGATGCCATTTTCTTAGGCCATGTAGGCGAAATAGAACTAGGAGCTTCTGCCCTAGCCGGAATCTGGTATCTGGCCATTTATATGCTCGGCTTCGGATTCAGTCTGGGCTTGCAGGTTGTCATTGCACGGCGTAATGGCGAACAGCATTATCCGGAAACGGGCAAGACATTCTTCCAGGGATTACTTTTCCTGTCAGGACTGGCCATTCTGTTGTGCACTATTTCGAAAGTATTCTCACCTGTGATTCTGATCAAACTAATTGCATCAGAGAAAGTATATTCTGCAGTCATCGACTATTTGGATTGGCGCATTTGGGGATTGATGTTTTCCTTTCCATTTCTTGCCTTGCGTTCTTTTCTGGTCGGTATCACACTTACAAAGCCCTTGAACAAAGCTGCGCTTACTGCCGTATTGGTCAATATACCATGCAATTGGCTTCTCATATTTCATTTCGATCTGGGAATAGCCGGTGCCGCTATAGCATCATCTTTTGCCGAATTATGCTCATTGGTAATATTGTCTATCCATGTTTTACGAAAAATGGACAGAA
>OGYZ01002173.1_pt1 | contig 13932 bp, 9 predicted proteins | sample 1576681 | NCBI WGS metagenome assembly OGYZ01 (sample SAMEA3541480, study PRJEB24748) | human gut metagenome | biome: human gut; feature: human-associated habitat; material: faeces | place: China | collected 2012 | reverse complement strand
GAGTCCTTTCGACTCCGGCGTGTCGTGGAGCCAGCAGAGTACCAGCACCACGCCGATGGCCCCTGCCACGGCCGATCCGAAGAACCCGGCCTGCCAACCCGCAAAGGAGACGATGGAGCCTACGAAAAGGAATGAGAAGAACTCCCCGAGGTTGTGGCTTGCGGAGAAGAACCCGTAGTAGGTCCCGCGCTCCTTGAGGGGATACCAGCGGGAGAGGGATATGATGGCCGGAGGCGCTCCCATGGACTGCGCCCACCCGTTCAGACCCCACATCACGGCGAATGCAACGAATATCACGGCTGTCGGGACTACGGAATGTGCGAGCCCCATGAGCCCCATCAGGGCGTTGGCCGCGGCCGAGACGATGAGTCCCGTGGCCATGAAGCGCTTGATGTTGCAGTAGTCGGCGATGAATCCGTTGACGAACTTGCCGATGGCATAGGCGAAGAGGAGTGCCGAGCCGATGACTCCCAACTGCGATGCGTCCAAGGACCCGCTGTCGAGAATGGGTTTCTTCATGACGTTGAGACTGGTGCGGCAGACGTAGTAGAGGCTGTATCCGAGCGTTGCGGCGACGAATGCCTGCAGGCGCAGGCGGCGGTAGTACTTGTCGCGCGATGCTTCGTCCTGCTCCCGGGCAGGAGCCGCAGGACTGATGCGGTAGAATTCCGTAATACGGCTCATGGCGTCAGTCGTGCAGTCCGCGCGAGCGGAGGTAGGAGATCAGCAGTTCGGGGCGGTCGGTCTGGATCATGGTGGCGCCCATATCGACCAGTTTCCCGTACACCTCGGCCGGGTCGCCCTCTACCGCGGCATCGTCGCAAAGCCCGCCGTTCAGGGAGGGCCACAGGGAGTTCACCCACAGTTTCGAGCCGCCGGCGATGACTTCGCGCATGCAGGTCTCGACCTCGGGCGTGTATTCCGACCAGCAGATTTCGTAAGCCAGCAATGGATATTTCAGTCGTTCATAGCTTTCGAGAATTTTTCGGTACGATTTCTTCCCGAAGTTTACAATGGGCATAAAAAGACAATTGTCGTCATATTTCGAGAAAGTCGCGGCGGCACGGTCGGCGGTGACATTGCTTTTGATGAGCACCTGTTCCAGCATGCCGTATTTTTCAAGCAACGGATGTATCAACCCGTAATATTGAAATCCTTTGTCGATATTGACGACAATTTTGTCTTTGCATAATATGAGCACCTCTTCGAGCGTGGGTACTTTCCAATGTGTGACCGCATTCTGCCCCGCACGCAAATTCACCCGCCGAATGGAATCATAAGTAATTTCCGCAATAAGTCCCCTGCCCGAAGTCGTCCGGTCGATGGTGCGGTCGTGACAGAGTACCAGCACGCTGTCCGAGGTCAGCGCCAAATCTATTTCTACAATGTCGACTCCCATTTCGATAGCGCTGCGGATGGCAGGGAGTGAATTTTCAGGATAGTTGCGCCAGTCGCCCCGATGGGAGGCGACCAGCACCTTTTTCGAGGCGGGGTCGTGAATCTCTGAAACAACCCGTTCGGCACGGGTGCCGGAAACGGATTCGGAACTCGCACAAGCACCAAACAGGAAAAGGGATGCAAGAAAAATCAATAATCTTATCATCATATTCGGGTTAGTTGTTTTTTACTGTTTCGTATTGTTCGTAATCGGTCGGAAGCACCCAGTTCGACTGTTCCCACGGAATGATCTCCCCACTGACGGTCCGTTCGTAAACGCTGTCCTTTCCCGGCTTGTCGTAGGGATAGCGATCGAATACGTCGCCGTCGCCCGTCATCCGCGGATCGCCCTGCCCGCGCAGCGTCCGGAAAAGCTCGGCCCGCAGTGAATCTGCCAGAATCCGGCATGAAACGTCCCCGATCCGGTTGGCGAGGCATTCGCGGTCCGTTTCGACATGGTACAACTCCTCCGCCGGACGCTGTCCCATCGACAGGTCATAATAACGACGATCCTGCCCGCTGCGCCGCAATTGCAGAATGGCTGTTTTCGTCGGGGAACTGTCGATGTCGCGGTAGCCCGTTTCCGGATTGCCGCCGGGCAGCAGCCACGGTTTGAGGTTGCACAGATAGAGCCAACCGCCCCGTACAATCCCCCGGATCGGATAACCCTGGTCACCGGGGCGTCCGTTGTCGTGCCGCTCGCGGCCCAGCAACGCCCGTTCGCGCAACGCTGCACAAGGGTCCGGTTCATTCCGCAACAGCGGCACGAGGCTCCCGCCCGGAAGCGGTGCCATCCCGGCCGCCGAAGGGTCCGTTCCGGCAATCTCCAGAATGGTCGGTGCGATGTCCACGAACGAGACGTAAACCGCCTCCCGGCGTCCGGGACTATTCACTCCTTGCGGCCACATCATGGCCAAAGGCATGTGATGAGCATACTCGTACTGCGTCCCTTTGGCACGCGGGAACGGCATTCCGTTATCCGACGTGACAATGACAAGCGTGTTGTCCAACTCCCCGAGTTCTTCCAGCCGGGCCAGCATCAGCCCCAACTGCCGGTCATAATGTTCGATCTCGAACCCGTAGTCCAGCATGTCGTTACGCACCGTCTCGTTGTCGGGCCAGAAAGCCGGAACACGATCGATCTCTCCGGTCGTCCGTCCGCCTTTGGCCGCTCCGCTGCCGTATTCATAGCGGCGGTGCGGCTCGCGACAGCCGAACCAGAAGAACCACGGCCGCGACGCATCCTCACGCGAGGAGAGGAAGTCGGAAAAATTCGCCGCATAGTCCGTGGCGAGCATCTCGGATGTCGGAGGCGTCAGTTTCCGATTCTGCCACGCTTCACCCGTCAACTGCCGTCTACGGCCGTTCTTCATGCCGGGATTGCCCGGAGCCCAGCCCTTGCCGGTAAAGGCCACGTCGTACCCAGCCTCTTCGAGCGCCTCGGTGAAGACCCCGGCATCCTCGGGAAAATGACAGATGTGATTACCCGCCTCGCCCAACTGCCACGAGTAGCGTCCCGTGAGCAGCGACGCACGCGAAGGCGCCGATTTCGCATTCGGAGTGTAACAATTCTCGAACAGCACACCCCGTGCGGCCACACTGTCGAAAACCGGCGTCGAGACCCATTGGCAGCCATAAGCCCCGAAATGAAGCCATGCGGCATCGTCGGCGATGCAGAACAGAATATTCGGACGGCGCATCGTATTATCCTGCCCGTGAACAGGGACCAATCCGCCCAATGCGGCGGCTCCCCAAAATACAAAATCACATCTCATAGATCACACATTGTCTATTGTAAAATCCCCGGCGGCCCGGAACGCAGGAGAGGGGTTACCAACTTACACTGGCAGTATAACGGTTGCCGAACCGGTCGGTTGTCTCGATCGTCGCCGAAGTGGCACCTTCCGACGGTTCGATACTGAACATATGGGGTGTCGTGGTGTATGCCAATACCGTATACTGATCCTTATACTGCTCGTAGAGTGAATTGGCGTAACCGTCGTGGGTCTTGTCCTTGCTCATCGCCACCTTCGTTTTACCGCTATCCGAATAGTAAACGGGCCCCCAGTGGGCGTCGTAGTTCCAGACGTTGACATAAACTTTCCCGGAAGTGTACCAGCCCTGCTCGTTAGGCGCATAAGCACGGAGCTGCCAGTCGGCAGGTAGGTTTTCCAGCTTTTTGCCCTCCTCATAACCGCAGGCCTTGAATTTCCACGTGATGTTCTCGCCGTCGACATCGATCACCAGATAACCCCGCGGGCCGCCGTCGGACGTAACGGACGCATTGAGTCCCAACATACCGGTCGAACGTCCCAGGATATGCGACTCGACATTGGGGTATTTCGGACTGGTCTCCTCGGCGGCATAGGCATAGTTATAATAATCGTGGTTGTGCCCCGCCCATGAATGCACGAATTTGTAGGCGGAGAACAATCCCGTATAGACGGATGCATTCAGGTCCGACACCGACGGATCGTAACCGATCTTCTTGTAAAACGAGGTGTGTCCGCAAACCATGAGGATCTTGTTTTTGTCGACATGCGACAGATGACCGCACAGCCATTCGACAGCCTCTTCGGAAAGCCCGTTCTTGTAGGCGCCCGTGGCGCTGGCCGTGAGTGCGGAATTATCCGCCATTTCGATATTGTCGAGGAAAATGTAGTGAACTTGTCCCAGATCGACGGCATAATTCGTCGGCCCGAGGTATTTTTCATATTCCGCCACGGCCAAATCGTCGCTCGCAGCATTCTGAATGTGGTCATGGTTGCCGATCACATGAAACACCGGGAACGAAAAATCCTTGAGGCCCTCGCAATAGTCTTCCCACAAACTCATGTTGTTGTGCACCATGTCGCCCAGGCAAATGCTGTATACCGGACGGTCGGTGATCGTCGCGGCGAGCTCCTTCATGTCTTTGCACATGTCCTCGTAAATGTCGATCGAATGGAACATGTATTTGTCCGTTCCCGCGGTCTTGGCGCGGATCTGCGGATCGGCCGTCATCAAAATCGTATACCGATCGCCCGAGCCGGCGCGCTTCATCAACGTAAAATCGGCCTTGAATTGCTTCTCGTTTTCGGGAATCCGCTGCCAGAACTGGGGAATTCCGTTCTTCGACGGAACTTCATAACCGGCCGGAATCGTGACGAACACGAACCGACGAAGCTTCAGGTCGCTGAACAACTGCCAATTGCCTTTCGCATCGGTTTCAGTAGTCTGCATGCCGTCACTGACAAGTACGCCCGCTATCGGTTTGCCGTAGTTGTCCTGAACCGTACCATAGAGCGCGGCCTCGCTGTTAAATTCTCCCTCGGACGAATTTCCGTCCAAATTGATTTTTGTGGCGAAGTCGTCCGCACAACCGCACAGACATAACGCCCCGATAATGAATAGAAAAATAAAAATACGCTTGTTCATTGGTTTCAATTTTAAATGGATAAAAACGGCCCCGAAAGATCACCCTCCAGGGCCGTTTTACAAACATGAATGAAGGGTTAGTCCGCCAGAACCGGGTAGGTGCCCGAACTCTTCCAACGGCGGAGTACCACGCCTTCGGGTTTCTGGCTGAACGTCGCACTGTTGAAAATATCCACGCCGGCATTCAACGCCTCGACGAAGCTGCCGTACTCCGTGTTATTCGAGGGTACGCTCACGCTGCCCGACATCATCTCTCCGAGCGAGAGGGCTCTGGAAGTCTGCGTCGGCCATACCGAAGGAACATTGCTGCCGGTGTTTTTCGCTCTTCCCACAGCGACGCCGACCGCTGAATTGCCGTAGATGTTCTGCAGGTTGCTCTTCTTGACGTATCCGACAGCTCCGCCGTACATGCCCCCGGAGACAACGGTCGCCGTTGTCGTATAGCAGTTGACGGCAAACGAGTCACTGCCACCGTAACCGATGATGCCGCCGGTATTGGGCCCCGATGAAACGAGCGACTCCATCCAGCTGTAACAGTTGATGACGAAGGCTTTTGCATTGGTGTTGCCGCCCGTGATGCCGCCGGCATTCTCGCCCGATGACGAGATGTTGCCGCCCAACACTGCGCAGTTGACGATAACCGAGTTGTTTTCGCCCGCAATGCCGCCGACACGCTTCACACCCGTGAGCGTGCCTTTCACGAAGTATACGCCGTCGAGCGTTCCGTTGTTGCGCCCGGTCATGCCGCCGATCCGGTTGCCGTTCGAGGTGAGGGTAGCTTCGATTTTGAGATCCTTGACCGTACCCGAATTAATGCGGATGACGCCGAAGATGGCAGCATCCGCGTCGATGTCGGCCTCCGCAACCGTGCGGGTCGCCGTAATGCCCTTCAGCGAGTTGCCGTTGCCGGTGAGCTGACCGGAGAAGCAGTCCCATGCGATGAAGTTCTTACCGCTGAAATCGATATCGTTCGTCACCAGATAGTAGTCCCCGGCTTTATAATCGCCCGGCTGGGTGCCGTTGATCGACTGCGCGATCTCGTTCCATCGGTCGGCGGTGGCAATCTGCCACGGGTCGCTCTCGCTGCCGGAGCCGATGCCCTCGTCGCCTGCTACGAAGATTTTCTTCGAAACCTCGCTGCTTGCACCCCGGTCATCAGTCACCTGAAGCGTCACATCGAACGTGCCGCCCTTCGTGAAGGTATATTTGACCGAAGCTTCGGTAGAGGTCGTATTATCGGGAAGGGTCCACCGGCGGGCGACGATCTCGCCATCGGAATCGACCGATGTGTCGGTAAAGGTTACTTCGGTATCCACAACCACCGTTTCCGGAGTATACGTGAAGGATGCCGAGGGCGCCAGATTGGCGGCCTTGACGACAATGGTCCGTTTGGTCGAGCTGCTGTTGCCGTCGGCGCCGTAGACCGTCAGCGTAACGACATATTCGCCGGCCTCCTTGTACATGACAGGGTCCGGAGCAGCCTCTTCCGACCAGTTTCCCAGTCCGGCGAATCCGAAATGCCAGAAATAGCCGCTGATCTCCGTGCCTTTGGCCGTTGAATTGTCGGTAAACTGTACGGCATCGACGCCGGCGATAATCTCTGCGCCGTCATCGAACGTGAAATCGGGGGTAAGGACCGAATCGAAAATCGGCCCCACCTCTTTGTCGTCGGAACATGCGGTTATCAAAACCAAACATGCGACGCATAGCAACGATATGATTCTTTTCATGGTTTCAGTCTGTTAAAATTTTTCAAATGTCTAACGGGTTGCCTCTCTACGACGGATACCCGTGCAACCGAGCAGGAATGCCTGAAGAATTAACGAGAATCTTTTCATGTCCCGAACCGTTTAATTGCTTCCGTATCCCGGATTCTGATAAAGGCCTTCGGGATTGAGAATCCGTTCGTTGTAGGGAATAGGCAGTAACAAGTCTTTCAACGAAAAATTGGAATTGATCGCGCTGAAGTGCTCCAGCATCTCCATACGATCGTACATACGCAGCAAATCCTGCCAGCGGAGCCCCTCCTGCATGAATTCGTGCAGGCGTTCATCGTAGATGCCCTGACGCAGGTCGCTCCCCGACCAATCGCCCAGCCCGGCACGCTCACGCACCTTGTTCAGCCAGGTTTTCGCCAATGTTTCCTCTTTCGACCAATAATAGGCTTCAGCCAGCATCAGCGCCACATCGGCATAACGCAGCACAATCCAGTTGTTGCCTCCATACCCGTTGGCGCCGCATTCCAGATCGGCATACTTCATGGTGTGATAGTAAGTCTGCCCCGCCTTGTTCGTTGCCCGCAGGAAAGAGCGGCGGACATCGCCCGGCTCGAATGAATCATAGACAGCCTGTATCGTGACGTTCTGCATCTCGCCTTTTCTCTGCGAGGTGACGCCCGCTCCCTCAGGACCGTACATATAATTCCACACCGATCCCAGGTCGGCGTTCCCCTGAATATAGTTGACCTGGAAAAGATTTTCCGCACACGACTTCTGCGTAGAGAGGTCCCAGACGGAGGAATAGGAAACCGACGAGAGTTCGCCGAACTTGCGCAGATCCCAGGCAGCAGTCAGTTTCCCGATCGCCTGTCCGAGCAATTCGGATTTCGAGCCGATGAAATCTTCATCGCAAGCCTGCTGCAACAAGGCTTTGCCCCAAAGTGCCCATGCGGCAGCCTTACTGACCTTGCCGCATGCCGAGGCAGGTTGCACATCAAGCAGGGGGCTTTCGGTCACATATTTCAGGTCGTCGAAAATGGCCTGGTAGATTTCGGCCTTCGGGCGGCGGTAATTGTTGGCCCGAACCTCTTCCGTACTCTCCAGAACCTTGAGCACCAATGGCACGTCACCCCACTCGGTTACCAGCCAGTAGTAAGACAAAGCGCGCAGGAACCGGGCTTCGGCTTCATACGTATCGCGGGCCGAAGGAGTAGCATAACTGACATCCCCCAGATGGGCGAAGAGCGTATTGGCGCGCGAAATGATCTTGTACAACTGCGAATAACGGTTGTAAACATAGACATTCTCCTCGGTAAGCGTATAATTGTAGAACTGATAGGGAATGCCGCTGTTGGCGCCGCTGTTGGTTACGACGGTCGCATTGGCGCGCACATCGGTAAAATAGTGATAGTTATCGGCAACATAACTTTGCGTCAGCGAGGTGTAGACGCCGTTAAGCGATGCGACAATGTCCTCTTCGGAAGTATAGTAATTGCCGACTGTCACTGAATTGGGATTATATTCGTCGAGAAAATCGCACGCAGTCAGCATAGCCGACGCTGCAAGAAGAATAAACAGATGACTGATTCTCATAACAGAACGGATTAAAACGTTAAATTTAAACCTACCGAGTAGATACGCGACAGCGGATAGCAACCCCAGTCGAATCCGGGCATCAGGTTGCTGCTCTTGTACGAAACCTCGGGGTTGTAACCGCGGTAGTCGGTAATAGTGAAGAGGTTGTCGCCGCTGACATATACCCGGCACGATTCGACCCCGATCTTCCGGAGCAGACGTTTGGGCAACGTATAGCCTAACGTAATGTTCGAGCAGCGGAAATAAGAGGCGTCCTCCACATAGTACGAAGAGAGTTTGAGAGATTGGTTCGTCACCGAGATCCGCGTGGCGATGGGTACGTTGTTGCGCCCCGGATTCGTATCCGACACATAACGGTCGGCGGCAATCGCATACTGGTTCGACGATCCTTCCACGTTGAACAGATAGTAATCCTGGAAATTGATCACCTCACCGCCGTACGAGTAAGTGAAGCTCGCTCCCAGATCGAAGCCTTTCCACGAGAGGCTGGTCGAGAAGCCGCCCGTAAAGTCGGGATAAGCGTTCCCCAAAATCGTTTTGTCGTTCGTGTCGATGACGCCGTCGCCGCTCACGTCTTTCCAGATCGTATTGCCGTAGGACAGATCGTCGAGCGCATAGCTGGGTACGGCAGGCCCTTGCAGCGTGTAGCCGGCAGGGAACTTGCTGCCGTTGGCCAGATAAACCTCCCGGTCCTTCAGCGCGTTCTTGTAATCGAGTTCCGACATGATGCCGACGGCCTTGTAGCCGTAGAACGACCCAATGGGATAGCCTTCTTTGGTAATATGCGATTGCACGGAACGCTCCGATGTGGAGAGAATGTCGTCCAGTCCGCCCAAACTAACCACTTTGTTACGGTTGATCGAAATATTCGTGCTGACATTCCACTTTACCTTGCCGGTCAGCAATCGGGCGTCGACCTGCAGGTCGAAACCACGGTTGCGGATCTTCGCATCGGTCATGTTGGTCGTTGAAGAGGTGAACCCGGAAATCGCGGAGATCGGTGCGTTATAGAGGATGTCGGTCGAGATGGAGTTGTAATAGTTGGCAATCACATTCAACCGGCTGTTGAAAAATCCCAGGTCCAGACCTATGTTGGTCTGCGTCGTCGTTTCCCATCCGAGTTCCGAATCGGCAAACCCGCCGAGACGGGAAGTGGATACGGCCGTCGTGCCGAAAGCATAACTTCCGGTCGAGATACCTGCAATGCTGGAATAATTGCCGATGTCGTTGTTGCCGCTCTTACCCCAGCTGGCACGGATACGGACCGTAGCAATGTTTTCGAGCGCATCTTTCAGAAACGGTTCGTTCGAGATCGTCCAGCCTGCCGATACCGACGGGAAATATCCCCAGCGGTTATTGACGCCGAAACGCGACGAACCGTCGGTGCGGAACGTTCCGGTCACGGTGTAACGGTCGTCGAACGAATAGTTCAGACGCGCCAGATAGGACATCATCGACCAAGCCGCTTTGCGGGTTTCATAAAGCGATACGTCCGAATCTTTCGGGCCGTGGGCTGTCACCTCGTGGATGCGGTCGTCGGCGAATCCCGTAGCCTGGACACCGAGTCGGTCGTAGGTCTTGCGCTGAAGCGTATAGCCGATGAGCGCATCGACGTGATGGCGTCCGAGCTGTTTCTTGTAGCTTGCCGTGAACTCCCCGAGCCGGTCGATATCGTAGGTCGAGCTCGAGCGGGCGATATTGTAGGAGGCCAGTTCGGGCCCATAGGCGGGCGTGCTGTTTCGGCCTATGCTCATCGGCCGGTAGTAGAAATAGCGGTAGTTGTACCACTGCTGTCCCAGTCGCGCCGAGATCTTCAGATCGGGCAATGGTTCATAGACCAGGTTGAAGTTCAGGTTGTGGCGCGAAGTCTTCTCCGAAATATCCAGTTCGTTGGCGATGACGAGCGGATTTTCGGGGAAATTGATGCCCCAGTCCGTCACCATCCGGATCATGGCGCTACGAGCGTAATCGCCGTTCTCCTCATAGGCCGGCAGGTTGGGCAGATACATGAGCATACTTTGAATAACACCGTCATTGATCATACGCCCTTCCGCCTGTACCACTTTGTTTTTGACGTCGTACATCGAATAGCTCAGGCTGGCCGAAAAGTGCTTGGTGATCTGTGCATCGAGATTCAGACGGGCATTAATGCGATTGTGATTCGAGGGGGCGATAATACCATCCTGATCCATGTAGCCGACGCTGGCCATGTAGCGAATAGCCTTGGAACCTCCCGTCACCGAAATGTTGTGGCGCATCATTCCGGCGTTGCCGAACACCTCGTCCTGCCAGTCGGTATTGTACTGCTGTTCGACAGGCGTCCGGGTCGTAAAATCGTAGAACATGGGGTGGATACCGACATCGGCGAGCGAAAATCCCTTGGCCGAACGAATCGTATTGTCGTCGTTGGGACTCCACGCAATGCCGGCGGCCGTCGCTTTCCGGCGATAGGAATCGTTGCGCGAAGCAATGTACAGGTCCCGGAATTGGTTCGCATCCAACAGATCGACCTTACGTTCGAGCTGCTGAATACCATAAGAGAAATCATAGCTGATCTTGGCGCGCTCGCCCTCTTTGCCGCGTTTGGTTGTAATCAGCACGACGCCCGAAGCGCCGCGCGAACCGTAGATTGCAGCCGAGGCGGCATCTTTCAGAATGTCGATGCTCTCGATATCGCCCGGATTGATGTAAACATCCTCCGAGGCAGGATAACCGTCGACAACATACAGCGGATCGCTGCCAGCCGAGAGCGAGTTGACACCCCGCACACGTATCTGCACGCCCTCACCCGGCGCGCCGTCGGCCTGCCGGACCTCCACGCCGGCGACCTTGCCGGCAAGCGCCTGCGCCATGGTGGGCGTCGTTGTCGTCAGTTCGCTGGCTTTGACACTCGCTATCGAGCCCGTAAAGTCGCTTTTGCGCATGGGCGTATAGCCGACAACGAGCACATCCGAGATTTGTTGGCTATCCTCTTTGAGCGTAATGTCGAAGCGAGTGGCGCTGCCGACCCGAACATCCGCCGGGGCATACCCCAAATAGTTGATTTCCAGAACGGCCTGCGAAGCGGGGGCAGTCCGTTGCTTGGTGCCGCAAGTTTCGCCGGCTGGGGGGGGGTACCTGGAGCGAAAACCGGCCCTCTGAGTCCGTGCTGATCCCGATCGTCGTACCTTTCACGACTACGGCTGCTCCGACAACCGGGTTGCCGGCCGCATCGCGTACGACACCGGAAATCACAGCAGGCTTCTTCGCCTCGGCTTCAGAGCGTCCGTTCTTCAGTACAATGTTCGAGCCCTGGACCGTATAGGATACATTTGTTCCCCGGAGCATGGCGTCAAGCGCCTCCTGCAGCGGACGATTCACGACCTGTACCGTAACAATACGTTTCACATCCACGTTCTCGGCGCTTCCGAAAAGATATTTCGTCTGACGCTCAATCTCATTCATAACCTGCTCCATACGAACCTTTTCCATACGAATAGTCACACGAACGTCTTGCGCGTGAATGTCGGTTACGGGATATGCGATGGGCAGAACGAATAAAAGAATTAACAAACTAATTCGCTGAATAATCTTTTTATTCATACTTTTGTTGAATTAAAGTTCAATTTTGAGAAAAGGTTGATCATTTTCCGATTGGACTCCGGCCTGCAGGTGTTTGCCCGCCTGCAGGTTTTTTCACGTCCGACCGGAAAGGCAATGGTGGATCGTTCGGTCATTTCTTCATAGGCAATTTTCGTTTGGGGGTGGTATTAAACTTTATGAAACCATCACTGGATGATAATTCTGTTCCGGTCGTGATCGTATTCGTAGGTAAAATCAGAGGCGAGCTGCAACACGCGTAAAGCATGTTCGATTCCCTCTGAAATGCGGATTTTGAGGCGTCCATAGGCCACTTTCGGAAGCGTAGCGCATCGGATTTCAATCTCGACGTCATAATATTTCCTGAGTTTCTCAACGACCTCATCGAACGAGTCGTTCCGGAACGACAGAATACCCTCTGTCCATAGATACTCGTCGCAATTCTCAAGTTCGTCCACATACAAGTAGCCGTTTTCGAGCCGGACGACCGTATTGGGTTCCATGACGACCTGCTCGCTGGTCCGATGGTTGCGGACGGACACACGGCCTTCGAACAATGCCGTCGAGAACCGGCCTTTCGCCTCGTCGGCAATCACATTGAAATCGGTTCCCAACACCCGGACATCGTAGGCGAAGGTCTCCACAATGAAAGGCTGTTTTTCGTTGTGGCTGACATCGAACCGGGCTTCACCGACGAGTTTGACCCGGCGTTCCTTGCCACTGAAAATCGAAGGGTAGATGAGCCGGCTTCCGGAATTCAGATCGACCTCCGAACCGTCGTTGAGTGAAATCCGGACATGCTGGCCCGCCGGAGCCTCGATGACGGTCTGCTGTTGGGCCCAGCCGTTCAGCCGGAAGGCAAAGAATGCATAGCTGCCTGCAAATCCGACCAACAAGGCGGCGGCAATGCCGGCAGCATACCGACGGAAAGAAGTGGCCCATGCAGAGCGTCGTGTCGGCAGCTTAGCTTCGGATTCGTCGCATAAAATGCTTACAAGGTACATCGAATGCACGTCGTTCAGCCGTTGCTGATGCTCTTCGGGATTCTCATCCAGCCAGGCGGCAATTCGATCATTCTCTTTGACTGTCGTTTCTCCGGCACAGAACCGAAACAACTGGGCGTTTGTAATTTCTTCTTTCATCTTTTATGGGCTCTATCTGATAATAAAGATGCATAACTGCTCCTCTTTCCCCCATGAACAAACAACAAATCACGAAAATATTTTTTTCAATATGTTCAATTCATTGAAACGGTGTGAATTAAGCACATGCTCCGGCTTCTCTGATCCGCGCTTTCCGGAACCGCTTCGCATTCCGTCCGTACGGGCGTAATTTTATTTTCAGAATTTCTTCCGGGAAAATATTATATCTTTGTGTATAGAATACTCTCTATGGACACAGCTTCGTCGTTCTCACAGCAACTTTTCGAGCAGCTATTCCGTCAATACAAGCGGAAATACCTGCTCATAGCCAACAGCTATGTGCGGGATTCCAAAACGGCAGAAGATATCGTGCACGACAGTTTCATGGCCGTATGGGAACATCGCGACAACATTAACGGGGCGAACATCGAAGCCTATCTGTATAAAGTCATCCGGAACAATTGCCTGATGTATCGCCGGAATCAGCAAATAGGACAGGCCGTATACGAACAGATCAAACTCAAAGAGCGCAGCGCAATGGATTACTATACCCGAGCTATCGAGAGTTGCGACCCGGACATCCTGTTCCGGAACGAAATTCTCGAAATATGCCGGGCCCAACTCGAACAAATGCCGGAACTGACGCAGCAGATATTCAAGGCCCGGCGGCTGGAGGGAAAGAGTTACAAGGAGATTGCCGAACAATTTGGCATTCCGCAGAAAAAGGTCGACAAACAACTTCAACAGGCAGTTACCAAGTTGCGTCGCGCATTGAAAGACTTTTTCTCGATTATCTTTATCTAATAGAAAGAATCCGCCTCCGAAGTGAAATTAGGGTCACAATAAACAGTTCTGTACTTGGCTCTGAAAATGAAATCATACTCGAATGAAACTCTCCATGTAGGCATTGACATCCATGCGCCCGTATCGGTCGAACGGTTCCAACATCTTCTGCCAGAAGAGCACCTCGGCTTCATCCTTATCCACTTTGTCCCGTCCTGAAAAAGGTTTACAGTGATTGATAATTAAAGATAAACATTTTG
>OGYZ01002168.1_pt1 | contig 13963 bp, 8 predicted proteins | sample 1576681 | NCBI WGS metagenome assembly OGYZ01 (sample SAMEA3541480, study PRJEB24748) | human gut metagenome | biome: human gut; feature: human-associated habitat; material: faeces | place: China | collected 2012 | reverse complement strand
TATTCCAGCAAGGCGTCAGATGAATTCTAGATATAAAATTACGGGACTGCAGGTTCCAATCCAAAAGAGTAAATAAGAAACAGCAAAGGAAACGCCTATTTTTAGCAAAAATTTTCTCAACCAAGAAAAAGGTTTTGAAACCAGCCTAAGTATATTTTCTTTGATAATTTCCATGAAAGACATCAATTTATGTTGGATATACTTCCATTTACTCTGCCATTCCTGCATTTAGAATATTACGTCCTTTTATCTGTCCTCTGAACAACTGACTGTAATCTAACAATTTTAAAGAAAGCTTCCCCATGCTCGCAATATGGTTATCTGAATTTAATAATGCAAAAATTAGTCATAAAGTATTTAAAGCTTCTCTATGTGTCTAAGCTTTTAGTCATTGACCTGTATATCCGTCTGATACATGTCTCCATTTACAATCCCTTTTTTATAGAAATACACTCCCTCCCATTCGCTAAAAGAATAGGAGTTCAAGCTCGGGTATTGTGGTTGTACTTCTTTTCGCCCTTTGACAAACCAGACCAAAGACAGTCTCTTTCTACTCAGGAAGAGGTCAAGCAAATCCTTACGAATGACCAGACCGTTTCTTTTTTCATCCATGAGACCAATGTCATAGGCTGCTAGCCTGCCATCTGGATCATAGAAAAAGCCATCCTCTTCTTGTTGATTTAATTGAAGAGCATCCATCAAAGCCGAATTGGGGACCAGCCAGGAAATGGTTTTATCTTTCGAAGCGTCATATTCATTTTCCCACAAAAGGTATAAATCTGCACGAAGAATTTTTCCAAGAGAGCCATCTTTTCGTTCATATTCATCCGTGTCAAGACGCATAGATTTTTTGAGCATTTTACAGCTTGGTGCCCAGGGATATTCCCGGTTAAAGACATAATATGTCTGCATGGGCCATACTATATCATCGCTAATCGATAACTCATGCTTTTGCAAGGAAGCTTGAAGAAATTTCTTCTGCTTTGAATTTACAAAATATGCATATACACCGCTCCAGATGCTGGTATTTTCCGTTTCAGGGTTTCTATCCCGGACATCAAAGTGAAAGGATAGACGGACCCATTGCGCCCCGTCGCTTCCTTTCAGGTATAATAAATCTTTGAAAGTGTCATGAAACAACTTCGACGTACCCAGCCATTCTTTCCATTTCGACTTGTCACTTATATCAAGTTTCTTTATATCTTCACACGCCTTAAGATTAAAGTCTTTAAGCTGTTGAAATTCAGGTGCATTTTTACATGACATAAAATGGATATTCAATGTAGGGTCAAAGTCACGGGTAAATGGCTCCCATGTGCCTTCATAAGTCGTATAAAATTCTCTATACCCTCTATAATTGTCATACATCTTAAAATGATCAGAAACGCGAGCCAATATATTGTACATGGCTATCCACTGGTATTTTTTTCCGATGCGTTCGGTTTTCAACGTAATATTCCTCAATGATCCGGAATGTGTACAATCGTACACGCCCAAAGTTTCTTCCTTGTAATGCAGCTCGTTCAGAATGAAATAAATGGCATAGTTAAAGATTTTCTTAACATCCACATCAAAATCATGCAGATTAGATTCAAAAACGTATCTGCCAAAATCCCCATACATTCCAAGCATGGCAGGCCGCATTGATGTTATAAGGCGCCATAAGCCGCCCGTATACTCTTTATCCCAATACCCCTGATCTTCTATTTCGGGTACAGGCTCCGATTTATAGGGAGGTCTTGTTTTATTTATAACAATACATCCCTTATAACCGGGATTTTCAACAATAAATCTTTCTATAATCAACCGGGCATAGTCACGAAGAAGGATATCCGGGTACACCTTATCCTGATTAAAAATCGTCTCATAAACATACTCGACCAGTTTCTCAAAGCATTCATCCTCAGGATGTACCCGTTTGCAGCAGGCCCCAAATACAATGCCATACAGGCGCTGAATCACATACGGATCGTTCACATCACGGAATTTTTCAAGAATAACCTGACAGTATTGAAAATTTTCCCGGAGAATTTCAATCATCGCTTTTGATGTGATATCCCTCAGGTATCGGTTTGAGGAGGTCAGCAGCCAGCTGAATAACGTCAAAAGAAGTTCGATTTGCCGAGGATCACTAAACTGTAGCTTCTCCCCCTTGCTATACATTTCTGCTAGACTCATCAATTGTGTCTTTTCGTCAGGAGCCTCATTGATATATATTGTCCAGATGAAATCCCTTTCGTTTATGTCCATTGGAAATAAATAAGAATGCAAGAAATCAGCATTCAGCGGATTTGAAACCTTCAAGCTGTTTCCTATAAGCATGCTAAAGAGATCATCCGAGTTATACGGATAAGTATTTAAAAGGTACCGGAATCGAGCTACATCAAAACCTTTCGTTGTCCGCCATTGAAAAGATCGGATATATCTTGAAAAAACAAACTTCCTATCTTCCTTATCTTTCAGGGAATCAATTACATTAATACATTCCTCATGATATTTTTTCCCATACCCTGCACAAATCCAGACGAATAAATTGATATTTTCTGGCTTTGACAGCAATCCATTTTCAACGCCGAGGATTTCTTTCTGCAAATATCCCCGTATATCTTCTTTTTTTACACGCCGAATAATTGCCTTGGCGCAGAAGTAGTCATTCATTTGATCAAAAGCAAGAAAATATATGTTGGTTCCGTCATTAGGAGAGCAATAGTCCAGCAGCATATTTTCTTTTTTTAGTTGGGTAATGAAAGACATGGGAGTCAAACCATAATCATCCCAAAAATCCAATTTACAGATTTCTTCTTTTGAAATGGTCTTTCTCCCGATTTTTATGAACTCCACTGCAAGTGTATCCAAGAAAGCTGAAATAAGATTGTTGCTTCCAGTATAAGCTCTTGAGATTTCACTATGCAATGCGTTAATCAGATGTTGATTCGTTTTATCAGTTAATCTCTCATAGAGTTCCTCCAGACTGACTTCTTCCCCATTGTAGGTTTGACAATAGAGACTAAGGAAAAGAGGATTTGTCATTTGATTTTCTAAAAAATTTGACGGAGAAAATGGGATATTATAGGTTTTCAGAAACTTTTCTATAGCTTCTTTGCTGTTATCTTCAAATCCAAAATGTTCCAAGCAGAGAACTTCATCGCTGTCAATTTTCTTCCTGATAGACTCTGACAAAAGAACTTTATCATATCCATTACGATAAGTAAGCACCAATTTAAGCATGGGCTTTGAGTTTATTTTATTGATAATGGATGAAAGTCCATTTTCCCATAAATTATATTCCCACGTCTCATTTAAGGCATCAATAAAAATCGGTACGGTCTGCTGATTCTTTTCTCCAATTGCTTCCAGAATATCCAAGAGGGAATCAAATGAAAAATCGAGCGGAAGATTACTCATGATTTGCTTCTGAATCGGTTCGTTCGTCAAATACTGCCCGCCTGTAAGCAATAAGACAGGCCGATTTTCCTGTAAAAGCTTTTCGGTTTCGGCAGCAAGAAGATGCGACTTCCCTGTTCCAGCCTCGCCATGAATAATAAGAGTCTTTCCATCTAAAAGTTCTCGCTCTGAATCGGGAACATGAAGTCTATAAATCAAGTTCATGCTTGAATCAATTTCGGAAATTTTGTGATTAATATCATAGCTCTCATTTCTAAAATCTGACCATTTATTAGAAGACTCCTCCTCACTTTGCTTTCTGATATCTTCTAATTTCTTATTGAGCGATTCTCTTTCATCTTTTAGTACCTCTAAAGATTTCTGTACGGCAATGCGGATAGTATCCTCCCATTTTAAAACATCAGAAAGAGAATACACGTTTACATCCGAAAGCTTGGATACTGCCTTTTCTAATTCATAGAGGAATACACTGATAGAATTAAAAAATGGACTTCTTACCTCATTAATTTCCCTCAGAAGTTCTTCTTTCTTCCGATTATAATAAGATGCCGCACATTGATCATGCAGAAACAAAGATAAATATAAAGATATATATGTATCTACATTGACCTTCTGGTTATACCTGCTTCCCAGTCCATCAAACATGTCTTGAGAATGATTAATGAACCATTGCATATCCAATGTATGATTTCCAAAATAATATTCCCCTAAATAAGAATTTTTATTTTTTCTTACTAAATCCAAAATAGCATTATCAGTAATAAGTTCAAGGTCTATATTTGCTGCTTCTAAAATTGCTTTTATTCTTTTCATGCTCTCACTAGTACTAGTCAGAGAGCGATTGCAATATAAATAGAACACATCCAGTTTACCTGAATAATGCTTAACAGTCATCTCCGCCGAATCTTTTATATCGTTGTAATTTACTTTGTCCTCAAAATATTTCGCCTGGAATCCGATTCTTCTATCATTGACTTCATCATAAACAGGTTCCGCTTCAATGCCAGGATTGTGAGGATTGCTATGCGGATACGCTCCGGACTTGTTTCCTGCCAGAAATTCATTGACAAAAAGTTGCCGACAAAGGTCTTCAAACTTGGAGTTAAGCCCTTTCGCATCCGGATTAAAAATCTTGAAACTGTTCCAATCAATCTGCATATTTAAAACACCCTCAGATAATAACGCCAAATTCGCATTACGATTATTAGAAAAATCAGTGACTTTAAATCGAATATTTATAATCAATCTATCTCGAATACTTTTAGGAATCCTGTCAAGCAATTCTTTACTCAAAGGTTGAATAACAGTGCCCAAAAATACAATCTTAATTAACTCAACTTTCCCACCTTGATATCCGGCAGGAATGCCGATAATTACTAAAAAAACTGCTAATAAATTGCTTTCTTGACATATGAAAAGCACCCCTCCTTTGGTATCATATAAGTACCGAATCTCATAAAGCCAAAAGAAAGGTGCTACTTATATGATAACTCAAAACAGCGAAAATGAACAGTTCGAAAAATCTATTGATATTGCTATGAAAGAGCTGAAAATATCACAGCTTCTGCGTGCAGCCAACATCCGAAAAGCCGGAATCAGCGCATTCGACATCTTTTCTACATTGCTCACCGTAATCTTCCTGAAATGTACACTGTTCCAGCTCCTTAACTCTTGCAGCAAGTCCGATTATGCCTCAAAAAATACCTATCATCGGTTTCTTAACAATCGGTCATTCAACTGGTTTAAATTCCTTTTCCTGCTGTCCGAACGTGTTATCTCTTGCTTCACAAAGCTGACGCGCCCGGATCGGCCAGGACTGTTTGTCATTGATGACTCTGTCATCCACAAAGATAGAAACTCTAAAGGCGAATTATTGGCAAGGGTATTTGACCACGTAATCGGCCGATGCTGCAAAGGCTTCAACCTGTTAGTACTCGGCTGGACCGATGGATACAGTTTTCTGCCGGTTACATTTTTTATGCTCTCTTCAGCAAAGCTTCGGAACCGGTTCAACGAAATCGTTGGAAATATTGACCACCGAAGCAATGCCTACAAATTCCGAAAGGAAAGCATGATGCAGAAACCTGATGCCGTTATTGCAATGCTCACAAGGGCTCTCAATGCCGGTAGTATGTCTTGATGGACACCTGGTTTACCACAGCGCCTCTGATTGCCAGAATCTGTGATTTAGGCCTTCATGTAATTGGCATGGTCAAGCTCGGTAATCAGAGATACATCTACAACAGTCAGCCCTGTACCCTGCATCATCTTTACCGCCTCTCTTGGAAGTACGCGGATAATAACCTTCTTGGCTCCATACAGGCCAGCACAAAGGCTGGTACACCAGTCAAACTTGTGTTTATTAGAAACAGGAACAAGAAAAGCGAATGGCTGTGCATCCTCAGTACAGACATCACGTTAGATGCATCGGAAATCGTTAGGTATTATGGGAACCGCTGGTCTATTGAATACTTCTTTAAAGCATCCAAGTCCTGCCTCCGTTTGGAGAAAGAATTTCAGAACAGAGACTATTCAACAACTGTATCCAGTACAGCTATTGTGTTCACAAGGTATATACTGCTTGAGTGGATTCGGAGGCAGGAAAATGACGATAGGACCTATGGAGGATTATTTCTTATGCTATGCGATGAAGTACAAGATATGACTTACGAAAAGTCCATTAAGGAACTGCTCTGCATGATTAAGGCTGGAGCAGAATCTTTAGGGTTTGGTTTGGAAATCATAGAACTGATAAAAAGTAAAGTCATTGAGTGGATTCAGTCTCAGCATAGATTTTATGGACTTCTATCCCTTGCTTTGGAGTGGGAAAGTTGAGTAATTAAGAGAGTGTTGAGCTTTGGCGCATTAGATAAAATATTCCTTTACACTAATTATAAAGATATTCATTCGATAAATCCAACACAAAATATTTCGATTTACTATTATAAAAGTTCTCTTTAACAGTGTATTCATGAAATTCATATTCTTCGTAATCCCTAATCACTGGTTCTCAAATTTCACAATTACTGGTTCTGACTATGTTTTTCTCTTGCTATTTCATAGCCCTCAAACAGCAGCAAATCCTCTTTAGTCGTTATTTTGATGTTAGTCTGATCACCATAGGCCAAATTGAGAAAGTCACCCAGAGCATATATAAGCGAGGTGGTATGTGGTTCTATAACCTCGAGCAGCCCTTTTTCTTGCGCCCTTTTGTAAATATCAACAATATAGGCAAACTTGAAACCATAGGGGCAGGCAATTTGGACGTACTTATCTCTATCCACCCAAGTCTTGCTCAGTTCCGGAGAATCCTTTGTTCCCAGAAGCTGATAACAGGGTATAGCGGTCACTGCAGAGCCTTTATCCAGCATAACTCTGATGACATCATTGACTATTTTATCGCTGGTAAATGGAGCAGCTCCGTATTGAATAAGAATATGGTCATTATCAGATAAGTATTTTTTTAAATGATTGATTCCATTCATACAGGATTCCTGAAATGTGGCTCCGCCATCCACAATCCATTTCACTTTCGTAAAATTATTTTTAGCTATAGTCTTATCCAGATACTCACGCCAATCTTTATGACAGACTACTTCAATAGCATCAACATTAGGATTTCTTTGAAAAATATCCAGCGTATAAGCAATCACCGGCTTTCCTAAAATCTCTACGAATTGTTTGGGACGGCCTGCCCCAACGCGAGAACCCACTCCACCAGCCAAAACAACAGCAACAATCATATTTTCAACCCTCATTCTCATAACTTGCTAATGCTTTATCTATAAAGCGAATCAAATTCCTGTAAGCCGGCAAAAAGAAGAAGCTGTCATCATCGCCAACGCTTCCCTTATAAAGCCCCCAGCAGAACCAGTAAAAAGCAGAAATTGGAATAAACGCATAGTAGAATCTACGTTCATCATCGGTCATTTCCCTACCAAAATAGAAGTTAAGATACCTTTCTATCTGCCGGTCTGTCCAATCATATCGGCAAATGATGCATCCAATGTCATTTGCCGCATAATTGAGACCTGCGTATTCCCAGTCAATCAGGTAAATATCGCCATCAGCACTGTACAGATAATTGGGTTCATAAACATCATTATGACATAATACCAATTTGTACCCTAGACGAAGAGCATCCTGCTTTATCAATTCATATAATCTCTCTACTTTTGAAATAATATCAGCAAACTCTTTAGCCAGATTCCCCTTCGTGGCTGATGCCATCGTCATCAGCTTACGCCCTTCAGCTATATTATCAAAAACCTTTACCGTATCATCAGCCTTTACATTGTGCAGGCGATGCAGATAATTCATGGCTGCCGAAAGTTGCTCATCCGATCTTTCAAAATCACAATTCCGGGCATCCTTCACGAAGTAAGAGACTTTCCAACCGGAAAGATCCATTTTTATGACAGATTTGTCGATTCCGATCTGCTTTGCCGCAATTTGAGCAAACAACTCTGACCTGCGGTTGATAAGATTCCCTGCAGTTCCCCCCGGATGACGATAGACATATTTTTCCCCGCCCAAATTAAATGAAAATGAAACATTCGTCAAACCCGCATTGATTACCGCAATGTCGGTAATTGCGTTAGCATTGCAGCAGAGCGTAGAGCAAATATTTGCAATAATTTCCGAATCTACATTCATAAGAAATTCTGAATCAAAAGAACGTAAATCCTCTATATCATCAAATTCCAGAATCTCTCCGACTTCATATTCCTTTTTATAGAAAGTCAGATTCTTAATATGGCGGGCGTAAAATTCCTCCCAAAACATAGCGCTCACGCCAAAATCATTAATTTCCTTTTCCATATATGTTCGCAGCAGAGAAGCGAATCTTTCATTCACATATGCCGGTCCGACCATGGCCAGACTGTCCTCACCCCCCCACCTGCACATCTGTGATCACGTCGGCATCAGAGCATTCCACGGCAAATTCACGAAATTTGCCTTTCTGGTAAGTACAGGCACGATAAGAAATATTCTGCGCATTTGGATCAAGAAAAATATTTCTTGCAAAATAATGGTCAGCACAGCAAATAAAAGTATTTGCTAAATAATCTTTCGCCTTATATAAAGAATAGAGATTCCCTTTAGACCCAAAGTCGTTATTTACAATCAGCGTGACACCATACTTCTGCTCCAGGTAAAAGAATTTTTCTTTCATATAGCCAACGACGATATAGATTTCATTGATACCTGCAGCCTTCAGCTGTTCAATCTGCCTTTCTATCAGGATTTCACCTTTTACGCGAAATAACCCTTTAGGCCTCTCATAAGTAAAAGGTGCAAAGCGATTTGACTTGCCTGCAGCCAATATGATAGCGTTTCTTTGCATATTCATCTACACCAAATCCTTAGAACTTAACACCACACTGCATCCAGCACAAAATCTTGCAGAACTAAAAGTCATTAATTTTTATTTCCTTCACTACTACTGCGTTTCTTCCACTCATCTATCTCATATTCCAGCTCTTGAACCTCAATCGGATAGAGTTCATTATTATCATATGCCTTGGCTATGTCTGACTTAAGATTGTCCTCAGAGCTCTTACTATAAGGCGCCTCCATAAATTTCTTAAAATAATCTATCTTTTTCTGATGTGGGGAAACGCTTCCTAGATATTCAAATTTTACTTTAGACTCTTTTCCCTTTGTCTCATTTTTCTTTTTTATTATTTCAATATTCTTTTCCAAAAACGCCTTCACCGTTCGTTCTTCATTATTAAACTTCTTTGAATTACTAAGAATTTTCTTATTTTCAGAAAGTGAAGCAACGATTTCTTGAAGGAGATCAACTATCTTTTGAGGACCATTTGTATCTTTAAAAATGCTCTCTAAAGCTTCGATATTCGTATAGAATTTTCCCGAAATATACCCATAAGTAAATAACCCGGTAACATACTTCTGGAGAAAATGACCATAGCCTTCAAATGAGTTAAAATTCCCTTCTGCTTTCAGTTCTTTAAACCAACTGATTACAGAGAAAAGGGGTCCAGGCGAATCTAGTTCTATGTAATTACATATCTGGAAAAAATCTTTATCAACAGGTTCCTTTTTCCATGCCCATTCCAAAAATTTGACATAGCTTTCCCAAGTAGATGAATCCTGATGGCAAATGAACATGGCATATGTTAAATCCCTTAAAACATTATTTCCAATTATGAATATGGTACGATTATCCTTATAGATTTTTCCATGATATAAATCGCGCTGAAAAGATCTCCACGAATCTTCCCGCTTATCTTCAGCAGTTGTCAAGACGTCCTTGATAAATTTCGTTACCGTAGCCTGCACATCAGAATATTCAGATCTGCCATTCTGAACCAGGTTCCACATCAAATGATTACATCTATTTCTGTTTTCTATTGATAAATTAATGCTCTTTAACTCTGAAGTAGAAATCTTCTTCCCCGATAACTTATATTCAGATGCAATCTCATAACTATTACAATCATAGGAAAACATACTATAAACCATTAGTATTGTTAAGTTCCCTGGTTTCTGAAGCTGTTGCTTAAAATGATTTGCGAAATCCTCTTTCCGTCTCGGGTCATTTCCGATTGAATTTATTGCCGGCTTGCCCAACTTTGTATTCTTACACTGCCCAGTGGTCATTTGATTTTTGCCGGGTTTATCATTTATCGCTTCAGTTCCCTGATTAACGGCTGTCTCTTGTTCACCCTGCATATTATTTTTTGTCCAATAGTCATATAACTGGCCAATATCCATTTGTTGTCCATCAATTTCCAAAGGAAAACACTCATCTAAGGGCACACCAGGCTTAATCCTTTCAAAAAAAGAATACACAAAATTTTTTAAAAACAAAACTGCTGCAATAACTCTCAATTGAAGAAACTCCACACCCATATAGGGTTCTTCTTTCCCTAGCCTGACTTCTTCTAGATGTGCTCTAACTTCAATAAGATAATCTTTCACCAACCGCGTTGTTATATATTGGGGTAATAAATCGGGTATTAAATTTACTTTAACTTCTTTTATTTGAAAGGTGCTTTTCAAGGATCGCTGGAATGATTCAATGAAACTTTTAACATCCTGACCTGATAGGACCCCTCCCAAAATAGGATAATTTACAGAATCCATATTTTGTCCGTTCCAAAGATTTTCAACCAACTGCCGATATGATAAATCTGTCAGTTCCATTTCCAAAGGAATATACTTTTTTAAATACTCGCTCGATAAACCAGGCTGTTTTTCAAATTGTTCTCTATCATATTCATAAACTACATAAACCTTATCTCCAGCCATCAGTTCTGCAATAGACAGAATTTTCTTGACCGCGTTCGGTTCCGATACTCGCTCAAGATCCTCAAATATAATCAAAACTTTTTTGTTAAGTGACTTCAGATCTCCCTTTAACCCTGTAAATGCAGCCGTATTTCCGGAGTCAGTTCCCCGAAAATAATGATAAAGGAACCGCCCCCACAAGCTCTTGTTCATGGTGCTCAATAACTCAGCTGCATACAATGAAAAAATATGATTTTCTCGTAGCAGCTCATCCAGTCTTGAAATAAGAATCGTATCAAATTCATCATAATTGTAAGCTAAAGCATTTATCTTTATGAAGGAATACTCTTTCTTTGTTTCTTCGTCATTACAAAAATAGTCCATAACAAATGTTTTCCCATTTCCCCACGGAGAGTTTATACCTAAAATATGAGTATTTCTTAAATAGGCCTTGATTCGCTCTATATCTTTTTGATGTTCCGGAAATAAAATATTCTCCCCTTTATTCTCACTTTTATCAGACTGCTCATTAGATTGCTTATACGATTGCCTGCCCGACTGTTCATTCAGCTGCTTATCCGGCTCCACATTTTGCTGTTTAGCTGATTTTCCATTCCCCTGCTTTTCATGCGATTGCACTGCTTGAGTATCTGCACATTTGTCAGGCACCGTAACCTTACAATGGCTATATAACCAGGAAAAATTAAATTCATTTATCAAAATAGGACAAATGAAAAGTACCCATGCAAGCACCCATGGACTAGCCATAACTACAAATTTATCACTCTCGCCATCAATAGGAGTAAAGACTGCATAATTAGTAAGCAGCTTAATTAATATTGTGACAACATACGCAATGAAATTCCCGAAAACTCCTGCCAGTACATCACGATGAAAGTTAGCATTCTCTTTTTTCGAATAAAAATAAAGTACCATCCCCCATCCAAGACATAGTATCAGGAGATAGAGCGGAACGGGGATATTAAAATTCCAAAAGAAAATAGAAGAAATAATAAACGTGAAAAGTTCTTTATATACAGTTTCCATAACCTATAATCCTCCTTTCGCCCTAAAATTAAGTAATATTGGATAAGCGTTAGTGAATCACCAACTGGTTAGCAAAGAAACTCCAAAACATTTCATTGAACCTATTTATAAAACATTTCCTAAATAGCAAAAAGGTACATATCGCCTCTATACCAATGGGAACCAACCATTTTTAGTACAATACGCACTGAAAGGCCAGCCGATTTCTTTTATGACGTAAACATAAATCAGTAAATAAATAGGAAAAACCATCCATCAGAAATAAGAGGATCCCGCCTGTGTAGTTATCATCTCACAAACCGGATATCAAACGGATTTCATAAGCAGAGCAAGCAGCTTTATAACATTATAGTATTCGAACTAAAATTAGATATAGGCATGATTTCATAAAGAAGCAAGCAACTAATGGTTAGCAGCAACGACATGTATCCTCTACTGTTATAACTCCAATCCTTTTAAGTACATTTTAAAATCTTCTCCCAAGTCTTCTCTCCTCAGTGCAAATTCCACCACTGCTTTGAGATACCCTAGCTTATTACCCGTATCGTACCGCTTTCCAGTAAAGTTATAGGCATACATATTCCCACAATGGGCCATGACGCGGAGGGCGTCGGTGAGTTGGATTTCTCCGCCTTTGCCTGGTTTTGTTTCTTCCAGGATGTCAAAAATTTCCGGAGTAATCACATATCTTCCCAGGGCAGCAAAGCGGCTGGGCGCTTCTTCCAGAGATGGCTTTTCTATCATGTCGTGCACCTTCAGTAGGTTTTCATCTTCCGTCTTTTCCCCATCGATAATGCCATAGGAAGAAATCTGCTCCACCGGCACCATCTGGCATCCGATGATGCTTTTCCCTGTCTTATAGTACTGGTCCATGAGCTGCTTCAAAGCAGGCTCACCATCGCCCGTATATACTACATCATCCCCCAGGATGACGCCAAAAGGTTCTCCATCTATAAAATCCTTCGCATACAGGATGGCATCCCCCAGGCCATTCATGTACTTCTGCCGCACATAATGAATTTTCACGTCGGAAATCCGGCGAATCTGCTCCAGTTCCTTCATCTTGCCGGATTCATACAAATGATGCTCCAACTCCGGAGAAGAATCGAAATGGTCCTCAATGGCCCGCTTGGCATGGCCGGAAATAATGAGGATTTCCCGAATGCCGCTGGCTAAGATTTCTTCCACAATATACTGGATAGCCGGTTTATCCACAATAGGCAGCATCTCCTTGGGCATGGCCTTCGTAGCCGGAAGAAAACGGGTACCGAAACCTGCGGCGGGGATCACTGCTTTACGAATTTTCTGCAATTTAAATTCTCCTCTTTCTTACTCAACACTGTCTACCTGTATATAAGAGCTTGTTCTTATTACGGAATGTGAAAAAATATAAGAACCCTGCAGTCTGCTGAATCGGAGGGTTCCTGTGATTGACCGACTTGTAAGCCTGAACCCCCGTAAAACTCTTCCAACTAAAATCGTCTATTGAGTTATTGCCTGGGTTAAGGCTAATCGCCCAACATCATACCATCCTTCTTAAAAGCATATCAGTTCATTTGGTTATATACGTCCAATATCTTTTCTCTCCATTTCTCCATAGAAAATTCTTTTGTCATATAAGCTCGTGCTTTATCCAGATTTGCTTTTTTCTGTTCTTCCGATAACTGATACAAGGATAAAATCTTCTGCGAAATTTCTTCAGTGATATCTTGCGTATTTGGATTTCCTACCCAACAGAATCCTGGTACATCATTTTCATCCTTACCAGGAATCTTCGATACAATGACCTGACATCCACAATATGCTGCTTCGTCATACAAGACTAATAATCAAAAAATTCCTAATCAAGAGCTTTAATTCCATCTGTATTTAGATTATATCAAAATATGAATTACATTTCATCAATATGCATCTCCTATCCTTAAACGATACATGTGAATGGATAAATCTGTTATTTATAGATAATAAACATAATTAAATTTGAATTACAATAGTTCGGAAAGCACTATCTACTTAGAATGGATAACGTATTACATCTTCCTGTGTATACACGGGCGCCTTGCTACAGATTATATAGCTCTCACGCACATATTAGTTAGCTCTGAAATAAGGTCAGATGAAAAAATATTCAATGCAGCACAAAAGACCCGGTATCTCAAAATCAGCATGATGCCCAATGAGTTCGGTGTCTGCATGATCTACGGCCGCTGCTGTACCGAAGTACGACGGCGCGCGCCATACACGAGTCTCCCGT
>OGYZ01002167.1_pt1 | contig 13969 bp, 7 predicted proteins | sample 1576681 | NCBI WGS metagenome assembly OGYZ01 (sample SAMEA3541480, study PRJEB24748) | human gut metagenome | biome: human gut; feature: human-associated habitat; material: faeces | place: China | collected 2012 | reverse complement strand
CACCCCGCTTTGCAGCAGGCGTTCCAATACAAATCCCCGTAATGCCAGTTCCTCTGTCACGGCTACCAGCAGGAAGAATACAAGGCTGATCAGTAAGGAAGAGGGATTGAATGCCACTTCTGCAATCTCTACCGCACCTGCCCACAAGGATATGCCGAACCCTACCGCATAAAGAACGGTTGCCAGCAGTATTCCCGACAGCCAGTCCTTCCAACGCCTCGTTAAAGAGCGTCCGAGCCCTTCCAGTGAAAAGCCGCGTAAATGCCATACTATCCATGCGGAAAGGAATACGCCTGCCAGCATCAGCGTCTCGCTCAATATGAAATAGGACATCGTATCGGCCTCTTCCTTTCCTAACTTCAGCAATACGGTTGCGAAAGGGACGCTTATTATTGTAATGATGATGACGGCAAGCGCGGCGAATGAAACAATGTCGATTGCCGCTTTTCCAAAACGTTTGGCTTTGGATTCATTTCTTATATTTCTCATGCATAGAAATTGATGTGATTAAATACTAAAATGTATATTCCTTTCTTTATATTTTATTACGGTTACGGTATGCTTTAGGACTGATTCCCATGATATGCGAGAATAACCGTGAAAAGTAATATGGATCATCTATTCCCAATTTCAGACTTATTTGATTGAGTTTTAAATCTGTATTGTCAAGAAGGCTACAAGCTTTACGCATTTTCATAAAATTGAAATAATTCAAGGGACTATGGCCGGTGCGTTCTTTAAACACGGTAGAGAGTCTGGACGAAGAAAGACCGGAGAAATCGGCGATTTCTTTCAGTGTGAGATGTCTTTCAATATTTTCATCAAAAAAGTGTGTTACTACATTTACTATATCGTTACCATGAGTTGTTTTATCGTTTATATCGCGATATTGTTGAATGAAACGTAAAGAGGCAAGATAGTGTTGGAATGTTGCCATTGCGTAACGAATGTTTTCAATGGCAAATGATGATTTAAGCGTGTTAAAAATCTCTTCGAATAAGTTTATTCTTGTATTAATGCGAGACGTCATGCTCGGTGTTACATTCTGTGGACTGATACAGTTTGTGGCATAATATTTTGCTAATGGACCATAAAAATGAATCCAATAAATGGTCCAAGGGTCATTCTCGTCCGCAGCGTAGGTATGAGGTATACCGGCAGGGAGAATAAAGTATTGATTGGTCTTTACATCATAGTGCTTACCTTTGATTTCAAACCATCCTTCCCCATTAACACAATATATAAATACATATTGGTCTATTGGCTCTTTCCTGCTGCGGTAGTGATGCCATGCTTTAGGATAGTAACCGATATCCGTAATATAGATAGAGGACGCAAGAGGGTCATCTTCCATGAGTTTGATTATAGCTTGAGGTAATACAATAGATTGTTCACCTTTGAATCCGTCTCTGATTTTCATAATATTTGATGTTGATGTACAAATATACGGATTTTGAAAATGTAAATATGGTAATCCATTCAAAAAGTAATTTAATCCATTGTATTTATGTTGAAGTAAAACAATAAGATTGTCCATCTATTTTTAGATACTATCTATTTTTCAATTGTGAAATCTGCCTTATTTTTGTCTTGTTCTAAGTTTTTTAAATATACATTATAATATATGATTGATATAATGGGTGACTTTAAGAGAAAAATAGCTTTCAGTGTCGGTCTGTTTCTTTTGTCTCTTCCTGTTTTATCGCAAACTGTTAGTGTGGCAAAGTTTTGGGGTGATCGCCGGGCAGCCGTAAGTCTTACGTTCGATGACGGAATTCAAGAACATTTTACGCTTGTTGCACCTCATTTAGATGCTTATGCACTGAAAGGAACATTTGGGATAAATGGTCTTTATGTGGGAGATTTAGATGATCATTTTGCACCACGTTTAACTTGGGAGGAGTGTCGGCAAATGGCAGCTAACGGACATGAGATATGTAATCATTCGTGGAGTCATCCTAATTTGATGAGTGTTGATAGTTGTACTCTTGTGAGTGAAGTAAGTAAAAATGATTCTATTATTGAGGCTGAGATAGGAGTTAGGCCTACCAGTTTCCTTTATCCTTTTAATGCGGTAACGTCGTCTATACAGACTATTTGTGAAAAGGGTAAGGTTGGGTCTCGTCTACAGCAGTTTGCTCTTGGTCAACGTAATTCTAGATGTACAGCCTCTTCTATAGATACTTGGCTTCGCCATCAGATTGGAAGGAATTTATGGGGTATAACTATGACACATGGCATCTATACGGCATGGGATCAATGGGATGAACCCTGGGTGTTGTGGGACTTTTTTCGCAGATTGGCTTTTAAAAAAGATTCCGTATGGATAGATACTTTTTCCAATATACAAGCGTATGTAAAGGAACGGGATTCGGTGCAACTGACCATATCTTACAAAGACAAGATATTAATGATAACACCTGCTCTTCATCTTGATAGTACTATTTTTCGCATGCCGCTTACATTGAAGATTGGTGGAATAAAGCAAAATCGCTTCATCTGTGCTATGCAAGGAGGGAAAAAACTTCAAGTGACCAATCGAGGAAAATATAGTACAGTTGATATTAATCCTTATGGAGCTCCTATAGAGGTAAGTTATGTTGATGAAAAAGGGTTGGAAGGAAAAACATTTTGTGTAATAGGTGATAGCTATGTGTATAATCATGGATGTCCTTTGACGGAAACTTGGCATTATAAAATAGCGGCTAAACATAAGATGAAATATCTGAATTTTGGAAAAAATGGTAACTGTATTGCTTTTGAACGTGATAGCTTGTATGGGATGCCACTGTATAAACGCTATAAAGTCATTCCGAAAAATGTAGATTACATACTTTTTATAGCTGGGCATAATGATGCTTATTTGGTAAATGAGGATAAAGTAAAACAAGCTTTGTTGCGCCAACGTATGAATCAATTATTGAAAAATGTTAAGAATACTTATCCGCATGCTAAAATAGGATGGGTTACACCTTGGAACGTTGCTTATGAGGGATTTCCTATAACAATACGTATTATAGAGGAGGTCTGTATGAAAAATGGGGTCAGTTTGTTAAATGCAGCTTATACCAGTGGTATCAATCCTAATGATTCAGTTTTTAGATTACGTTATTTTCAAGGAAAGGAGGATACGGCTCATCTTAATAATGCAGGACATAATTTATTGCTTGATTTTGGAGAACAATTTATTATGGGACTATGATATTATAAACTTTATCCATACTATATAATTAACCAATTTAATATCATGAAAGATTTCAAAAAAGAATTCATCTATTTCATCTGTGTAGTTTCGGCCATGGGCGGTTTGCTTTTTGGTTATGATTGGGTGGTGATTGGAGGGGCCAAACCGTTTTATGAAGTGTTCTTCGGGATAGCCGATGAACCCACCTTGCAGGGATTGGCTATGTCAATTGCCCTTGCAGGATGCCTTGTGGGGGCAATGGCCTGCGGTACTTTGGCAGACCGTCTTGGTCGTAAGCCTCTGCTTGTCATCTCTGCATTTATTTTTCTTGTTTCGGCTTACGGTACTGGTGCGTTCGATTCCTTTACTGCTTTTCTGTGTGCTCGTTTTGTTGGTGGTATTGCAATAGGTTTGGCATCAGGCCTATCTCCGATGTATATTGCTGAGGTTGCTCCAAGCCATATTCGTGGTAAGCTCGTGTCTCTGAACCAACTGACTATTGTGCTCGGTATTTTGGCAGCACAAATTGTCAACTTTATGATAGCCGAACCGATGCCTGCCGGAACTACTGTTCCTGCTGTAGATTCATGGAATGTATTGATGGGCTGGCGATGGATGTTTTGGAGTGCTGCATTTCCCGCTGGGACTTTTTTACTTCTTGCCTGTTTCATTCCAGAGAGTCCTCGTTATTTAGTAATGAAAAATCGTATAAAAGAGGCAATAGAAATACTCAGGAATATTGGTGGACAGGAGTATGCCAATGGTGAGGTAAATGCAATGAAGAATACCCCAAAAAACTTGAAAAAGCAGAGCGGATTAGAATTACTCTTCAGTCATCCATACCGTAAAGTGCTTGTGCTTGGTATGGTAATAGCCGTTTTCCAACAATGGTGTGGCACAAATGTCATTTTTAACTATGCACAGGAAATCTTTTCCAATGCGGGCTATGATCTTGGAGAAATGCTTTTCAATATTGTTTTGACTGGAATTGTGAATGTTGTATTTACCATTGTTGCAATTTACACTGTTGAAAAACTCGGACGTCGTAAACTTATGCTTTGGGGGGCAGGTGGACTAAGTGTGATTTATGCCACACTTGGTACGTGCTACTTCTTTCATGTAACCGGCTTCTTTATGATTGTCTTGGTTGTGATGGCAATAGCTTTCTATGCCATGACTCTTGGTCCTATCACATGGGTACTTCTGTCTGAGATATTTCCGAATCGTGTTCGTGCCGTGGCGATGGCTACTTGTACTTTCGCACTTTGGGTAGGTTCGTTTACTTTGACTTATACTTTTCCGTTACTTAACACTTCACTCGGCAGCTTCGGAACATTTTGGGGCTATGCATTAATCTGCGGGGCTGGTTATGTGTTTTTTAAATTCCGTTGTCCCGAAACCAAAGGAAAGAGTCTTGAACAGCTTGAGAATGAACTTGTCGATATTGGTGAAGAGTAAATCCTTTTCACTTGTTTCTAAAAATAATAACCGAATAAAATAACTTATTAATGAATCATACTATGGTAAAAGCCTGGAAAGAAAAAGTGGTAATTCCTACCTATGAAGTAGGAAAACCTGAGAAAAATCCCATCTTCCTTGAGAAACGTGTTTATCAAGGTTCAAGTGGTGTAGTTTATCCTTATCCTGTGATAGAATCGATTTCTAATGAGAAAACCGATCATGAATGGAACGCTGTATTTATTGAAAATGAGTATATAAAGGTGATGATACTTCCAGAACTCGGCGGTCGCGTGCAGATGGCATATGACAAAATTAAACAGCGTCATTTTGTTTATTATAACCATGTCATTAAGCCTGCTCTTGTTGGACTTGCTGGTCCATGGATTTCCGGTGGTATTGAATTCAATTGGCCTCAACATCACCGTCCGTCGACTTATATGCCGGTTGATAGCACTATTGAAGAACATAAAGATGGTTCTGTTACTGTATGGGTAAGCGAAATGGAACGTATGTTCCATCAAAAAGGTATGGCGGGGTTTACACTTCGTCCCGGATGTGCTTTCCTCGAAATCAAGGGGGTATTGTACAACCGTACCGATGTTCCGCAGACTTTTCTTTGGTGGGCTAATCCTGCTGTTGCCGTCAATGATCACTATCGTTCGGTATTTCCGCCTGATATCAATGCTGTTTTCGACCATGGCAAACGTGCTGTCAGCTCTTTCCCCATTGCAACGGGAACCTATTATAAGATGGATTATTCATCCGGTGTCGATATTGCCAACTATAAGAATATCTTTGTACCCACTTCATACATGGGGGTGAATTCGAAGTACGACTTTGAAGGTGGTTATGAATTCGACACAGAGGCGGGAATGCTTCATGTGGCAAGTCATCACGTGTCTCCCGGAAAGAAACAATGGACATGGGGAAACGGGGATTTCGGCCGTGCATGGGACCGTTGCCTTACCGATGACGATGGTCCTTATATCGAACTTATGGCAGGTGTTTATACCGAAAACCAACCGGACTTTACATGGCTGATGCCGTATGAAGAAAAAGAGTTTACGCAATATTTTCTTCCCTATCGCGAACTTGGTGTTGTAAAGAATGCCACCAAGGACTTGTTGATGAATATCGAGCCGCAAGAGAGCGGAAAGGTGCATCTGAAAGTATTTGCCACATCGAAGCAAATCGTTATAATCCGCCTGACTGGAGAAGATAATTGCGAATATCTCAATCGTGAAGTATGGATAGACCCGGAAAAAATATTTGAAGAGACTATTGATGTACAGGGTGCGCCATTTAGTACATTGACTCTTGATTTTATAAAAGACGGACGAACGGTGATGTCATGGCATACGGAACCTGACGAAATTCGTCCTATTCCCGACGCTGCTGAGGCTGCCTTATTGCCGGAGCAGATTAAAACAGTTGAACAACTGTTCCTTACCGGTCTGCACTTGGATCAATACCGCCACGCTACCTATTCACCGGTTGATTACTATGAAGAGGGATTGCGGCGCGACCCGGACGATGTGCGCTGCAATAATGCAATGGGGTTGTGGTACATCCGTAAGGGACGCTTTGACATTGCCGAACAATACCTCGAAAAAGCCATTAAAATTCTACAAAAACGTAATCCCAATCCGTATGACGGCGAACCTGTTTACAATTTAGGTCTTGCCCTTAAATATCAGGGACGTTATGAGGAGGCCTATAACCGTTTCTATAAAGCTACTTGGAATGGCGGTTGGCAGGATGCCGGTTATTTTGCATGCGCACAAATTTCGTGTATGAACGGGGATTACAGTGAAGCGCTTTACGAAACCGAGCGTTCCCTTCTGCGTAATTGGCACAATGCAAGGGCACGTGCGCTTAAAGCCGCTGTTTTATATCGTATGAACCGTTATGAGGAGGCAGTTGCATTTTGTCAGGAATCGCTTAAATTCGATAAGTTCAATTATGGTTGCCTATATATCGAATATCTTATTACTGGGGAACAAGTGCTGCTTGATAAACTGGTTTCTTTGGTACATGGTAATGCGCACAATTATGATGAAATTGCCATTGACTTCTGTACCGCCGGTTTGTGGCAAGAAGCAGAATCGCTTTGGCAAGTTGCCATAGCACAAAAAGCAACTACTCCGATGACATATTATTATCTTGGGTGGTGCTTGTTGCAGGCTGGCGATAAAGAGAACGCTGGTAAAGCTTTTGATATTGGCAGTGCCGATTGTCCGGACTATGTGTTTCCTAATCGCCTTGAGGCGATACTTGCTCTGCAGGCTGCGCTCGAAATCAATCCCGGTGATGCTTGCGCTAATCACTATCTTGGCAACCTTTTCTATGATAAGCGTCAATATGATCTTGCACAAAGCTATTGGGAACGTGCTGCCGAACTTGATCCGGAGTTTCCGACTACTTGGCGTAATCTTGCCCTTGTCTATTATAATAAGCGCAATGCTCCCAAGAAAGCTCTTGAGTGTATGGAACGTGCTTTCTTTCTTGATGAAACCGATGCCCGCGTTCTCATGGAGCTGGATCAGCTCTACAAGAAATTACAGCGTCCGCATGCCGGGCGTTTGGCATTTTTGCAGAACTATCCGGAGCTGATAGAACAACGCGATGACCTTGTCCTTGAAGAAATAACGCTTCTTAACCAGACCGGTCGCTATGCCGAGGCAAAAAGGAAACTTGACAATCATCGGTTCCACCCTTGGGAAGGCGGTGAAGGTAAGGTTCCGTTTCAATATCAGACTGCTCGCGTGGAACTTGCAAAGCTTGCTATTGCCGAAGGAAAATATGCTGAAGCAGTCGTGCTTCTCAACGAGTGCTTGCAGTATCCTCATCATTTGGGCGAAGGCAAACTTTACGGCGCACAGGAGAATGATTTCTTCTATCTGCTCGGTCTGTGCTATAAGGCGATGGAGCAGGAAGACGATGCCCGCCGATGCTTTGAGCAGGCGACACTTGGACCGACCGAACCGGCTGCGGCTATGTATTACAATGATGCTAAACCCGATAAAATCTTTTATGCCGGTCTGGCATTCCGTGCTCTTGGCAATGAGAATAAAGCGCGTTCTTATTTTAACCGTCTCGTAGACTATGGTAAACAACATCTGCATGAGAAAGTGGTGATGGACTATTTTGCTGTCAGCCTTCCTGACCTTCAGATTTGGGATGGCAGCCTTGATGAGGCAAATCGTATCCATTGTTTGTACATGCTCGTACTCGGCTATGCCGGTCTTGGTGACAGGGTTCATTCTGAACGCTATCTTGCCGAAGCGGCATCTATGAATATCAATCATCAGGGAATTCAATCATTTAAAACCTTAGATTATGTTACGAAGCACTAAATCATTTATAATCTTGTTGGCGTTCTTAGCTGTGTATAGTCTGACAGCGTGTAACGATGATGATATATATCAGGCTCCCGAAGCAGTCGACACTTATGTGTTGGCTGTTGGAGACAATTATGGGGATGCTGTGGCAGGATGGGATGTCACCGATATTTCTAACGGCACTTATGACCTCGAATTCTATACAAAATCTTCTCAGACAGCCAAACTTCCATATCTGACTGCTTCCGGTAAAATGACAGCAATCAAGCCGTCAGAAAAAACTTGGGTTAAAAATGTAATTAGAGGTGTGCAGGTAAGTGACGGTACATGTCATATCAAGCTGAATAATGGCGAAGGCATTGAAATCAGGTCATTACAGTTGGTGAGCTCTTCACAGAAGGAGTTTAATCTTGTGAAAGGAGGTGATATTTCTCTTCTTTCTTACGTAGAAGATAATGGAGGTAAATATTATAATACAGATGGGCAATCGGATGACTGTCTTGAAATTCTTAAGCAGAATGGTATGAATCTGGTGCGTTTGCGTTTGTATAATGATCCGGGCAATAAGGACTTTTATCCTTCGAATACTCTTCCTGCGGGTTATCAGGATGAAGCTGATATTTTACGGTTGGCAAAGCGTGCTAAGGAGAAAGGAATGCAAATCCAACTGACCTTACACTATTCCGATTCTTGGACTAACGGTAAAGATCAATATAAACCTCATGAATGGGAAATGCTTGATTATTCAGGTCTTAAAGATGTCATTTATACCTATACGGCTGATATTCTCAAAAAGATGGCTGCTCAGGGTACGCTCCCCGAATATGTATCTTTAGGCAATGAAATTCAAGCAGGGTTTCTCTATCCTGATGGCGCTTGTGCTACCGCAGCTCAGATGTGTGCTCTTTTGAATGCGGGTTCTAAAGCTGTTCGTGAAGTAGCACCGGAATCTCGCATTGTAATTCATTCGGCTTGTAATGAAAAGGCCACTGCCGAAACGGGGCTTAGATGGTTCTTTGGAGTGATGAGGGATTATTCCGTAGATTACGATGTTATGGGTATTTCCTTATATCCGTTCTATACCAATATGTGGGCTTCTGAATTCCGTGTCATGTGCGATCGTTTGATTGATTCATTTGATAAAGATATTTTAATTATGGAGACGGCATACGCCTGGAATCCGACTCTTCCCGATGGATTTCCCGGTCAGATTTCACATAATGGTCCTTATGCTGAGTTTTCAAAGCTTGGTCAAAGGGATTTCATAACCGATCTCAGTAATCAAATTAAGCAGGTTAAAAATGGCCGTGTATTGGGCTATATCTATTGGGATCCCATCTTCATTGCCGTTCCTGGTTTAGGTTATATCCTCGGTGAGAAGAATTATGTAAGTAATACTACCCTGTTCGGCTTCCAAGGTGAATCGCTTCCAGTACTTGATGCAATCAAATATAATAATTAAAAGACTATGAAAAAAGTAATATTTGCTATATGCTATATTTTGATTTCAGTGGTGGCAATAATTGCAGTCATAAGCTGTAACGACGAATATGATGATGTTGCTCCCGGCAATTATGTTGAGACAGAACGTATTGAAACTTTTCCCGGTGATACAGTGTCTGTTGTTGGTGTCGTGTCTAATGGTTCTCCTATTTCTTCTGTTTCACTCACTTGTGAAGCATGGGGTATAAACCAAGTGTACGACCGAACGGCATACAAAGACAATGTATTCGATTATGAATACCAGCTTGTTGTTCCTCAAGATGCTACATTCAACCAGACGCTCACGGTAACGGCAAAATGTGAAAACGGTAAGACTACCGTACGTGAAATTCCTATCAGTTTTCTTCCCGATACTTCGGCTCCAACCGTTACTCCGGTTTTCAACGCTCAAGTAGGCGTTGACTTTGATACAGAGGAACAAAATGCAGTGTGGAATATCAGCTTTACTGCTACAGATGATCGCCGGTTAAAATTAGTACACATATCTATTCCTGCTTTGTTTTACGATGAAACCGTGGAACTTTCAGACCGTAGCGCATCCGTTAAAAAAGCAATAAAATTTACTACTACAGGTTCTTATCCGTGTATAATTACGATTGAGGATGAATCGGGTAATAAATCCGTGAATAATATTGAGGTAATGGTGATGCTTTCTGAAACAGAGAAACCGATTCAGGATTATCCCGGCATGTATATTGTAGATGCCAATGAGAATCCTGATAACTATATTGATGGTTATTACCGGTGGATGGATCGCAAAAGTGAATATCAATATGAAGGCAAGTTCTATGCTGCTACAGATAATGCCCGGATATATTTCACTCCGGAGCGCAGTCTTGACGGAGATTTGTATGGCGTTTCACCTTACGTGTCTTCAAAGCTGATGAACAACAACGGATATGTAGTTCCGGTAGCAATAGACAAGTCCGGATATTACGGCATTTCAATTGACCTCCAAGCTCATTCTTACTCTATTTGGCCGTTGGAAGTTCCTGTCGGTGCCTATACCGGTGTGGTACGTCTGAGTGGTACTGGATTTGTTTTCGGTGATTGGGGACTTCCTGCTGAAGATATGACAAAAATTACGGATTACCGTTATGAATATACTACTTCTTTGGTGGAGGATTATTCCGGTAGTTATCAATATTATTTCTATTCTCCTGATTGGGTGCATGTGTTCCGTGCCGATGCCGAAGGCAAATGGTGGTTTGAGTCTGCTGAGGGTTCATGCGTCACTTTCCACACCGATTATGCCGGAGAAGTAGTAGTTACTTTTGATACCGCCTATCCATGGGGAGCAATTAAAAAAACGAATTAAAAACCTTATAATTTAGGACGATGAAAAAACAATATTTATCACGTTTTGTGGTGACTTTTGCAGCGATAATGCTAATAGCACTTCCTACACTTGCCCAAATTACGGTCACGGGTACAGTTACCGATAAGGCCGGAGAACCGCTGATTGGTGCTTCTGTGTTGGTAGTGGGTACACAAAATGGTATTGCTACTGACCTTGACGGTAACTTTACTCTCAGGAATGTAGCGGAAGGGGCCATTATCAGAGCCAGCTATGTAACTTATAAAGAACAGGAACAAAAAGCAGCTTCGAAAATGCATTTTGTGCTTGAGGAAAATTCAGAGCTTCTTGATGAAGTTGTGGTAGTTGGTTATGGCTCTATGAAAAAGAGCAATCTTTCCGGTGCTGTTGCTTCTGTCAAGGCAGATGATCTGCCTTCGGCCGGTAGTGCTTCGGTTGGTGAGATGCTTCGGGGGCGTGCCGCCGGTATGAATATCACTTCTTCTACTGCCGCGCCCGGTGGTCAGATGAGTATTGCCATACGTGGCGGTCTGTCAGGACAACAACCTCTTGTGGTGATTGATGGTGTACCGCAGGCTCCTCACTCTAAAGTGTCTGCCGGAACAATTTACTCCGGTACGGCTAAAGACAATTCAGGTTTGATTAATCTTAATCCGAACGATATTGAGAGCATTGATGTACTGAAAGACGCTTCCGCCGCAGCCATTTACGGTTCCGATGCTTCTGGTGGTGTAATTCTTATCACTACGAAACGTGGTAAGGAAGGTCATCCTGAAATTTCATACAGCGGTTCGGTAGCTTTCTCCCACATAAAGGATGCTCCTGATTTTATGGATGCCCGTCAGTTTATGATTACGCAGAACCAGGTGTTTGAAGAATTGGGACGCGGTGATGAGAAGAAGTTCACACAGAGCCAGATTGACAATTTTGTGGGAGAGGGTACGGATTGGATGAAAGAAGTTACTCGGACAGGTATTGTGAACGAGCATAATCTATCTGTTACTGCCGGCGGAAAATCCACCAAGACACTTTTCTCTCTGAGCTATTATGACCATCAGGGTTTGGTAAAGAACAACTCCATGAATCGAATCACTGGGCGTCTGAATGTTGATCAGGAATTTGGAAAATATATCAAAGGCGGCATTAATTCTTCTTTCAGTCAGATTAGATATAACGATGTTCCGACTGGCGACTCCCGTCAAGAGAAATCAGCAGTGTTGTATTCTGCTATGACATTCATCCCAACTGTTCCTGTTCGTGATGCGGATGGTAACTTCTCTGTGAATCCTATTCGTGATATATATCCAAATCCTGTGTCACTTCTCGATATTTATGACAAGACAACCACTAAGAACCTCTACGCAAGCGGTTATTTGGAGTATAAACCGTGGTCTTTCCTGAATATCCGTGCCACAGCCGGTGTCGATATCAGCTGGACACAGGCCGACCAGTATACGCCTACTACTACCAAGCACGGTTTCTCTCTTAATGGCGAAGCATCTAAGCAGAATGCCAATTCGCAGATGAATCTTGTAAATGTCATTGCTAATTTTAATAAGACATTTGCGGAAAAACATGATGTGAGTGTCATGGCAGGTTGGGAATACAAGAAGCAGAGTTGGGACGGAATGGGTATCATTTCACGTGATTTTCCTTTCGACACTCCGTTGATGAACAACATCGGTTCTTCCCAGCAGGAAAAACCTACCATCAGTTCCTATCGTGGTACGAATGAGATGGCATCATGGATAGGACGCATCAATTATACATTGCTTGATCGCTATATTCTTACAGCCAATCTCCGTGTAGATGGTTCTTCCAACTTTTCCGAGGAGCATCAATGGGGTGTATTTCCCGGTCTATCCGCAGCTTGGAAAATTAACGAGGAAGCGTGGCTGCGGGACCAGACATGGCTTACAACACTTAAACTCCGTGGTGGCTGGGGACAGACCGGTAACGCCGGTAATCTTACCGGTATCAATACTTTTTATAGTGTGATGCAAGGTGCATGGGCACCCGGTGGTTCTCCTGTCAACGGTGTTGGTTTGTCGAAAATCGGAAATCCCAATTTGAAATGGGAAACTCTTACTGACGTTAATATCGGTTTGGATGCGGGGTTTTTCAATAATCGTCTGCAAGTCAGTGTCGATGCCTATCAGCGTACCCGTAGTAATGTGATACTTAGCAAGCAGCTTATGAGTTACCACGAAGTCACTACCATTGACTATAACTCGAAGGAGAAATATCGCAGTCGTGGCATTGATATAGGCATACACTCCATAAACATTGCAAACCGGGATTTTTCGTGGAGTACCGACCTTAATTTATCATTCTATAAGAATCAGACTATCAGTCGTGATCCCGATTTTATTCCTGCGGCCTATCAGCCTATCGTACAGGATTGGGGAGAAATTTACGGTTGGCGCACCGATGGCTTGATACAACAAGGTGAAACTTATGCCCATCTTCCCAACTCGGGAGCCGGTGCTATCAAGTATCTGGACTTGAACGGTTATGTGTTGGATGATAAAGGAGAGCGTATGCGTGATGCGGACGGACGTTATATCCTTTCCGGTGAACCTGACGGTTTGCTGGATGAGGCAGACTACGTTGCTCTTTATAATTCAACTCCCATACCATTTTCTATTAATAATACCTTAACTTGGAAGAACTGGGATGCCAATATCTATATTTACGGTTCGTTGCGTGGTCGTAAGATTAATGATGTGAAGCACCAAAGTGTTTATGGCTTAGAGGATATTACCTATGGTGTGAATGTTCTTACTGATGTAATGGACCGTTGGCGTCCCGACCACCAGGATGGTTCTATGCCCGGTGTGGCTGAAGCTAAAAGCGGATTTGCCCCTTCCAAGAGTGATTTCTTTTATGAAAATGCTTGGTATCTCCGCATTGATAACATTTCTGTAGGTTATACATTCCCTACTAAGTGGTTCAATGATAGAATCAAGAACCTGCGTCTTTACGGTGCAGTACGCAATATTGGTGTAATCACTCCCTACAAAGGTATGGACCCGGAAACCGGCAATGGTATCGGTGCCTATCCCAATAATTTTCAGGTGGCAGTAGGAATTGACCTTAAGTTTTAATTTTAATATCAGTGATCATGAATATACATTCAGGGTGGCATAGATATAGCCCATG